>Ga0123335_1002805_pt1 | contig 25333 bp, 15 predicted proteins | sample BiotimSIPDNA_2_FD_89707 | JGI IMG/M metagenome (GOLD analysis project Ga0123335, IMG submission 89707) | Anaerobic biogas reactor microbial communites from Washington, USA - Biogas_R2 time_0 SIP DNA | ecosystem: Engineered > Bioreactor > Anaerobic > Unclassified | place: Washington, USA...
ATCTTGTTTCCACCTCTCCTCATTTGGATGCTAAAATAAAGTTCGTTCCGCCCATCCTTCTGGACAAAATCGCAGTCCAGCTCGGTGATTGGAGTGGATACCATCTGCTGGCTCATCACCAACCATACATATTTCAGGTATCTGATATGTGATTTAAGTAGTATAATAAAATAAAAGGGATAGACTTCACTAAGCTTTGGTCTATTCTAAGCCAGCGATGTCTTCCTGATATTAATTACTCTTATTTGTAAAACTCACAATTTTATAAGCATGCATCTAATACGGCTTTGGGAAAGCGAGGTAGAAGGTATGTGTAAATGGATGCGATTGAATCGGAAAGTAATCATCCTTATCGTTGTATCTTTGATTTTAGTAGGGTTCCTAAAAACCTCCCAAATTGGGGTTATTGCGAAATCCGGATTACAGCTTGATCATTCTCCAACGCTTGATCCTTCCGAGATGGTGCAGAATGCCCTGAAAAAAGCACAAATAGCCGGTACCTACCTGATTTCTATCGACGTGCAGCAGACAGTGAGAGCTGTTGGTGCTCTCAACGACGCCTCGTCATCCATGCACATCGATGGTGAGATCGCCGGTCCACATCAAGCCCGTTTTGTCATTAAAGATGGTACAGTGCGGGTATCCCCATATCAGGATCAACTAATCTCTGGATCTGCTGAGGAAGAGATCCTCATCTCAGGCGGAAGCATCTACCAACGCCAAGGCGACCAATGGGTAGAGCAGCCGCAGACACTTTCTGCACCAGGTCTCACCGGGGACGGTTTGCTCTTGCTTGAAGTGGCTAAAGACCATCAGTTTCTTGAACCCATCGAGACTGTTGGGGGAACCTTTGAACGGGTTGCCTTTGCCCTCGAAAGCCGTGATGTGCTCCGATTCATGCTCCGTCAAGCTGGACAATTCGATTCCGAGACGGAATTGCGGTTATCTCTCAGTGGCTTGAAGTATGGTGGGACAGGTGTATTGTGGATTGACAGAGAAGGCTTTCCTGCGCACCTGGGACTTGATCTTGAGATATCTCGCAGCGGTAGTAACCCTTATGAAGCTTTGGCGACCAGTAGCACGATCTTTTCGGATTTTGGTAAGACTATCCCTGAAAGTCGCTTTGACCCAACCATTGGACCTATTTCACTAGAGAGTACATCACCAAGCTCAGGACTGCATGCGACGGTGGAACAGTTTACCAAGCCGCTTATAGCAGCGCTAATATTATTGGGATTGTTTTGGATGCTTCTGCTACACAATGGGCGGTTGGTCCATGCTGCTCGTACCGCCATATGTATCACCCTCATCTTTGCGATGGTTACTCCACCTATCGCACAAGCAGCTGCTCATAGCAGTTCGTCTGGTGATGAGGTAGCTAAAACTGGCGAGATAGAATCGTTAGTCAAAACGGTGCAAAAGGCAGGCGACCAGCAACAAGCTGAGATCGCAGCTCGGGCAAGCGTCCTAGATGACTTAGGGGATGAAGACGGTGATGCCTTACCCAATGGCTATGAACTTAAGCTGGGCACCAACCCCTTTTCCTCAGATACAGATCTGGATGGCTTGACCGATTCGGAAGAGGTCAAAGGGATACCATGCCTGGTTGGTACTGACACGATTAACGTAGAAACAGATCCGCTCAATCCTGACAGCAACTCTGATGGAATCAGAGATGGTGACGAGTTCGACCAGGGTGTGTGTCGTTGGCTTTATGGGAATAAGCCTTACCCTTGGAGCGATGATAACGATGGCGACACCGTACCAGATAACCTGGACCTCTCCCCCTTTACCTTATCGGAACCGTATTCTGATATCGGCGCAAGCTTTACCTTTAACCTGATGTATGGAGATGGTTATTACTTTGAATTGCAAGTGGTGCCGACCGAGAAGCGCTTGCTTCAATACGCCTACCACTCCTCCCTCTTTTGGCCTGTAGATACATTGGGGCAGATCGGTCACGACCCAAATCTTGGGTCGACAGGCGCGCTTCAGGTTGCTCCCTACCTTGAAGTAACCGTTTTGGAAGATGACTTGCCTACACCCCAATCCCTGGAAGATTACGGTATTGGATGGTCGCAAATCGCGGCAGAAGATGGGACACCCAGCGGATATTATAAGTTAATCATTCCTCTCGTCCCCATCGAGCATGGCGGCATCGTTTATGCGTTACAGGCTAAGGTTTATCAGGATCATGCCACTAAGGATGGTGTGGTCCATTGGCAGGATGCACGCCTTAAATGGGCAGTGCAGGGCGATGTGTTAAAACCAGATGATACCGGACAATTGGTACCCAGTCCCACAGGCCTATATGGGATCATGGTATATGATGAGCCTTACCGCATCACTGGCTTGCAGACTTCCCGCCAGGTTAGAGCCTCTGCCATGCTCGCTGGTCTGAAACAAACGGGCGAAGGTGAACCTGATTTAGCTAACCTTATTCTTTTACGGGGATTTCTTGAATCCCAGTACCTCAGTGGGCGCTTATCACTGGCTGATATCTATGAGCGCTTTGGCCCTTACAGTACAGCCACAATGGAAGAGACCTGGGGTCTTTCACAAGACTTCAATTTATCTGATCCAGCTGATTACGATCACATGGATCAAATGCTCCATACGGTTAATGTGACCACTGCGCGCAGTCTCCTTAGTTATTACACCATGGATGCCAATCCCACGCTCCTGGTCGCCACTGAGCAGCAGACTGCAGTTCTGAACATTGATGACCTGCCCGATCCGGACTTGAGTAATCCCGTGATGAATCTTTGCCTCACCCAGGTCGTCACCAGCCGCACGCTCAAGCTGACCAGTTATAAGTGGGACCCGACAGCCATGAGTTCTTCTGGATCACCAGAAAATAGTACCTCATCGTTGAGCAGAGACATTGGTGACTGGGTAGCGTTGGGGCTGGAAGAAGCTTTAGCACAGATCCGCGCGGATTTCGAGGAAATTGATGAATATTACGAGGAGACTGTATCTATTCTGCAAATGGCGATGACCGTGTGGTACCAGGGTCAAACGGCAGTTCAATCCATTGGTGATTTGGACCTGACCCAGATAACGGACGCGCTGGATGACCCCGCCTTTTACGCCAACATTGTCAGCTTGCTGCTAGAATATGCTCTTGATGGATTGCCGAAGGAATTTCGAGTCGCCATCGAGTTCCTGATCGGTGTACTCGAATACCCGGGTGGGCCGCTTCAGTGGCTGGAGGATCAGTGGAACACCATCATATCTTTTGGAGAGGAATTAGTCGGTAGTTTTAAGGAGATCGCTGCTGGCGAATTTTCACCGGATTCACTGGTAAGCTTTACCCAGACCGCCATTAATGTCCTGACCTGGCTGGCATCGATCCTGGATTTTGGTTTCATCGGGCAAATCATAAAAGTACTCTCCAGCCTATTGGAAATCTTTATGCAGGTTCAGGCGCTTTGGAATGTGATCCAAATGATAGTTACCGAGGGTATTCAGGTGGCAGCCGAGGTACTCAGCGCGGTGATCGGGAACATCACATCGCTTTCCGAGGGTCTGCCATTCCTTGGTCTGCTCTTTAGTGTTTTCAGCACGCTGTTCAGCATGTTTGTTCAGATTGCATCCGGTACCCTCAGCGTTCTGGGAATAATTGGGGTTATCTTCAAGGCGATTGTTGAAATCGCAACAGCTGTCGTGTTATTTGTAATTGCCTCCATGTGGCCGTATGGCACAATCCTTTCCCTGGCCATCAGTGTCATTAACCTGATCACCGGTTTCCTTAATGAGCACTTTGGCGATGTAGGTGCGGTAATCGCTGCCATCCTTGACCCCCTTTGTGCCATTCTCAATGCAACAAATCCGGACCCGGAATCACTCGTCAGTTTCCTGGGTGATCCCCAGATAGGTAACATGGAGTTAGTCACCTATGAGGGTTATCCGTTAGGTGGACTGGTTGCCGGTCAAAGATTTGGTTTTCGCATTGGCGGCACCATCACCATGTCTTCCATGAGGACCAACGCACTCGATCATACCAGTGCCTATATCCAGTTAGGTCGCTATGCCAATGGTGATAGCTTTGAGCTATGCGGTTTACAGGCAGTTCAATACATACAAGATACAGCCCAGATCGATAACACCTTCAGCCATGTGAGCGCATATAATTACGGCACCTGTGTAACGTTCAGCTTCGCCCGTAAGTGGAATTGGGACTACAACTCTGGAAGTGTCTATAATGCTGATGATATAAGAATTGCCCAATCGCTGCCGGGGTCTGGTGAGTGGATTCCGCCGGTACTGGCAAGGGATTTCCACTCGGTCACAACCCTGGATATCATGCCTTATACGCCAGCGATAAATGGTATCGTGTCTCTCGATATCAGCATGGCTGTCGATGAACTTTGGGAAAATTGCGGCATCCTTGGCGTTGACTGTGACCAGTTCCACGAAACCTATACCTCTCCACCCAGCGCGGCTTTTGCCTTCTTTGACATTTTACCCAAAAGCCTTATTGAGTTTTGGGAGTGGGATGCCCTCGAAAATGTCGACCTGGATGGTGACGATCTTACCGGTGGGACTGCGGAGCAGGACATTTTTGGCTTTGACAACACCCTGTGTGGTGACCCCAATTCATACCTGGATCCCGATGTTGACGACGACAAATTGTCAGACAGTTATGAGCTTTTCGCCACTGGCAGCTCAGCATGCAAGTCCGATTCCGACTCGGATGGGCTTGACGACTACCAGGAGTTCGTTTCAGGCACAGACCCCCTTGATCCCGACACGGATGATGACGGGTTGAAGGATGGTGAGGAGGTAGCCTATTGGGATTCATATGAGGGACTCATCGTCCCCTGGCGTATCGATATGGGCGGCGCCTATAGTGGCTCACCTAACTTTCCGGCTGCTTTCTCCAACCCGCGCATTGCCAACGCTGACCGCGATGGACGCAGTGACTTAAAGGAGAAGCAGCTTGGTTCGAGTCCAAACGCCCTCAACTTGAGCGATCTCGAAATGGTTGTCTCCCAGGAATTGGTCGAAGGTGGCGGTACTCAGCTCAGGTTTACCAGTTTTCCCTGGACTGATGACCTCCTGGCTGGTATCGATCCCCGTTTGTCGATCACCTTACCCATTGCCTTCTCCGGAATTACGCTGAGTGCCCGCCTGGTCAAAAGCGGGCAGCACGCGTTGCATTATTTCAATGCCACCCAGGTTTTCGGTCAACCTCCCAATACCTATGCCTGGGACTTCCCAACACTGACCAAAGGGCTGATGGTGGAGGTAAACCTGGCAGGGCTGCCTGCAACCATTCCAGTTGATGAGGTCTTTGTTGATGTTAACTTCAGCTACACGGAAGGTAATACACTAAGACAAAGCCAATCCGCTGTTCCGCTGCTCCTTAACCGGGGTGGTCCTGCCGTCACTGTTACCTCGCCCGCGGAAGGCAATGCCGTGAGTGCCTACCAGGGACCCATTCGGATTGAGGGGAACGCGGTGGATGGCGAAGGCGTTCGCAGCGTGGAAGTATGCCTCACGTCAGGTGCATCCTGCACCGATTCCCAGTGGAGAACTGCCACTGTCGATGTCCTTCAAGGTCAGCACTGGAATTATGCATGGACGCCGCCAGCCGACGGCGCTCACCGGATCTACGCCCGCGGAGTGGATTCCTATGGGGTCGGCGGATCAGAATCCCAAATCATCAATTTCTATGTAGATAGCCAACCCCCGGAAAGTGCCCTATTTGAGCTTGATGGTACTGCCTACATTTCAAGTGTTCCGAACCCTGATTCCATGGCAGCATTCACTGTCACAGGCTCAATTCATGATGCTCCCGGAGGATACATCTCCGGTGTCGGTGAAGCAAATGTGGAGGTCTATCTCTCCTCCGCGGACGGCTACAAGCACCTGCCTTCCCAGTCGATGGTCGCTGAGCCAGGTAATGAAGCCAGTACCTTTTCATCAACTATTTCACTGCCCATGTCGCCGCTGGGTGGTGCAGCATCACCTTACGCTCAGGGACTGTACCAGCTCACCCTCAGCGCTTCCGACACCGCTGGTAACTTCCTGGTCAATGCTGACTCACTTGATGTGGTTATCGATGACACACCCCCCTATGCCGTTCTGAACGTCCCGCAAACTGTACTCGGGAATGATGTAACCCTGGGAGGGCGAGCTGATGAAACCGTGCTCAGTCCTCTCCGCCTCTCCCATGAAGCTTATCCTGAAACCCAAGCGCTGGGCGATCAGGATGCATTGTTTTATGATGAATTACAGGAGACACGTAGTTACGTGGTCGACGACCTGAACGGTGATTCGATCGAAGATATTGTCCTCGTATCCTGGTCTTCCGGAAACCCGGTCGAATTGGGTATCTTCTTCGGACAGACAGACGGCTATACCCCCAACCTGAGCCTGGAGTACGCAGATGTCCTGTTACATGGTGAAAATGACCTTGGCAGAACCAGCTACCGGCCGTCAGTTGCGGTAAACACCCCAACAATGCTGGATGTTAACGGTGACTCCATAGCGGATCTGCTGATCGGAGATCCCAACGCGGCTTCTGGCAATGGAAGAGCTTACGTGATATTCGGACGCCATTATTGGCCGGAAAGTCTGAACCTCGTAGATGCTGAGTGGCGCTTAAGTGTTCCAGATACGCTGGCTTTTGGCAGTTCTGTAGCTGGTGCAGGCGACAGCGATGGGGATGGACTTGGGGACATCCTTGTTGGCGCGGTTTACAAGGATTTATACAGCGAGATCGCTTATTTATACCTGGGCCAGGAACGTTTCATTCCAGAAGTGGTTTCGAGTGTCTACTCCCGCATGTGTGCCTTCGGTACATGCATACCCCTGACAGTGCCCAACCTTGCTGGTTTAGGCGACACGGATGGCGACGGACTCTCCGATTGGCTACTTGCAGGCTATTCCGGAGTCTGGCTGATCGGTGGCCAACCCCGCCAGACCTTACCATCGATGCCTTCAGCTGCAAGTGTCGCGCTGACAGAACTGCAGGGTGTAGGCAGCCAGCAGACCGTGTCACCGGCTGGTGATGTAAACGGGGATGGTCTGCGGGATATGCTCATCGGTGATCCTTTGGCCAGCTCTTCACATGTTTATGTAGTCTTCGGACACCGTCCTGAAACCGCTTATCCCATGCCATTCAACCTGCTCACTGCCGCTGATCTATCCTTTGTGGAACCAGTTGGTGTGATAATGTCGCTTGGCGTTTCGCTAGCACCGATGGGTGACCTTGATCATGATGGCAAAGATGATTTTGCCTTCGGCGAAGCTGCCCCCACAAGTGGCGCGGCAATTGTGCTCAGCGGTAGGCTGCCTTGGGAGCTTGACCTCCCACTCAACTGGGCGGCATACACCATGCTTGGGACAACCGCAGCGGATGGAGTTGGCGAATATCTCAGTAGCGGGGATGTCAACGGCGACATGCTGCGCGACCTGCTTGTCGGAGTACCTGCTCCAACTCAAGCATCGATCAGGGGAGCTTACCTTTACCTGTCAGAGCCACTGCCTATTGTGACTTCGGGTGTCAGCAGCGTGGAAGTGGGCTTTTTTGGACCGGTCACCGATCCTACCGCTCCAGTCACTGAGACGATACCGGATAATTGGAAGGTCACTGCGCTCACTTCTCCTAATGCTGCCATCAGCACTTACCAGGTGTACCTGGAATTTCCGGGAAATGGTGATTACCGCATCTATGCGCGCGCGACAGACCGGTCAGGCAATCAACTATCATCAGAAGGTTGGTATGTTGGAACAACTTTCGCAAATAGCAATGCTAATGAACTTCCGGACATTGGCGTAAGCATTAATACCCCGCAGCTTTTTAAAGAAGGCTTCTTGAGGGTAGTATTGGAAGGCCAGGTCGATTCACCAGATCCTATTCAGTCCTTGCGGGTTTATGATGGGGAACACTGGCTGCGGCAGCCGCTCATAGCCACTGGAGTAGCAGGTTTCTCTTCAGAATCGAATATCAAGCGTTCCGATCTCCGAGTCATCACATTCCGGGCTGTGGCGCGTGATGCCTTTGGCAACGTTAAACACGACTTCATCACCATCCCCCTGGACACCATGGTCGCCACGCCGGAGACTGAAGCCAACCTGTCAAGCAACCAATGGAGTACGGATATCACACCGAATCTGACCGTCACCTGGCCGCCGATAGTTGAAAGTGGTTCTAATGTGCAATCCTATGCGGTGATCGATCAGCATGCTAAAACAAACCCACTTGATCCCGTCTTCCCTGTTGATGGCTTCTGTACCATTTCCAGATCACTGGATAGTGTTGGCGTATGGTACACGCACGTTCGCGTGCAAGATGCTGCTGGCAATCAAAAGACTGTCCATGCGGGGCCATTTGGGGTCAACCGTAGCCAGACCTACTCGGCGATCTTGGCGGATGGCTGGCTTGATTACAGCGGTGGAGAATATCCAACTAGGATGGTCACCAATTATGATCCCTACAGCGCGTTAGAACCTGCGCTGCTGATGACTACATGGGATGAGAATTGGCTTTATATGGGCTTTACGGGCAGCAGCTGGTCAGTCAATCAGCGGTTGGAGATCTATCTCGACACCCGCGTAGAAGGTTCAACCGCATCTATCGGGAATGACCGGCCTGTGCATACCTTGCCCTTCGAGGCTGATTTTGCCCTAGTGATCGATGGGTCATCCTCTTTCAAGTTATACCGTTATGATTCAGGTTGGATAGAAGTGGCTGAGCCATTGAGCTTTGCTGCAACAGGGAATGGCACTGAGATCGCCTTCGATCGGAATGAGCTCAACTTAAGTCCATCAGAATATATCTCGATCTTGGCATATATTGACACCACAGATGGTGTCGCTGCAGTTATTCCGCCAAGCGCCCGTCAATCTACCGATCCCATCCTCCCTGGCACAATCACCTTTATAGATTCCATTGTCTTGTCTCAATTGTCAGGTGGTTATTCCGATATGCCCGTCCAGCGTATTGCCCCCATCGTCAGCATGCAACATCCTGGCGTGGTCACCCACCTTAGCCCCGGTAATCAAGGAACATTGATGGTCTCGGTCACCAATCCGGATGTACTTGCCTACCAACAACAAAAAATGTCTGTGACACTTGGTGGAGACGAGAAACTAATGCAATTTGTCAGCCTGGATGAGGGTGCTGTCTGTGCTGACACTTGCTTACCTGGCGAAAGCCAATGGACTGTCCTGATCGATGTTGCGCCAGGGGCGACCACGATGGTGAGTTTCACGATCACGGCAATCACACCAAGCATATCCGGTATATTCAAAGTGCCAGTCAGTGCTGAACTCCAGTTCCAGGGCATACCAGCAGTGCCACAACCACAAGCAACAACTGATTACACGGTTGATTACAGCGTGGCACAAATAAGATTTAGCGCAGTGAATTCTAAAATTCTTACAAAACCGGGACCCTTTGTATTGCCGATATTCACCAACCTCGCTGGCTGCAATTCAGCATGTGACCAGACAATTAGTGTGAATCGAGGCGCAGGCATATGGGAGAGTCTAGGAAACCTTAGCAACATCTTGAGCATTACAGATGATCTGCCTTCAGGCTATTCAGCATTATGGCAGTTGCGGGTTGAGGCACCCAACGGACAGATCTCCATTAGCAGCATCACGGTTGAGACAGATGGCACTGCCCCGGTTGTGTATATAGAGGATACCCTGCAACGTACTGGGACCCCCGGTTACCTATATGGGACGGTGTTTGATGCATCTGGAAGTCTACGGGCTGTTGAAGTGAGTCTCGATAGTGGACCTTTCCGGTTGGCTATGCTGAATAAGAATGACAATACATGGAAATTCCCTGTCAATACATGGCGCTATGATGGAGAAGTGGTAGACGTGAAGGTCCGTGCGGTGGATGAGGCGGGTAATGTCAGCGATATTGCGACAACGACGATCGTAATCGATGGCACCAGCATTGAAGTTACGATCACAGCAGACGAAATCTCCTGCTCTGGCACGGCTGCAGATGGGTCTGGTGTGGAATCAGTGAAAATCAGCCTTGATGGCGGCCTCAGCTACCAGGATGTTCTGATGGGTGACCTCGGCTGGAATTTCGACTATATCTCATGGGTCGGCGGGACGCCAGTAGGTGTGATCATCATTCGCGCTGTTGATTTTTATGGCAATGTGACACAGACGGCTGTTCCCTATAAGTTTGAACCCATCCATATTTACTTGCCAATCGTGTTTAGTTCTCAATAACTGCGTCTGAATGGAGGTTATTACAAGCTACTAGCTTGCATTGTCGAAAACTTTTACACAGGTGATCAATTCACCTGCCGAAATCATATCGGAAAAAAATGATCAGATTGTTATAAATCTATTATATGGGAGAAGTTTGAGTCCTGATCTATCAAGCTAAACCATCAGCCAGATGACTTTCAGAGGGAGTTAAGTATATTCGATTCCAAAATAGGAATTCGTAATTTTTATCTGTAAGTAATCAAAAATGTTTGACAAATATCCAATTCGTTGATATAGTTAATTAACAGATATTAATCATATTAATCGGATTAATAAAATGCAATTGGATCCAGCCAACTCTCCTTATACCCAATCAAAATTCTTAAATTACCTATCCGACTGTCAACACAATGGCGAGATGACCATACCATCTTTACCTTTGACTAGTAAGCTTCTAGGGGTAAGCATATCCTCGTTGCGGGAACAGATGGAATTTGCCAGGCAGATGGGTTTCATTGAAGTCAAACCAAAAACTGGCATAAAAATTCTGGACTATTCATTCAGCCCTTCTGTTGTGCGATCAGCATCTTATGCCATTCAAGTTGATCCCATGCAATTTGAAAAATTTGCTGACCTGCGCAACCATATCGAAGCAGCCTATTGGTATAACGCTGTAATCAGATTAACTGCGGACGACATCAGGGAGTTAAAAAACCTGGTAGACCAGGCTTTTGAGAAAATCAACCGAAAACCCTCTCAAATTCCACATAATGAGCATAAAAACCTGCATCTACTGATGTACAAAAGATTGGGAAATGCATTTGTTACAGGGATACTTGATGCTTATTGGGTTCTTTATGAGACTGTAGGGTTAAATTATTATACAGATCAAGCTTACCTCAATACTGTCTGGCAATATCACCGCCAGATCGTAGAAGCAATTGAGAGATCAGAGTTTCAAAAAGGTTACCAGGCGCTACTAGCCCATATGGACCTGATCCTAAACAGGAAAAATAAGAACAACAGCACCACTTTTGAATAAAAAAGGAGAAGGAATGGGAGAAACCGATCTTAGTCCAACAAAATCTCAGTCTTATAAAATAAACGACTTTTGCCTGACAATCTGCACGGTCAATGGTTCCGGCAGTGCGACAGCGAACAATACGATCTTCCGATCGTTATTCAGGATGGGCATCCCGGTCTCAGGGAAAAACATTTTTCCCTCCAATATCAAAGGTGAAGCGACCTGGTTCGTAATCAGGGCTTCACAGGCAGGGTATTTGGGGCGTGTGGAGCATGATGATATGGTTGTTTGCATGAACCAGGCAACGATCCTTGACGACATCAAGTATTGCATCCCCGGTGGGGTGGTCTTCTATGCTGATCATATCGACCTCCCTGAAAAAAGGGATGACCTGATCTACTACCCGATGCCCATTAAGCAGCTCAGTAAGCAAGCAAATTTTCCCAGGGATCTGCGTACATATCTGGAAAATATGCTTTATGTTGGTATCGTAGCACAGGTCCTAGGTATAGACCTGGACTGTGTCAAACAAGCGCTGGATGTCCATTTTGGAGGGAAAGAAAATGTTGTTTCCTCAAATTTTGAGGTTATCAAACTGGCGGCTGATTGGGCAAGTGAAAACTTGATCAAAACAGACCGCTATAAAGTGAAATTGCTTCCTCCATTGAGTGACCAGATCATCTGTGATGGCAACACAGCAGCTGCGTTAGGCGCTTTATTTGGCGGGGTCCAGTTCTGTGGATGGTACCCGATCACCCCGGCGACCAGCCTGGTCGAAACAATGATCGAGCGAGCTCCCCAACTCAGAAAAGATCCAGAAACAGGAAAAGATACATATGCCATCATCCAGGCAGAGGATGAATTAGCTGCAATTGGCATGGTGTGCGGAGCAGGTTGGGCTGGTCTGAGATCGATGACAGCCACTTCAGGTCCCGGTTTAAGCTTAATGGTGGAGTACCTTGGATTGGCATATTACACTGAAGTACCACTGGTCGTGTGGGATGTGCAACGGGTTGGCCCAAGTACGGGTCTTCCCACACGAACAAGCCAGGGTGACATCACAATGGTCAATTTCCTGGGTCATGGTGACACAGACCAAATCATGCTATTCCCCAGTTCAGTCAATGAATGTTTTGAATTTGGTTGGAAAGCCCTGGACCTCGCTGAACGCTTTCAAGCCCCAATTTTTGTGCTTTCTGATCTTGACCTTGGGATGAATAACTGGATAACGAAGAAATTTTATTATCCTGAAGAACCGCTCGAGAGGGGAAAGGTGCTTTGGGAGGATGACCTTGAAAGGTTAGAGGGAGATTGGGGGAGATACCTGGACAAAGATGGAGATGGAATTTGCTACCGGACAGTGATGGGAAACCTGCATCCCAAGGCAGCCTATTTCGCAAGAGGTACCGGGCATGATGAACATGCACTTTACAGTGAAAATCCCGAGGTCTGGAAGCGAATGATGGACCGGTTAAAGAAAAAATACCAAACAGCGCGAGAACAATTACCAGAACCAATCGTCAGGTCAAAAGACCATGCAAGAATCGGTTTAATCTCCCTGGGAACGGTTGATTTCGCTGTCATTGAAGCCCAGGATCTTCTTGAAAAGAAGGGAATCATGACCGATTACATGCGGATCAGGGCGCTGCCAACATCAGTTGAAGTTGATAAATTTATAAATGAACATCAGAGAACCTATGTGATCGAAGCCAATCGCGATGGGCAACTTTGCCAAATATTATCAATCAGCGCAAATTATGAAGAACAACGCCTGCATTCCATCGCATTTTCAAATGGTCTTCCATTAACCGCTAAATGGATCATGGGCCAGGTTGAGAACAAAGAAAAAGGGAGTTTCTAATGGAAGATACACCTATAAAACAGGTAGAAGTGAATAAAGCCGGTTTTTCCCAGGCGGATTACAAGGGCAGGAATTCGACACTATGTCCGGGATGCGGCCACAACACAATATCATCGCAGATCATGGCAGCATGTTATGAATTAGACATGGTCCCGGAAAAAATTGCCAAATTCAGCGGCATCGGGTGTTCAAGCAAAAGTCCTACATATTTCCTGAATCGATCATTCGGATTTAATGGATTGCACGGGAGAATGCCATCTCTGGCATTGGGGGCCATGTTTGCCGACACCAGTGTCAAAGGTATCGGGATTTCAGGAGATGGCGATACAGCGAGTATAGGGTTTGGTCAATTTAAGCACATGATCCGCCGTAATCTGCCAATTCTATACATTATCGAGGATAATGGCGTTTATGCATTAACCAAGGGACAATTTTCAGCCACTGCCGATAAGGGTTTACGGTTAAAGCACCAGGGTGAGAACAAATTCCCGCCAATTGATGTTGCATTGGAAGCAATTGTAAGTGGTGCCAGCTTTGTTGCCCGTTCTTTTGCCGGAGATGCCAAGCAAATGCGGGAATTGATCAAAGCCGGGTTAAAACATAATGGTGTGGCGGTCATTGACATCATCAGCCCATGTGTTACCTTTCATAATCAAGATGAAGCCCTACATTCCTATGTATGGGGAAGGGCTAATGAGAACCAACTTCATTCCATCTCTTTCGTACCTGACAGGGAAGCAATCAGATTAGGGGAATTTGAGGAAGGATCCATCAAGGAGGTAGAGCTATTTGACGGATCAGTCATCCTGTTAAAAAAGTTGGACAGAGATTATGATCCAACACAGAAAGTGAATGCCATACAAATCCTTGAAGAAGCGCAGCGAAATCACCTGCTATTAACCGGCTTAATTTACATTGAGCCAAAAAAAAGCACAATTTTTGATACGGTTAACCTGGTTGAAAGTCCCCTGAACCGCCTGGAAGCAGAGCGATTAAGACCCGGAAGGAACCAACTGGACCTGTTAAACCAGACATTGTATTAAAGGCAAGACAAGCGGAGGAAAGGTCGCTGGTTATTCTTTAATTGTGTAAAGCAAGGCAAGATTCGGCTTGCGAAACTCGCCAACCGGAAACCCGGAGATCACAATTACCTGTTGACCAGGTTTAAGGTCTGTAGAAGTGCTTATCGCTGTTTCGACGTGCTTGATCATCGTCTCGATGGAGTTTGCATGGGGGACGAGCAGTGGTGTCACACCCCAGTAGAATCCCATTTTGAGGTAAGTCTTCTCTTCTGGTGTAAAGGCAAGAATAGGCACACGGGGTTTCGCTTTGGACATCCACAAAGCTGTCCTGCCAGATTGTGTAAAAACAACAATCGCTGAAACTTCCCGATCATGGGCTAATTCTTTAGCTGCCCTGGTCATGGATACACCATCATCGGATTCTTCATCCACCTCGAAGGTGTCCATGTGAGCCCATTCGGTGCGGTGTTTTTCTGCTTCACAGATTATGCCAGCCATCATTTTTACACTTTCGATGGGATATTTACCTGCAGCAGTCTCACCGGACAGCATTACCGCATCTGTGCCGTCAAAAATTGCATTGGCTACATCAGCAGCTTCAGCTCGTGTAGGCCTTGGGTTATTGATCATGGAATCCAGCATTTGGGTGGCAGTGATGACTATCCTGGCGTGACGGTTGGCTGAGCGTATTATCTGTTTCTGAACAACAGGAACCAGTGCCGGTGACATCTCCACGCCCATATCTCCCCTGGCAACCATCACCCCATCTGAGCATTGAATTATTTCTTCAAGATTCTCAATGGCTTCAGGCCGCTCCATCTTAGCAATCACTGGTAAGTCCGGGTGTTCCGGAGAAAGTCTTTTAATTGTCTCTTTGACATGAAGAATATCATTTCCATCTTTTACAAATGAGATAGCCACGACATCAACGCCCTGGTCGATCCCAAATTCAAGATCAGAAAGGTCTTTCTCTGTAAGGACCGGGATATTTAAACGGGCACCAGGCAGGTTGACACCCTTATGGGAACTTAATATACCTCCAAGTAATACACGAGCATGGATAGCAATGCCATCAATTTTTACAACTTCAAGCTCAAGATGGCCATCATCAAGCAAAATGTGATTTCCGGGTCTGACAGACTTATGCAATTCTGGAATGTCGAAAGGGATATAAATACTATCACCAGGGGTAGTTGGATGGTCTTCAACAGAACTTAAAACAACACTGTCTGCGGCTTTCAACAAAACGCCTTCACCAGGTATTTTACCCACACGGAGTTTCGGTCCCTGCAAATCCATCAGTATCGATACCGGTTTTCCCAACTCATCTGAGAGGTGGCGAATTATCTTGATCACTTTCGCATGATCTGCATGCGTTCCATGAGAAAAGTTTAACCTGGCGACATCCAACCCGGAGATGATCAGTTTCCTGATCATCTCCTCACTGTTGCAGCTCGGCCCGATCGTACCGACAATTTTTGCAAACCGTTGATCCATGCGCTTTAACTCCTAAGACATTTGTAAAACCCTGGTGATCTTTGGAATTGCCCAATCAATGGTGTCTTTTTCTATAATAAGCGGAGGTGCAAAACGGATCACATTATCATGTGTTTCTTTTGCCAGGATGCCTTCCAGTTGCAACGCCTCACAAAATCTCCTCGCACCCTTTGCTTCTGCATGCAATTCCACACCGATCAAAAGACCCTTGCCCCTTATTTCTTTTACATGCTTGCTAGGAATCTCCATCAGTCGATCCATGAAATACTCGCCCATAGTCGCAGATCTTTCAACCAGGTTCTCATCTTCGATCACTTCAAGAGATGCCAGACCGATTGCGCTTGCCAACGGGTTACCGCCAAAGGTAGAGCCATGTTCACCAGGAGTGATCAAGCCTAAAACAGCGGAATCCGCAAGAACGGCTGAAATGGGATAAAAACCGCCTGAAAGCGCCTTGCCGATGGTAATCATATCGGGTCTGACATTTTCATATTCACTGGCAAAGAGCCTGCCAGCTCTACCCAAACCTGTTTGAATTTCATCTGCGATCAATAAAACATTGTGTTGTTTACAGAGATCTGCTATGCCTTTAAGGTAACCCTGGGGCGGAACTATCACACCATTCTCCCCCTGGATGGGCTCGATCAGGACTGCGGCTGTGTTTTTATTCAGAGCAGCTCTAAAAGCCTGCAAATCGCCATATTTCACCATTCTAAAACCCGGTGTGAAAGCACCAAAATCATCTTTGTATAAAGGTGTGGATGAAAAAGAGATCAAGGTTACTGTTCTACCATGGAAATTACCATCGAAAACGATAATTTCCGCCTGGTATTTGGGAATTCCTTTGACAGTATATGCCCATTTCCTGGCAACCTTGACGGCAGTTTCAACTGCTTCTGCGCCACTGTTCATCGGCAAGCTCATACCGTAACCTGTCATATCACTTAATTTCTTGTAAAACAGACCGAGTTTGTCATTACGAAATGCACGGGAAGTTAAAGTGATCTGCTGTGCCTGTTCCAGCATGGCAGCAAGGATCTTTGGATGGCAATGCCCCTGGTTCAAGGCTGAGTATGAACTCAGACAATCCAGGTAGCGATTGCCATCGACATCCTCAACCCAAACCCCTGACCCTTTTGATAGAACAACATCCAAAGGCTTATAGTTGTTTGCGCCATAGGTTTTTTCGAGATCGATGTAGTATTGGGAATTCATTAAATACCTCCTAAAAGTGTCGCTAAGATAGCTTTCTGTGCGTGCAGGCGATTATGAGCTTGCGGGAAAAGAGCTGAGTTGGGTCCATCTGCAACCTCATCGGTTATCTCATGGTTGCGATGCGCAGGAAGGCAGTGCATGACGATCACATCCTTGTTTGCCTTTTCAACCAAATGCTGGTTAACCTGGTAGGGGGGGAAGATAGCTTCGCGTTTTGCAGTTTCTTCTTCCTGGCCCATGCTGGTCCAGGTATCGGTGTAAATGACGCTGGCATGGTTTACTGCTTCGACAGGATCTCTGAAAAATGATAATCTGGAGCCACTGAACAATGCATATTGTTTGCCCGAGTCCACGGCAGGAGCAGGCATGTCGTAACCTGCAGGGTTGGCAATAGAAAAATTCGCGCCAAGCTTGGCACAAATGTGCATCAGTGAAACTGCAACATTATTGCCATCACCCACATATGAAACATTAACATCCTTTATGCGGCCGAAATGTTCATAAATCGTAAGGGCATCGGCCAATGCCTGGCAGGGATGACTGAAATCACTCAGCCCATTGATCACCGGGATCGAGGACCACTTTGCCAACTCCAGGATGTGGGCATGTTCAAATACCCTGGCCATAATTCCATTAACATATCCTGATAGTACCCGGGATACATCTGAGATCGCTTCCCGCTTTCCCAGCCCGATCTCTGATGGTGAGAGGTAAAGTGCATCCCCGCCCAGTTGGCGCATGCCCATGTCAAAACTTACCCGGGTGCGCAAGCTGGGCTTCTGGAAAATCATTGCCAAGACTTTACCTTTGAGGATTGGCTTATTCCCTGTGGCAGAATATTCTTTCTTCAAAGAGACAGCCAGGTCCAGGAATTTTTGTAATTCCTCTCCAGAATAATCTCCGATGTCCAGAAAGTCTTTTTTCATACATACTCCTTTAGATTGATTTATTTTCATTATGGCCGGAAGCTAGATCAATATAGTGATCTTTACCAACCAAATATTTCTTCGCTTCAGATAAAGGTAACAATTGAATCAAAAGCAGCCAAAGGCAAAACAGCGAGACAACAATGGCAAATACCGTGAGCCAAATATTCAAACTAAGCTGTGCTTTTTCAATCCACTCGATCATATCATTGATTATGTCCTGGTAGTCATTGAGAACAAGCCTGGCTTCGTCGACCTGAGAACCCAAGGTGTCCAGCTGGGTATTGACACTGCTTGAAGAAAGAGCCAACTCAGTCAGGTTTTCACTAAATGACGCAAGATAACCACTGATCTGCTGGAGGTTTTCAGGCAAGGAATTAAAATTTGCAGAAAGATTACCAAGACTTGTATGCAGAGGGATCTCCGGTCTGAAATCCAAACCTAAAAAGGGTAAGGATGCCAGTGCATTTAAAGCACTGTCAATCAACCTGGCACTTGAAGCTGATGAATCTAGAGAAGTCTGGGCAGAATTTACTATTCCGACCAATTGATCGTCAAACATCAGGCTTGCATCCGTTGAGATCTGTTTTATGTCCTCAAGCGAGTCAGTCAAGGATGTAAAGGACACTTCGAGCGTGTCTATGTTTTGTTCAGCCTGTGATAGTGCACCATCAATAACCTGAATACCTTCTTTTGTTGTGGTAAATGCATCATTTATGGCTGTCAATGAGACTGTAATGGTTTTATTTATTCGGACTTTAGCCACCCAGGTCAGAGAAAGCAAAGCAAGAGATATTATGATGCCCAATACTCCTGTAATCAACAACATCGTGCCAAGAAGTTTTGAATTATCTTTATCTTTCATTAATCAACCTGCCTGCCTCATCCTGTGAATGACGCAAGATTTGCTCTTGAATCTTCCACATTTTTGATTTCCCGGCGCTGGTAGCATGGTCATATCCCAAGATATGGAGAAATCCATGAACGGTCAGTAACTTTATTTCATCCATTACTGAATGGTTGGCTGCAGCGGCTTGTTCTTTAGCTTTTGAGAATGAAATGAAGATATCACCCAGGTATTTTTGTCCTGAGTCCAGGTCCAGGTAGTTGTTCTCAAAAGATAGAACATCGGTAGTCTCATCCATGTTGCGATACTCCCGGTTCAGAGACTTCAATTTTTTGTCAGTTGTAATAACCAGGGAGATCAGCATGTTATTGTCGAGTTGCATGACCATAAATGCCCGTTCAATTGTCTTGTGCAACTCGGCAATGTCTATATCCTTTTTAAATGATGGACCTATTACTAAATTAATCATAGCTATTCGTTACACCTTGTTGTCATCCAACGGAATTGCTTCAATTACAGGTTGTTTAATCTCGGGATACTTGATCCTTGGATGGTAAATGCGGCGCAGCGTGTTGAAAAAAGAAACGGCTACTATCTCGAGATCTTTGAGGGTTAAGTCAGTATCTTTCAACTGTCCTTCATCCAGCAAGTAGTGAATAACCTTGTTAATCAGAGCTTTTAGAAGATCGTCATCTCGAGGGAGTTCTGCGCGGGTTCTCGCTTCAACGCCATCAGCCAACATTAACAAGGCAGTTTCTTTTGATCTAGGACTTGGTCCGGGATAACGGAAGAGCGAGCTGTCGACCAATTCGGGATCTTCGGCTGATTTTACCGCTTGCGAATATTGATACCTGGTCATCAAGGTACCATGATGTTCCCGCATAAAGTCAATGACCTGGGTTGGCAGGCGATGTTTCCTGGCGAGATCGACACCATCGCTGACATGTTGAATGATCGTTGCTGCGGATTTTACAAAATCAATGTCATCATGAGAATCGATCTTTTCACCGATCTGGTTCTCAATAAAATACTGCGGGTTGGCAATCTTGCCGCAGTCGTGAAAGATTGCCCCCGTTCTAACCAGCAGGGCATTGGCGTTTATCGCTTCGGCTGCATTTTCAGCCAGGTTTGAAACCATCAGGCTGTGTTGATACGTTCCAGGAGCATTTTTTAGCAATAACTGAAGCAGGGGGTGATCTGCCCTGGTCAAGTCAATCAGTTGCAAAGGGGTAACAATATCCAGCCATTGGGAAAAGATATATTGTAAAAATAATGCCAGACCAGCGGAGATCAAGCCATTTACAATGCTGGCAGTAGACAATGTGGCAATACCGATCCAATCAGTCACTGAATCAGGAAGGCGATAGGCCAGAACAATACCGACACCTATCAAACCTATGGCCAATGCAGAAGTAAAAAATGATGCGATGCGCCTGGCTTTGCCAATCATCAACATACCAATGAAACTTGGCAACATGTAGAAAACTGTCAGGTCAAAGCCTTTGGGTGAGCCGTAGGCGGTCAAAGCTGCCAGGCTGAGAGAAAAGATAATGCCAATCTCAAGATTGAAAAGGATCGTCAGGGTTAAGCCAAATGCAGCTATGGGATAAATGTAAGGAATTATCGTACGATTTACAACAAATATCCTGGCAACAGTAAGAAAAACGAGAAATAGGAGAGAAATCAGGAGTATGGATTTAGTTTTCGCAGTTACATCCAATTGCCTGCGAGAAAAATAAAAGCCAATGAAGAGGCAAATTACCAAAACGATGATGCCAGCGCCTAGAATTTGCTGGTAGTTATCCTGGACCTTGATCAAGTTAAATTCTGCCAAGGCTTCCAATATCTCTGGTGTAATAATCTGACCTCTTCTGACCAAGGTCTGACCTGAGATGAAAGTCCTTTGGACTGGCTCAACAGATGCAATTGCTTCATTTTTTGAAACCAGAGTTTTTTCTTCGTCATACAAGCTATTGGGAATGATGAGCGGAGCAATCATTTCAGAAATGACAGCCACCAAGTCTTCCTGAAGCGAGTAATCGATCGAGGTCGGTACGCTGCTTCGAACCTGGGAAACATTGACTGACTTGATGGTATTGCGCATCATTTGTTCCAAGACCCTGACTGCTTCCACCTGAATTGCTTCCCAGTTTTGATCGGATGTTGCTATTATCCCCCGGGCAGTCTGTTCTGAGATCGATATCTCATTTATTGCAGAAATGTCCTGGACTTTCTGGTCATTGCTTGCAAAGCCATCCTGCCGAATGATACTGATGTAATAAAGGATCGATCGCAACTGTTCAATCTGGTGACGACCAATCCCGGGATCGGCTGGCAGGTAAATTGGTTCAACCTTAGATGTTGCTTCAGCTTTGGCATTTTCGGTTAATATATTTGATGAAAAGTTCAATGAATATGGTGCAAGAATATCCTGAGATGCCACATCGCCTACCTCCATCTGGTAGGTGGATGTAAATATGATGTCAGGCAGTATCAGCGCCAAGAAGGCGACAATACCTGAGAGAATCAAGATTATTACATTTCGAACCTTTTTTGCTCGAAAAAGTCCTTTTGGACCTTGTTTCTTATTGGCATCAGACATGATTATAGATGATCTACTGCAATAATTCACGGACAGCTTTACTTGCTTCCTGGTTAGAAGCCCGTCCTGCCAACCTTTCGATCAATAATTTCATAACGTTGCCCATGTCCTTGATGGAATTGGCACCAGTTTCAGCAATAACCTGACTGGCAAGTTCCATCAGTTCCTGATGGGATAATTGCTGGGGTAAAAAACCTTCGAGGACCTGTATTTCAGCTTCGGCGGAGATAATGAGATCATCGCGATCGGCTTTTTGGGCATCCGCGATGGTATCCCGTTTTGTTTTAATCTCTTTCTGTATCGCCGCCAACACTTCCTGATCCGTCAGAGGCTGACCTTTGGAAATTTCAGCTAACTTGATCGAAGAAATCAATAAGCGGATGGTTGTCTTCCTTGTGGTGTCATTCGCTTTAAGCGCCTCATGCAAATATTCTTGAAGAATGTCTTTGTTAATCATATGCTTATTATACCTTCCCAAACTAACTTACTTTCCTAAAAAGGTCTTAAAGGCTTGATGGTTTTGAATCGAAACTGATTGATAAATTTGGTCCAGTGCGTTCTTAGTCATTCCAACAGAGACCTGGTATGACTTTAAGAAGTCAATTCCACTTAATGGTGTATCCAAATTCATGTAGGCATGCGAGTTCTTTGGCAGATGATCACGAATTAATAAAAAGATCGTTGGTGGCAGCTTGAACAAATCGATTGGAATATGAACCATGTGGGACTTGATCAATTTATTTTCATTAATCATCTGAATTATTTCAAGCGGTGCCATTATTTCGATATTTTGACCGATGTTAAACAACCTAACAAAGTTGGTATGGGAGAAGTAATCCTGGATGGTATGGATCAAACTGCCAAAAGCCCGTCTTGCTCTTGAAAATTGGGCAGACTGAATGTATTCCAAACAAGCATGTTCCTGCTGCCTGATATACGCTACACCCTCTGCCAATTTATTATTGTCGAAGTGATACTCGTTATGAAATATTTGTCTAATAATTGAGTCTTGTTGTAAATTGGCACGAATAACCTCATTAAGTGCACCGCTAGATAAGGAAGTGGATAGGGCGTCTATCGTAACGAGGGTGTGGTAATAGGAGTGCACTGGATCAGTTACCCGTAGTTATCAAGTTCCGGATCTGGGTAAATATGCTTTCGCCAATGCCAGGAACATTTATGAGGTCTTCAATCATTAAAAAATTACCATTGTTATTGCGATAGGTAATTATGGCTTCTGCCTTTGTCTCACCTATGCCAGGTAGAGATAAAAGCTCTTCTTTATTAGCCAGATTAATATTGACAGGGGCAGCCAATCCTTGTTCTTGGATGTCTTGTTCTTCAGTTTCCGGTAATATTTCCCCTTTAGCCGGGATATAGACCTGTTTGCCATCGGTCAAGAATGCCGCCAGATTGACGCGATCGATATCTGCTGTGCCTGTTAATCCGCCGGCGGCTTCAATCCCATCGCTTATCCTGCTTCCAACAGGCAATTCCCATAAACCAGGATTACTCACCTGTCCTGCTATATGTACTTTTATAGTTGCAAGAACACCTACATTGGCAGAAGAGGTTGATTCCGAACCAGGTGTGGACACCTGTAAACTGATCGGTTCACCCCTGGGCGCTGAGGAAAGAAACAGAATCAATCCTGCAGCAAGCAAGCCGAGCAATAATCCAAGCAATAAGATTTGCCAGGTTTTCATTTCTCCCTATGACTGGATGGGATTTTCCAGCTCGACCATGCGTTTGAAGGCAGCAATGGATACCTCCAGCATTTGAGTATCCGGCTCACGGGTGGTTAACCTTTGAAGCAGTAAGTTTGGTTTCATGATAAACCTGATGAATTTGGAGTCAATGTGCCTGGCTGTCCAGCGAATATACTCATAAGAAATACCCGCAAGAACAGGGATCATTAACAAACGGGTCAGCAGGCGGGTGGCAAGCGGAAGGGGACCAAAAAGCGTAAAAATGATCACGGAGACAAATACCAGGGTCAGGATAAATGAGGTCCCACACCTGGGGTGTTCCCGTGACATTTGGGAGATCGCAGCTGGGTCCATGCTGGTATTTGACTCGTAGCCATTGATGGTTTTATGCTCAGCGCCGTGATAGGCAAAAGTCCTTTTAATATCTGGCATTTGCCCAATTAACACCAGGTAAACAACCAGGATCAGCAGCCTGATCAATCCTTCAAGAAGGTTGGAAAGAAATGAACTGAGGGACAGAAGTTTTTCCAGCCAACCAGCCAAGGCAGCAGGCGCAAGGAAGAACAACCCGATCCCGATCAGCATTGAGACAGCAATGGTTAAGTAAAAGCCAACCCCCTCGATCTTTTCCTCTCCTCCTGTCTGGATATTGGCTGATCTGGTAAGATATGTTAAGCCAAGCCCCAGAGAATCCCACAGACTCACCAAGCCCCTGAAGAAAGGCCATTTTGCTATTTTTGACCTATAGATACCTTTTAATTCACTTTCCTCAATAACTATTTCACCACCTGGTGCCCTGACAGCCATCGCTACGAACTTTTTCCCCCTCATCATAACCCCTTCGATAACTGCCTGACCCCCATAGGCTGGCATTCTCTCTTGTTTAGCCATTAGTTGAACCTCAATTAGCAAATTCCAGTAAGAAATTTATAAGCGCTTGAACGCCTTTGTTCCAGGTTGGCAGGTGCAACCTCTCGTTGGGTGAATGTATCTGATCGTCCGGCAATCCAAAACCAGTCAAGATCGAATCCACCCCCAGGATCTCTTTGAAAGCTGTTGCCACCGGAACACTGCCACCCTCTCTTTTATAGACAACCGGTTTGTTCCAAACCTTTTCAAAGGCATTTTTCATTTGTGTAAGACCTGGCGCATCACCAGTAAGATAAGCAGGTCCACCAGAGAGTTGCTTCAATTCCCAGGTAACAGTTGGGGGAACTTTCAGCTCAAGATATTTGATAAACTGTCCATACACTGCGTTCGGATCCTGGTTGGGGACCAAGCGACATGAAATTTTTGCGCTGGCGTAAGATGGGATGATGGTTTTTGCGCCTTCACCAATATACCCAGAATACAACCCATTGACATCCAGGGTAGGGCGGGCACCCAATCTTTCAAGAAGTGTGTACCCTTTCTCTCCATGCAGTTGCTTCACACCGGTCATTTCTATGTAATGCTGTTCAGATATGTCTAAAGATGCGATGCGCGCTTTCTCATCAGAAGATAAATTTATAACATTATCGTAGAAGCCTGGAAGAGTTACCTGTCCATTCCCATCATGCATTCCCGATACAACCTCTGATAAGACTATGGCAGGGTTGTGAATGATCCCACCGAACATACCTGAGTGGAGATCTGCTTTTGGACCGCGGATCATCAGCTCGAAGTATGCCAGACCCCTCAAGCCGTAGACGATAGTTGGTTTATCCGGAGAGACCATCCCGGCGTCGGGGTTGAGGATCACATCCGCTTTCAGAAGGTCCTTGTTGTTTTTAAGAACATTGTCAAGTGAGGGCGAACCTATCTCTTCCTCACCTTCAAATATTACTTTGATGTTGATCGGCATGTGAGATGTTTGAATAATACTTTCAATGGCAAACAAGCATGCCATTACCTGACCCTTCATATCAGAAGCACCCCTACCGTAGAGGTAATCGCCAATGATCGTTGGGGAAAAGGCCGGCGTTTTCCACTCATCGGTCGGATCAGCCGGCTGAACATCGTAGTGACCATAGACTAGAAGGGTTAATGCGGCTGGATCCTGTGACTTTAACTCGGCAAATACAACCGGGTGCTTATCGGTTTCAATTAATTTTATGTTTAGAAAACCCAGCTGCTTTAAGTAGCCGGATAAAAAATCTGCAGCTCTCTGAATTTGCTCATTCTTACTGGAATCAGCAGATACAGATGGGATGGCAACAAAATCTTTCAAGATATCGAGAAATACATTTTCATTTTGAATAAAATAATTGATAGCGGTGGCAGACATAAGATTCCCTTTGCTTTAGTGTTTGTTAGATTATATGCGATTTAGACCTGTGATTATGCAACCTTTTTTCTGTAAAAGTGAGTCAGAAATATCCATCGTACATTAACAATTGAATGACTTGCCAGCACAATAACGTTTGCCGATCTGCCATTCTTCACTGATCTCCATTAGTC
>Ga0123335_1002818_pt1 | contig 25253 bp, 21 predicted proteins | sample BiotimSIPDNA_2_FD_89707 | JGI IMG/M metagenome (GOLD analysis project Ga0123335, IMG submission 89707) | Anaerobic biogas reactor microbial communites from Washington, USA - Biogas_R2 time_0 SIP DNA | ecosystem: Engineered > Bioreactor > Anaerobic > Unclassified | place: Washington, USA...
AACCTCTAACCATCACAAAGACAGCGACTCTTGATGCTTCAATGGGGCCGCGACCATTCGATCGCGGAAACTTCAGATAGCACAGCCTGTGCCGATAAGCCCGACCAGCTTCAATGGGGCCGCGACCATTCGATCGCGGAAACAGCCGGTCGCGAATGTCTCGAATTATCAATAACCTGCCACGTCAAATTCGAGCGCGACTCACGTACGACGATAAAAGCATCAGTATCCATTCCAACAACCCTCGTAAACTCCTTTGTTCATTTGTCTAATATCAATGCGAGCGCACCCTGCCTTTTCTTCATCACCCAGCCGCTCGCACAACAAATTAACGAGTAACAAATACAGGATAGGTCTTGATCTCATTTTCAAGCAGCCTCGCAAAAAGCCGCGTCTGAATCTCAAGCAATCTCCTATAGCTGACCCTGTAATCAAATATGGGGTGTGTAACGAGCGTGTCCATTCGCAATTCGTACGCGTGCAGCAATCCTTTTCTCCCGCCAGGTGTCAGCGCCACCGATGGTCCAGCTGTCACAAAGTCTCTCGGTTGAACCATCCGATTGTTGATAGCACTCAGTACTGTCGACTCGCCGATCAGAGGACGGAACGGCTCCATAAGGTCAAGGGCCAGAGACGGCCTGCCAAACCGTGGTTGGTGGTAAAACCCCAGCATAGGATCAAGTCCGACCGCGTAGCAGGCAATAGTACAGTCTTTTGCGAGCAGACTATAGACGAACGAGAGCAGCGCGTTCACTGCGTCACGCGGCGGCCGGCGATTCCGTTTTGAAAAATCGAAGGCGAACTGGTTGGCAGCATCGCCCTGTTCCTCCCTCTTGATCATTCCAGAAAAGTCCCCGAAGTAGAGTCTGGCTGCATTCCCTTCGACCCCGAGCAGTTCCTCCAGGTCGGAAGCCTGTTCCGCTCTTTCCGCCATGTTTTTCATCTGCTGCAGGGTGATCGCTCGCGGTTCAATATGGTTTCGTTGAAGCAGAGTCCGCTGGTTTCGAATTTTCCCGGCGACAAGTTGCCGCGCGAAGGAAAGAGCAAACCACTGTTCGTCAGCAAGGCGATACTGGCTTTTTCTCAGAAATACATTCTTCACATTCATCCCGGTTGTAATCCCGTAAAACCATCCGCCCTGTGAAAAGTAGCATATTGGAATCCCGTTCTCACATAATGCCTGGACCGCCTGTGTGGTGATTTGGATGTTGCCCATGAGATTCAGCTGGGATATTTGCCGGATGCGCATTTCCTGTTTGAGCGTTGATTGCTTGTCGCGTACCTGCAGTACCTCCCCGGATTTCCCCACCCGCATGCCGTGCGTGTTAACGTAGGCAGGACGCAGGTCATCTCTAGGTGCAATCAGTCTTCTGACCTGAGAATTCTCCCTGGCACCCGCCTTGTGATCTTCAAACAGCGAAAGCTGAATCCTCTGCTCCGGCACTTCCGGCAGTGAAGACAATCCTGCAGTCTCATCCGGGAGGCATATGCCGACCAAAGAACATCCAGGACATTTCGGAGAGTCGGCCAAAGGAGGAGGAATGACTCCTGAGGCAGCCAGCAAACGGGCATCCTCGATTACTTTCAATGTTTCGGAGAAGAGAACTTCGTCAAATTGTACCCGCACCCGCTGTTTTGTCTTGAGATAGTAGACGAGCCCTTCTTCACATCGGTAACCGTTGTCGCGCAGGATGAGGCACTGAACAGCGAGCTGCATCCTGTCAGCCGGCCACAACTGAAGTCCTTCCTGTGTCTCGCGAGGCTGGCCATGTTTGTAATCGACCGGGGTAACGGTGCCGTTGTTGACTTCAATGAGATCCATGCGAGCGATTGCTCCGTAACGATCGCTGGACATGCTTACCGAACGCGAGCGCAAATTGTCGTCGTCGAGCTCATCCGCAGAAGGAAGGGGAGAGGCAACCGCATCGACACGCTTGTGCTGAGATTTACCTTCAAGAGTGTCGGCGTTTTCCTGGAAAACTCCAATTACCCATTCATAGAAGAATAGACGTGGACAGTAGACATACTCGTTCAACATTCGTGCCGGTAGATATTCGGGAACAGAAGCTCTGTTTTCTTCCTGTAGTTGCTCTGCCGTTTCCATGGCTCATACCACAATGCAGGGGCTGTCGATGCGTATGTAAGGCTTTCCCAGGGATGTGATCACGCGCTCGCCCCTGCCTTCGGCAGGTCCGATGTTCACAAAAATCACCTGGTCTTCGCGCTGATCGATGATTTCCTTAAGTTCAGACTTGCACCGGACGAGATCTGCCGGTGTCAATTGACACTCGAAAACTGACAGTTGGACGTGATCGCCGTACCCGCGCATCTTCTTGAATACGCTTCGAAGCCGTTTGTCATCGGAAATGTCATAACAGACTATATAGCTGGTACGCATACTCTCATATATATCGGCAACATATATGAAAAATCGTATCAACCATTTTACCCTGCCTTGATGCGCCGGCCTGCTCAATTGTCTACAGCCTCGAACAGTCCCAGACCGAAATGGCTCGCATAACCTAGAATTAAGGGTCCGACTACCGGTTCCGAAAAGTGCAGACGCAGAGTGTAACCGACGTCAACTGGAGGTTGCATACCACCACGTTGGCGTCGACGTACAAAATGCCTTAGAGCGAGTGTGTCGGCGTTCCAAGGCAGTACCTCGAGTCCTTCGACTGACGGCAATCCTCGAGAAGCCAATTCGGCATCGATCTGACCGATAAGAGTGTTGATTCCGCGACGTTTGATGAACCGTGGCGGTACGAAGGGCGTTACACTCTGCCATATTCGAGAGCCTCCTGGGGGAGCCAACAGCCGTTCGATCCGAGCATTTAACGGAGGCGGCAGTAGACGCAACGAATCGAGGTCTCCGGCGCCGGCGAGGGCAACCTGCAGTTCACCAACGCCGCCTTTGGTCCAAGTGCGACGAAGTGTACGGATTGACCGTTGCGCCACCTCACCCAACCCCATAGATGCATAAACGATGACATGGTCCAGGTGCCCGTCGGCATCAAGGTCGACTGGCAGAACATGCGCGTGGCGATGCCCGTTGCTCAGCGGCTTGCCTTGTTCGTCACGGCCCGTCAACTCCGGGCATTGAACGCGCTGTCCTCGGGCCAAACGACTGACGATGGCGGAGTGCAGCAATTCCGCCTGCGGCAGTGTTCGTGCGCACGGCGGCAGCGCCGACCGATTTCCGCTGGGAGTGCTCAGCGCCAATAACATCATGGACACTCGGCTTACCCTTGGTCGAATTCGCCGTTCCGGCGTCGAGACCTCCGGGATGCCGCGACGCCAATACAGTACTCGCTGAGATCCAGGCGGTTGGGACCAGCGATGCTGTTTCCACCAAGCCGTGTCCTTCATAAGACAATCGAGCAGATCTTTCGGGTATGATGTCATCGCCTCGTGTCGTTCCCTTCGCCGTCTCGCCGAGGATTTCTGCTTTTCTTCAGGGATCCGGTCAGTCATTGCCGTCCGCCACTTCGCGTAGATCTTTGGCGGAAGCGGAGCCATGAGAGATACCTGTTCCCACTGTCCACCCGGGTGAATTCCGTCGCGGTGGGGAAACGCGTCGAAGTCGTTCGAAGCAGGCGGTTTTGATGTGACCAATTCCGCTTCGACCCAGCTTTCGCTTCGACCAAGGTAACTCAGGCACTGGGTGAGTTGTCCGAGTACTTGCAGTTCCTCCTCGGTGAGTTCACAGTTCCAGTGAATCTCTAGAGATTCCTCACCCACGTTGGCCCACGTATCGAAGACCAGCGTAGTCTTTTCGCGTCCCTTGTCGAGCGATCCGATAGGCATGAAGTGGCGGCTATGTGCTGCGCTGACTGTTGGAAGACGATACGAAGGCAGTATCGCTGCCAGTTTTTCCAGCAGTCTTTGAGCAGGCGGTGGAATCTCGTTCCATTTCTGTGTCGTGAAACCGCAGGCGATCAGTGCACGCATCAATCGCCAGGGGCTGGGCGGCCATTCAACTTGGCCCTCGTTTACATGATGGCCCCACGGGGTAGCATGGTAACGCCCGCCGGGGAAGCGCAGTCGTAGAGTAGGCACGGTAAGCTCCTAATCGGCTGAAGGTTCGTCGCTATCAGTTTCCTCATCCATCTCGGCGTTCTCTTCAGGCTCCTTCCCCTTCCTCAGTTCGTCGTCAAAGGCCACCATCGTATGAGTCATGAATTCCCTGCAATTATCGACAGCGATCGCCACAGCCGCTTCGAGCTCGCCCAATGAAGGCAATTTGAACCCTTCCGGGCGTGAGGCAACGACATTCTTGCGGTCCAATGGCTCCAAGTCGCAGGCCGTTCGCAGCCGTAGGTCACCATCGACAAGTCTTCGTACACGATGCAAGGCGAGCAAAACAAGCAAGGGTTCGACATTCTGTTCCAGGCCATACCCGCGGATCTGAGCCAAGTCGAGGTTAATGTGGCATTCGATTCGTTTCGCGACGAATTCATCGCGGGCGAACGGAACATTTCCAAAGCCCCTCTTTGTGTCACCCGAAGGATTAACGTGATCGTTCTTGACTCCTCCTGAAGCCACCACCTCTACATCTGACGCTTCAATAAAGGCAGACAAGGCTCGGGAAACCCGCAATCGGCCGCCAGCCAAATCCTTCTTGGCGAGAAAAACACCGTGAATCAGGCTGCCGACGTCATATTTCAGCAATACCTGGGCCAGCTTCTTTCGATCGATTGGGCCTTCCTCAAGTCCCCCAAGGTCGGCCTTGAGTTTATCAAAGAAGCTACGATCCTTGCTCTCGAGCAGGTATGGACTGTTAATCCGGTGAGCTTCCAGCATAGAATCTGTAAGGAACGCTCCTTTGCGAGTAACTGTGACATGGCTAATTCCATCAAGCGCAGGAATCGGTTTATTTGTTGAACTGTCCCAGCAGGTCATTTCAAATCGGTTGGCCATGCTTTGCGCACTCTCGACCAACAGTTTCGGGCCGTCCGTCGTTTGATAGGTAGCTGCCCCAAGGTTGGGAAAACCAGTAGGTTGAAAACGGTCGCCCTGGACAGGGCGCAACGGTACGGTGAACAACAATCTGTTGACTTGATTCAGTGATTTCAAATCAGGCATGGGTTAATCCTTTCATGGAAGGGTCCAAGATAGCGGCGGCCCGCCGGGCGCCGCCAAGGTTAATTGGGAAAACGAGTGCCGCTGCCCATCGCCGGGCTGTTCTGCGGTCCGTGATACCCGCTTGCAGCGGCGGACGAAGTCCGGCGGAGCGAAGCCGCATGAGAGCGAGACTCGTCGCACCCGCACCATCTCCGGCCAGCAGGCGTGTGACGATAGCAGGTTCCATCGGAATATCTTTGTCTGGGGTCACCGGCCAAGGCAGGCAGGCTAGCCGCAGCGCCAGCCAAGCCTCTTCCGGGTTCTCAGACGAGCGACTGTGTCGTGGACAGTAATCGCAAGACCAGCTATTCCAATGGATGGCCATGAATGCACGAGCCAAATCAAGCAACCTGCCAGCGTCGACCGTGCCAGTCAGAAACATCGCAAGATCACCGAAACCTGCGCTGCACCCGTCAGCCGCTACGAGCGGAAGACGTCGTTTGCCTTTCGCCGCCGCTTCGATCATCCGACGCTGGATAATGGCGGCCAAATCGGCCAGAGGGTCTCTGCCCAACATCACCACCCTTGGATCGTCGGCAAGATGCTTGTCGGAAATCCGAAATCGTCGTGTGCCCGGTTCAAGCGGAAGCCAGTGGTGTCGAACCGGGTCAGACGGACGACCTTCGTGAGAATAGGCGGCTGCGGCGCTTCCCAGTGAAAGGGCAAGCCGCACTTCGGCAGTGCCGTCGTCTATCGCCTGAACCCATTCAGGGCGCAGTGACGGGATGGGACCTGCCTCAATCGCGGTTCCGGATGCTTGAAGTGCTTCTATTGCCACTGCTGCTCGCAGAATCGACTGCCAGCGGTCAGCGGACGGATCATGCGTGAGTGCCGCAAATACCGCGTCGGCCAGTCGTCGTTCTGTTTGAATAAGGCGTTCTGGAGTGTTCTTATTCCTCACTTGACGCTGTAGGCTGTCCAACCATGGTGCCAGGTCGTCAATCAAGTGGACTTGCGGGTGCTGGCGAACCTTGATACGACCCAATGGGACGGCCAACGTGGACTGTCCATTACGTTCGAGATATCCGTAGCGGGTGAAGGCGTTGATCCCGCGCACAACTCCGAGTCGGCTGATGGCGCGCGCGGCGTCAACCGGACGATTGGCCGTCTGGCGGTCGATTTGAATTCGTGCCTCTGCGAACATATCTGAGACTTCCGATATCATCGCGGGGCGAGACCAAAGCGGCATCCACTGTTCTCCTCGCTGGGCGTTTTCAGCGCCGGATGAAGCGTATCCCGCAGTATGGGAACGAACGGCAAATGGAGCACTTGCGCGGGTGATCTCATTAGTATGGAGGCATCTCGTCGCGCGTGAGCTCAAAACGACCGATCCTTCCATCATCAATACAAAATCCCAGGGATTGATCAGGCTGTCTCCCATCGACCCGGTTGAGCTATTCGCCCCGCCGGCAGCTCCGGGCTGAAACTGACCGATCGCTCTGACCGCCAGCTTGTTTACGAGATCGGACCAAAGAGAGTTTATGAGCAGTTCGACAGTTTCGGAGTTTGGCTTCCCGTCTTTAGATTTCAGATCAAAGAGCTCTCCAAGCCTCTGCATGAAGTTATTGGTGAAGTCGAAGTTACCGTCATTTCCCCCGGTGCCAAGCAAGGACGGCCAATAGGTTTTTCCATTTTCGTCAAGAACAACCGCAGCTGACAACCATTCCGCCTGGGGACCGCGCCATGCACGCCGGCAGTCTGGTATAAAAGTCGCCTTGAGGGACTTAAACCGTCGATCCGCTTCCGCGAGCAGGCGTCGATAACCGCGGCTCGCTTTGAGCTTCTGAGCTTCGGTTTTGGTAGGTGGCTTGGATCCTTTTGCAACCAAGGATTGAATTGCGGCGATCTCCGCAGTCAGTTCCTCTCGCTCTCGCTCGATAAGCTCCAGTTTTTCCATCTGCATCTTGATTTGTTCTAAACACGAGCGGAATGCAGCGCTCTTTTCCAGTAGCTGGCGTTGCTCTTCCGACTGGAACTGCTTGTTAGTCTTGGTGCGATCTTTGATGGCACGTATCGCACCATCCGCACGCGTCAGTTCGTCCAAAAGCAAACGAGATTGAGCCACACCGGATCGAAAACGTTGGAACCGAAGCGCTACGGAGTTCTCCAAAGGCGCAAGACCTGGATCGTCTTCTTTGAAGTAACCACATCCCTTATTCCAAGGGGAAAGGAGGGGTGACGGCTCATAGCGCTGCAAGAAAAACGCCTGCAGTTCCTCGTGTGAAAGCTTCGTCAGCAGACAGAAATGCTCGTCTTGCCACCAGCCACGGGCATCCTTGTCACACTGCTCGGCAACCAGACGCAGAATACCCAGTGCCTTGAGGTAACTTGCCAGAGGGGTTGGTGAACACCCTTTGAGATGATGAATATGAATTGTCATGCGGTTACCTCCTCGAGCAAAGCAGGATCAGCTGTATTCATCCGAGAAGCGCGAACGTCGGCTGCGCGGAGCAATGCTTCCAGATATGCCAGGAGTGCGGGTCCGTAACGATCAAACAACTGCAAACACCGCTCCCGCCAGCTTGCGCCTGTGCGCGTAGACAGACCCAGCGCGGCTGGTTCCAACGTCAGCGACAAAGCCGGTACCGGCATGGGAGGTGAATCAATCATCACTTCAGAGAGACGGTCACCTTCCCGTACACCTCGAATTGGCAGACCGCGACCGTCTCGATCTCGGTATTCCTGGTCCTTCGGTGATGCATGCAGAGCGGCTCGAACCTTGCCGTGGTGACTGGCGACCAGATATGCCAGCAGATCGAACGTTTCGGCAGAGCAGTTGATGACTTGCTGAACTGATTGCGGTGGAGGCAAGTCAGCACGGTTTTGCGTCACCTGAACGCCGATGGTCGCGAATGCTTCCGACCATCGACCCAGCAGCGCGGGGTGCTCGGGGGCATAGTTTTCCAGGATCGCGAACAACGCCAGTGCACTGGCAAGTTCATGACGAAATGCCGGACGGTTCTCTCCGCCGTTCGGAAAACGATACGTGCCGGGCGGACGCAGCCATGCACCCTCCGGGGCTTTGGCCACATCTTGCCTGAACGGCCGGTCAGGGCCGCCCATAGCGCCTTGAAACGCCGGATGCGATTTTCCCAGATCGTGCCAAATTCCGGCGAGCACCAGGATATCTCGCAGTTCCACCGGCAATCCGATTGATCCGGCAATATCCCGCACGGCGTTCGCCACTTCGGAGCCGTGGCACCCAATGGTTTTCCATTCGCTGATGCTCAGTGATTCGGTGTCCTGCTGGTTGTCAGATTCATCAAGAGCCTGAAGCTCGGGCGACTTTTCCGAAATCGGAATAGGGGGTACTTCGCCGGTTGCACCGGGATCAAACCCCAAGTCCGTTCGATAGCCGCCACAAGCCGCCGCCACGCACACTATGCGACCCGGAATCACGCTGGCGCGACTCGCTTTCACCCATTCGCCGTCAATCCAGTCCCATATCCAAGCGCGCATTCCCTTTCGGAGTCTTGGCTTGTGATTGGTCTTAGTCTCCTCCCCACAAAGCCAGTCCCGCGCCTTCAGGAACGGCACGGCGCAGATTTCCTGCCTTTCCGGGCGGTGATTTTTCGATGGGTGCTCTGTCGCTTCCAGGTTGAGCCAAAACACTTGCACGTCACGTTCATCACCGGAACGGATGAAACGACTTATGTCCAAATCAGCGCCGGTGAGGTCGGGCGTCGTATCGAACAGTTCGTCGAATTCCCGCCGCAGCAACAGGTGTGATGGTGCATAGGGATAGAGCTTTTCGCGGCCCTCTCTATCCAGCGATTCCTCATATGACTCCAGATTGGCAATCCCCACATCCTGTAGACCCTGCAGCGATTCCCATGCGCTCGTCAGTTCGCCTGGAGAATATGGTGCCGCCGTTCTCTCGTCCCGTCCCCGATCAACCACGATAACCTGCCCGTTTCCGCTATAACGGGCACAGCGGCCGAATCGCTGAACGAGACTGGGCCACGGGGCGAGTTCTGTGATCACGCAGTCAGCCGAGATGTCGACACCAGCTTCAACAACTTGAGTCGCGACGATAATGCGGTCTACCCCAGACTTGCATGCCTCTCGACAGAGGAAACGTTCTAGCCAGCCGTCACGCTCAGCAGGGCGGAAGCGGCTGTGAACCAGTTCAATGCCGTCTTTGCGTCCGGCCGCCTGTAATGCGGCGAAGGTATCGCACGCTCGATCGACCGTATTGCAGACGACCATCGTTATGTGCCCATATTCACCGGGCGGCATCGTCGCATGTTTCTCCAGGATATGCCGGGCGAAGGCATGGGCGTTCGTGCCGGGTATCGTTTCGAGGGTTAACGTTTTGCGGACGTTCCATAGCCCATCCTTCCTTCGTGCGGGTGGGACGGAGCACGGATCGCGAACCCAGTCCGGGTGATACTCGGCAGTGTCGACTGTTCTGAGCCATTGTGGCTGAAGCGTCGCGCTCATCCACCACGTATAGCAGGGGCGAACCCCCTTTCTGCTGTCCTGGTCCCGGAAAGCCTGAAGTTGTGCCGAAGTCGCTAAGCCAACGTCCATGAGTTGGACTTCATCCATAATCCATAGGCAGTCGTGATTCAGCAGACCGAACTCAACAGGCCAGCGAGCCCGCGAACTGGAATAGCCTCTATTTAGTACGCGGGACAGCAGCATGTCTTGTGTGCCGATGATCACCGCAGTTTTCTCGGGATGAAGAAACCACTCGCCCGTATCCTCTCCACCCATGAGCACATAGACTCCCGGACGCTGGTCCTGCGGCACCTGTGCCACAATCGTGCGCGCCACATGCTCTGTCTGCTCCACGAGTGTGCGCATTGGCAGACACCAGATGAGCCGGCGCGGCCAGCAATCGTCTCTTCGTTCAACGCGATGAAACAACCACGTGCCCAAAACTCCTTCCGTTTTTCCCAGGCCTGTGGGAATCCGTATCAGTCGATTACGACAAGTAGCTTCTCCGCCGATTTCGGCCTGCCAATCACGGGGAGAGGAATGCCCCGTCACCTTAGTGAACCACTCCCTGAATTCTGCTAATTCGTTCATCTGACTCTCCATTGTTCGCCAGCTGAGTTTTGGCAGCCTTCGGCCTTTTCGCTTACACAGAGAGCGAAGCTCCACGTGTCGGGGGAACGTACTGCAAAGTCCTCCGTACCTGATCAGCTGCTCCAATTAACGCGCGAGTCGAATACTAATGGCCTGGAGTGACATCCGAGGTCATCTACTAATACAAGAACGAAAAACCACGGCGTTCGTCTACCCGGAAAATCATGAATGCAAATTGGAAAACAGATGAGGCCAGTCTAAAGCGAAGACAGAGTGATTGCAACTTCATGGAGGAAGGCGATACTCGAAGGCGGGAGCCGCACGGGATCGGAGTCCCGTGCGGCGGTACAGCAACTTACGAAGCCATGAGGCAATATCAGCCGGTGACGACCTGGCGGGCGAACTTCTCCGCCTCCTCCAGATAGCGGTCAGGAACTCCTGTCGTTCCCCCTCCACCAACTCCGACGGCCCGCAGAATCTGACTCTCGCCAAACGCCATGGAGCGCGACAGGAAATCCACGTACTTCCGGGGTACTTCCGCGAACAGCTCCTCGGCAGGCGCCCCCTGCGTTACCATCAACACAAGCTTCTTTCCCGCGGGAACCCGTGACGCATTGCGCTCGGTCCGGTAATTCGGCTTCATATATGAATAGGTCCGGTCAATGAAACACTTCACCTGTCCCGGAACATCCGAACAGTAAATGGGCATCGCCAGCACTACGGCATCAGCCCCTTTCAACGATTCCAGCACAGGAGCAAGCTCATCCTCCTGCACGCATTTCTCTGCGGTCGTCTTGCAGGCCATGCATCCCTGGCATCCGCGGTAATTGAGATCGTTCAGCACGATCTTTTCCACCGTCGCCCCCAGGGATTCGGCCGTCTCGGCGAACCGGCCAATCAACGCCGCGCCGTTGCTCTCAGGGCGCGGGCTTCCAATAAGACAGCTGATCTTCATTATGCCCTCCTGCTGTTTACAGCGTTGCCGCCACCTCTTCAACGATCTCACTGTCCTTGCGATTGAAAAGCGTCTCGCTCAAACGGCCCCAATTGGGCTGGAACAAAGCCTTGTCCATGCTCTTCAACTCCGGAGATATCTCCGGTTTGAAGTCCATCATCCCGAGAATGTCCCGCTCCAGATCCACCCCTGGCGCTATCTCAACCAAAACCAGTTTCCCGTTCTCCAGGATGAAGACGCCGCGCTCGGTGACGAATGGAATCGGCTTTCCCCTGCGTTTTGCATAGTCGCCGCTCAGCGTGATCTGTTCCACCGCCTTGACGAACTTCTTCCCTGTCCCTTCCTTGGTGATCTTCAGTTCGCCGTTCTCCACCACCTCTTCCGAACCGAGCGAGAACATCCCGCAGAACACCACCTTCTTTGAACTCTGGGTTATGTTGATGAACCCGCCCGGGCCCGCCACACGCTTGCCGAACCGGCTGACGTTGACGTTGCCTTTCTCGTCCACCTGCGCGAGTCCGACAAAGGCTACGTCCAGTCCGCCACCGTCGTAGTAGTCGAACATCGAGGCGTGCTCGATCATTGCCTCGGCATTCAGCGCTCCGCCGAAATCCAGCCCGATGGTCGGAACGCCGCCGAAAACGCCAAGTTCCGTCGTCGTGGTCACTTCACCCGTCAGTCCCTCTTCTGCGATTACGCTGGGAATCACCGCCGGGATCCCTACTCCCAGGTTGATGATGTTGCCCGCCAACAGCTCCATGGCCGCTCGCCGCCCTATGATCTTGCGCGCATCGAGTGGAAGGGCCGGAATGCCGGTCAGCGGCACCCTGATCTGTCCCGCCAGGGCAGGATTGAAGTACGTTTGCTGGGTCTGATGGTGATTCTCCGGTTTTGCAATCACGACATAGTCGACCAGCGTTCCCGGAACCTTCACGTTCTTCGGATTAAGGGTGTTCTTCATTGCCAGATTGTGCGCCTGTGCGATGACTATGCCGCCGCTGTTCTTCGCCGCCATCGCCAGCGGCAGGGCTTCCATAATCACCGATTCGTTGTCCATGGTCAGGTTGCCGTTTTCATCAGCCACAGTCCCTCTGATCAGGGCAACGTCTATCGGGAACGGCTTGTACAGGAGCTGCTCCTGTCCCTCGATCTCGATGACTTTCACGAGATCTTCATGCGTGATTGACGTGATCTTTCCCCCGTCGATCCTCGGGTCGACAAAGGTTCCCAGTCCCACGGACGTGATTACGCCGATTTTCTTTCCCGCGATCGCCCGCCACAGCTGGCAGATCACGCCCTGCGGGAGCAGGTAGCATTCGATCTTGTTCTGTTCAATCAGCTTGATCATGTTGGCCGAGGTCAGCGTGTGGCCGCAAATCAGCCTCTTCGTCAGACCCTCGTGCCCGAGATGTGTCGAACCTCTCTTTTTGTAGTCACCGCAGGTGCAGCTGTGAACCAACGTTATGTTCCGCGGGTGACCTGTCTGCAGAAACCGTTCTTCAATGGCAATCGCTACTTCTTCAGCCCACCCTGCCAATCCCTGGGTGCTTGCCCCAACGGTTGCTCCATCTTTTATCAGTTTGGCTGCTTCCGGGGCGGTGATGATTTTCGACATAATTCCACCTTCTCCTCATCCTCAGTGGGGATGTCCGAAGTCCCACCGGAGTCTAAAAGCAATTTCAGCCGCTGCGACGCACGGCGCGGCGGCGAATCAGCTGGGCAAAACGGAGTACAGTAATTCTCTCTCCCGGACGGGCTCCTAGCATAGCTCCATCAGGTGCGATGTCACAACTGTTTTGGTAGAGTTTGAGAATGGTGCGTGTCGCCTCTATTCCGCCCTGGTTTGGCCCCAGGCACAGGAACAAAAGCCGGATCAAGGAGACGCGGGTTGCGGCACCCGCGTCCGCATGGAAGCGCAGACGCAGCATCATCCCGCAATGGCGGACTGGATCCGCTGGTCTGCGCTATTTCTGAGAGCAGCTAGACCGCACCTTCTTCTTCGTCGGTCCGGTCCCTGAAGTCAGCGAGATAATCGTAATCATCATCTTCGTAGAGGTCATCTTCGAGACCGCCGAAGACCTGGCCCCCGACACGCTCCCGGATCGGGCCCTTCCTGTAGCCCATTTCGGTCTTCGGGCCATAGTTCGATTTTCGCTTGCGTGCAGGCTTAGCGTCAGCGCCAAAGCTCCGGCGACGGCTTTCCGTTCGAGATGTGCGCCCGGTCTCCATGGGGTTTCCGGAAAAATCCGAACCTTGCTGCGCGGGTCTGGCTACTGAAGGCCTTGGATTGAAGCCGGGTCGAGGTGCGGTCATTCCTGCCGGCCGCATCGGATTTCCGGATCTAGGGCCGGAATCGGAACGGTTTTCTCGCGCACGGGCTTCATTGATCGTTATGTTCCGTCCTTTGAACGGGCGGTTGTTCAGAGTGCGGCTCGCTTCCTCGGCGTGAGCCGGGTCGCTGAACTCGACGAATGCAAATCCGCGACGCTTTCCCGTCTCTCGATCTACGGGAATGATCACGGTCGAAAGCGGTCCGACGGGGGCGAAGAATTCCCTCAGATCCGGTTCAGTCGTATCGTAGGGAAGATTCCCCACAAACAAACGTACAGGCATTGTTCTCCCTTTTAAAACCCCGAAAACACATACAGCGCCTCCGCGCCATAAGGGGCGTTTTGTCTGATTGTCATGCGTATTGAGCCGGGGTCATGTTGTGTGAATAGCGCTGTTTCTAAAGTAAACCTCAGCAGCCAATTGAAAGCACCCTTCAGGTTCCTACACCAACTGCATATGCCACAATTGTATACCAGATATTTTCGAAATGTCAGCCGGAATTGCAAGTAGATAATGAAAGATTTGTCCGGCCTCGATCCGAAGGTACCTCATTCTTCGGCAGAATCAAAATAATGATTATAGTAAATCCTCTGTTCGGGATTCCTGATCCTGCCCGACTGCAGACTCTCGAAAATCGTACGGGCCGCGCTGTCGATCGTCTGCGCAGGCTTGAATCCGAGCGCCCGATTCAGCTTCAGGAACGAGACCCGATAGTCGCGGGCGTCGAGATTCGAGTTGTCCCTCGATATCGGTATACCCCCGAGAGCCGCACCGATCTTTTCAGCCACTTCATCTATCTGGTAGTTCTGGTCGTCCGACCCGACGTTGAAGATCTGGTTCCCTACCGTCGCCAGATTGGCTTCCAGACACCTCACATAGACCTCGGCCGCATCCTCGACCCCAAGAAGCGGCCTCCACTGCTTTCCGCCGAAGACCTGAATCCTCCCGTTTGCGAACGATTTCATACTCATGGTGTTGACCACGAGGTCGAAACGCATCCGCGGCGAATAACCGTACAGGGTCCCCATCCTCAGGATCGTGGGGCTGAAGTACTCGTCCCCCATGCCAAGAATGATCTTCTCCGATTCGATCTTGGTGCGCGCGTAGAGGGAAACCGGGTTGAGGGGAGCTTCCTCGTCCAGCAGGTCCGAGCCGATACCATAGACGCTGCAGGTGGACGCGTAGATAAACCTGTTGATGTGGTGAAGCTTGCTCGCTGAGGCGAGCGCCTGGGCCGCCAGCACATTGGTCTCGATAGTTTCCGTCGGCCTCACCTTCGATGCGGGGTCGCCCACAATAGCCGCCAGAAGCACTACGGCGTCCGTCTCAGCCAGCGAACTGACGCAGGTGTGTATGTTGCGCAGGTCCCCTTCGAGTATCTCGAGATTCTCATTATTCGCAAGACATTCCAAAGAACGCCTCCCGTAGATGAAGCTGTCGAGTATCCTGACGCGGAAGCCGCGGTCAAGGAGCTTCCCTGTCAGGACGCTTCCCAGGTAGCCTGCCCCCCCGACAACCAGCACGCGCCGGGAAGGCTCAGTCGGAATAGACTCGATCTTCGATCCGTGCAGTCGGCCGAGATCCTCCAGCGAGATTACGTCGAGCACCTTCCTGTCGCTTCCGACCACCGGCAGATAACGGATGCCGTAGAGCTGCATGTCCGAGACCATGCTGCCGGCCTGCTTGCGGTTCCTGAGAGATTTCTCAGTCAGCTTGTACGTGTGCTTGTAAGGATAGGCGCCGACTTCCTCCTCGCCGTGGGCGCCGCTGATCAGCAGGCGGCGCAGGTCGGAAATAACGAGCGAGCCGAGGTATGAACCGGCTTCATCAGTCACGAAGGCGCTGTCAAAAGGGCTCTGCTCAATGAGTTGAATCGCTTTCTGGATTGAGACGCTCCGTTTCACCAATACTATAGGGTATTTCATTTCCATCCTGATTCTTGTTCAATTCAGCGCGGGCATTTGATGTTGAAAGAGGGTTGACGTTCCTGTGCATGCCTCCCGGCTATGGGATCCGGTTGATAAACCATTCGACATACACCCGCATCGCTTCCTCGTACTCGAGTGACGGGGTCCATCCAAGAAGCCGGCGCGCCTTCTCCGACGAGATAAACCGCCCCTTGAAGTTTCCTTTTCTGTCCTCAACAAACGTGATTTGCGCCTTCTTTCCCAGAATGTCTTCGAGCGTCCTGACGATCTGGAGAACCGTGATTCTCTTCTTGCCGTTAAGGTTGAATACCTGGTTTTCCGCCGCCTCGCTGAGGCACGCCACATTTCCTCTCGCGAGGTCCTTGACATAGATGAACTGCCGCGACTGGCTTCCATCGCCATGAATCGTGATCGGCTCTCCCTTCAAGATTCTGCGGATGAAAATCGGAGTCACGGTCTCGGGACGCGCCCTTTCCCCGAAGGGGATCCCGTATCTCATTATCGTGTAATTCACCCCGTAGAGACTCTGGTAATTCCGGCAGAACAATTCCGACGCGATCTTGGACGACGTGTAGATATGATCAGGGTTTGCCGTGTAGGGGGTGTCCTCTGTGATGCATTCCTCCCCTTCTTCCGGGATGGAGCCATAGATCCACTCGGTCGATGCCAGAATCACGCGTCCGGCCGAGCAACGGCGAGCTGCTTCGAGCACCGACAGCGTCGCATTGGCGGTTATGTCGTTCGAAAAGCGCGGGCTTTCGAAGAAACGGTTCACGTTCGCTTCGGCGGCCAGCATATAAATGATGTCCCCGCCTTTGAGCACCTGCGTCAGACGGTCGACATCGCGCGTATCTCCTCTGACAAACGCGCAGTCCTGGCCGTGGCGAGGGGCTTCCAGATCATAGATCAGCACCTCGTGCCCCTGCTCGAGCAACAGATCAACAACGTGAGATCCGATGAACCCGGATCCGCCTGCAACAACTGTCTTCATCTGGAGTTCTCCCGGGAAAAACCGTCGAAAATCCCTTCCACACATATTCCAGCCGCCTTCGGTTTGTGGCATAGCTTCATCGTTCCCGGCATACAGGTCAAGAAAAAAGACGCAGCAGCGGAACACTAAGAACTCACAACGGCAGTCGGTTTCATGTATTCTGTACACCGAATTCCAGACAGGAGAGCTACTATGATTCGCGTATCGGTTCTGTATCCCAAAGGCGCCAAGTTTGATTTCGACTACTACGTCAAACGTCACATGCAACTTGTTCACAAGCTGCTTGATCCGTACGGGCTGGTGAAGACCGAGGTGGACAGGAGCCTGGGAGACGATTCTCCGTTTATGGCTGCAGGGCACCTGTACTTCAACACTGCGGAGGACATGCAGAAGGGACTGCAGGCACACGATCCCGAGCTTGCCGCAGACGGAGTCAATTACACTGATGTGAAACCCCAGTTCCAGGTCAGCGAGATCATCGCATAGCCAGCTACCCGTTCGGCAATCACGGAGCGTACCTGAAGAGATACTCGACGATTCCGTTCTTCATCCTGAAAGACTCGTCAGGACTGAACCCCGGCATTGCGGCCGCAAGGGTGCGAGGCTGGTGTCTCGGGCACAAACGTGTCGCGGTGCTGCCGTTCTCATACTCGAGGTGCGATTCGTCGGCGATCTTGTAGACCGTGATCTGATCCGGCATCTGTTTCTGGTCATAGATCATGGCGAACAGAAGCGCTTCCGGCCCGCAGAAGCGGGCCAGATGCCGGGCCAGGCTTGAAACCGACGAGATGTCGAGGTAGTTGAGCAGATCCCATGCCAGGATGACGTTGTAAGTGCGCTCCGGTAGGCCCAGGATTTGCCCCCAGTCAGGCTCCGGCTCTGCTTCTTCGGCAGCGCCCGAATCCGGCAGCGGGAGACTCGATCTCAGATCCGCTATGTAAATGGACGGTTGGAACCGTGACCAGAAATCGAGATTCCGGTTCCGTACCGGGCCGAGTTCCAGTATGTCACAGGCGCCGACATCCTGGATCCTGCGGCACAACGCCTGCAATCCAAGAGATGTATGAAAGGCCGGTTCATTCCGAGGTGTCCAAATCATGCCTGGCCTTGGTTGATCTATGAGCTCTTGGCTGCGGTTGCAACTTTGTCCTGAGGCGCGGTAGCCGGCTTTTCCTTCGGGCTCATATCGATGCTTCCCTTGAAGTTCGAGCCGTCTTCCAAAGCGACCCGAGGCGCGACAATGTTTCCCCTGACGGTGCCGGCCTGGCGCAGAATCAGCTGCTCTTCTCCATAAAGGTTCCCTTCAACCGTCCCCTCCACGGTAATGATCTTGCCGAAAACGTCTCCTTTGATGCGTCCGTTCTTGCCGATAGTGACGCAGTGGCGGCGAAGCTCGATCTTCCCTTCGAGCTTTCCTTCTATCAACAGATCCTCTTCACCGCTCAGATCGCCTTTAATCGAAATGGTTGAGCCTATTGTGGCGTAATCCTTGGCCTGTGGGTAGCTGGCTTTGGGTGCCGGAGCAGTTGAAGGCTGGGTGGCAGGGGTTGCCTGGGGCCGAAATTCCTCCGGCTCTGGTGATTTCTTCCACATATGTGATCACTCCTATTCAGGAAAAAGCATCCGCCAGATGATTGTTTTACCCCTCCAGGGCGAACCATCATTACGGCGGAGCGCTTGGGAAATCGCACGAGCAAAACGAATGGCAGCAGTATAGCCCGGGAAGTTTTTCCAGTTCAAGCATGCCGGGCTAATACTATAAGGAAATAGGATCGTTATTCGTGATCAGGAGCACAAATGGAAAGAAACAGCGGGGGTGCCGGGAAAAGCCGTCTTCCCGGCACCCGCGTCTTCCTATCGGCGATAGACACCATATTCCTTCACGGCGGACAACATCGCCCGGAGGTTCTCCAGCTTCGGATCATCAGCGACGCAGCCCGCAGCGAGGATGTACCCGCCCCCCCTGCCGCAGTCAGTGATCAGTTTGCGGCAGTTTTCTTTCACCGCTTCAGGAGTGCCGGTGACCATCAGGGATGAAGGGACATTTCCCACGATACAGAAATTGTCTCCCAGGATCTTCTTGGCTCTCACCATGTCCGTCTGGTCGAACCACCACGCCACTGTCCCCTTGGGGAAATCGGTGATTGATTCCAGCCGGGAGTTGTATCCTCCTTCGGCGAACATCATGCAGATGATTCCTTCATTGATAAGCGCGTCCATGACCTTCTTGAGCGACGGCCAGTAGAACGTGTCGAACTGCTTCGGGGACATCCATCCGTCCGCCCCCTTGTGCAGCGGGAAGAAGACCGACAGGCAGTTCGAAATCACCGGATTGTGCAGAATCGAGTGGATGATGATCGGGGTCATCACGTCGATGGCTTCCAGCAGCTTGTCCGGATGGCGGAACATGTCCATCACGATTCCTTTTGTTCCGCGCATCGTATCCCCAATGGCGTCAAACGGCGCGACGTTAAGAATGCCTATCGGGGAAGGGAAGCCATGCGCCGGACCGGATCTCATCAGCTTTGCGCTGATTTCGTTCCTCCTCTGGAGGTCTTTGCCCGCATCGATCAGCTTCTGGAAAGTCTCCTGTACCTGCGGGAGGGCCAGCGGCATAAGTTGCGCCGTCGGGATTTCCAGAATATCGGTCAGGGGAGTCAGGGCGCGGAAGCCGTCGAACGTACCGAAAAGTCTGGGGAGATATGTTCTCAGCCAGTAATCGGACGGGTCCCGGATGAGGTCGTCGTATTCCGACACCTTCATATACTCCCCTTCGCAATACTGGTAGTTGGGAGCGTCTTTTGAGAGGCCGTGACCCGGCCAGGCATAAAGCTTGTAGTCGAGAATTTCCATCGCCCTTCCGGGAGCCACAAACGGAAATGAGTAATGGTCCAGTTCTTCCGAATATTTCTCGTTAAACTCGTTGCATGCCTTGATCGCCTTCTCGATGTCGTACATTGCTTCGTGCATGCTGACACCGGCCATAATCAGGGGGAGGTTGCCCACGGGGAGGCTGAGGGGCACCCGGTCGGGTTCGGTGATATTGAAAGCGTCGACGTATCGCTTTGCCCGGATTTTGTAGGCTTCTGCCGCCTGCGGGCTGACAAACTCGATATCAGGATTGAGAAATCTGTTGATTCGGTATTCTCTCTTCTGCGCGGGAGTAAGTTGCGACCAGTTATCAGGGTAACCCATGTCGTTTGCCATTGTCGGAGACTCCTTTGTCGGTACCGTTTTTCGATGAGACCCTGTGATTATAAACGGCCTTCGGGATTACCCATACTGAAGAATGCGCGCCGGAATGATCCCGTGCCGCCGGCGGCGCATCAAACGACATAGCCCCTTCTTGTGACAGATTTGTTCTGCTGGTACAAAGGATCAGACATGCGACACCGGCTCTTGATTCTTTCTTTCGGCCTCATCATTCTGCTCAACGGCGTCTCGGCCGACACCGCCAAGTCTTCCGACGACGATCAGACCATTAGGGTAAAAGTTGACATGGTTTCACTTCCGGTCGTCGTTACCACCCGGGACGGCAGAAGAGTCATTGATCTTTCGAAGGAGGATTTTCAGGTTTTCGAGAACGGAGTAGAGCAGGTAATCGCCGGCTTCTCGGGGACGGACGAGCCCCTGGCGGTTGCCCTTATGCTTGATACGAGCGGAAGCACCGAAAAAGAACTCGCCCGGATTCAGAACGCGGCCATAGATTTTACCCGGGAGCTCCACCCGGACGATGAAGTGGCAGTCCTCTCTTTTTCAAATGAAGTAGTGCTCCAGCAGGACTTCAGCATCGACCGTAGAAGGAACGAGTACGGCATCAAGAAGACCCGTCCCGGCGGGAGTACGGTCCTGTACGAAGCCGTCTGGCTTGCACTCGAGGAAGTGCTCGAACCGAAAACTGAGCGCAAGGCCCTCGTTATCTTCAGCGACGGCGTAGACACCGACAGTTCCCGAGCGAACAGGCAGGAGACGGTCGACCTGGCGAAGGAGACTCGTGCCACAATTTACAGCGTCTTCTATGATACTTCCCTCACTCGCTACCGGACAGGCGGCGTCACTCCCGGCGGTTTGCCCGGACAGACCTTTCCTCCCATCATCAGTTTTCCTCCATACCCCGGACCCGGTTCCAGTCCCCGGACTACACCCGCAGAGGCCGAAAGGGGGAGAAGATATCTTCAGGAACTTGCAGAATACAGCGGAGGTCTGGTGTTCGACGGCAAGGACGATCTTCGCTATGCCTTCGAACAGGTGGCAAAGGAGCTGGCGAGCCAGTACAGCATCGGGTACTATCCCGGCAATCTGAAGGGGGACGGTAAGTTTCGCAAGATAGAGGTGAAAGTAAGAAGACCGGACCTCGTCGCCCGCACCAAAGCGGGTTATTACGACAAGAAGGTGAAAAACAGATAGTACCGGGGAAGGTTCCGCCGGAGTTCAGTGGATGGTCTCGGGCCCTTCTTCATCGCCGTCTTCAAATTCCCCCTCTTCCCCTAGGCCGCATTCCATCTCATCCATTTCCGGCGGAGGGGGCGCGTAACGAATCCAGCGTCCAAGTTCGCCGACTGCTCTCGTCCATTCTTCCAGCGCCTGTTCGAATATTCTGGCGAGATGAACGAGCTGGTTACCGATTCCTTTTTCGGTCTGACGGCGGGCCGGATCATCCCAGACGCGCGGCAACCTGACTATTCTGAATGCAGACAACGACAATGCATCCAGCGAAAGCGCGCCGGCAGAGTTGCACCGGACTTCTATCTTAACGTCTTCTCTCCCGCCGCTGATCGATACGATCCTACCCTTGCGCTCCCGGACCTCGGTGAACAGCCGGTCCATTTTCTCGCCGACAGCGTAAGTCCATGAACCCAAAGTGTGCGGGTCGGGCAAAGGAGTGGTCGATCCGTAAGGGAGTGCGGCCTGCAGAACGAAGTCGACGCGCATCCAGCGGTTCTCTGTCTTTGCCGGGATTTCCTTCTTCCCGACGAGGTCAATCAGCAGGTCTTCTTCGGTTGTGTATGCGCGCGCCGAATCAACCGGACTCCAGTCGAAAGCTATCCTGGCCGAGATCTGGAAGGGTTCGGCGCCCGGCTGTCCCGTCTGCCAGAGGTAGACCTGCCAGCGTCGTTCTGTGCTGGCGACGTCGACAGTCTCCAGAGGACGGCTGAAATTCCGTGCTGCTAGCCTGACCTGGTAAAGCGCTTCCTGGAGCTGGTCACGAAACTCGTCGTAGCGCATCTTCCGTTCTCCCCAAGTTTGCCTTGATCAACCACGCGATAGTAACAACATGAACCAACAGATGGCAAACGGGAAATCCAGCGAGAGATTTTTCTGCGCTATGTGAATTGCCGGGTGATTCCAAGCTTCTTCATGCGAGCCTGGAGTGTGGTCCGTTTGAGTCCGAGGCGGGTTGCGGCCCCGCGCGGGCCGGAAATCAGGCCGTTGGTTTCCCTGAGGGTTCTGATGATTCTCTCTCGTTCAGCTTCGTCTCCATTGACCGGTTTCGGACGGGAGTCGGTTTCAGGCATCGCCAGTTCCAGAATCCTGCCTCGCGACAGGATGACCGATCTTTCAATGACGTTCTGAAGTTCCCGAATGTTTCCCGGCCAGTCGTAACGGGTGAGGGTATCGATGGCGGAGGATGGAATCGAATCGATCTTCCGCCCCATGCGCTGAGCGTATTTCTGGATGAAATAGCGGGTCAGAAGCGGGATATCGTCGCGTCTCTCCCGCAACGGCGGGACTACCAGCGGAAATACGTGGAGGCGATAGTACAAATCGCTTCGGAACTCCCCAGCATCGACCATGGCCTTCAGGTTGCGGTTGCTCGCCGCTACGAACCGTACATTCACCCGTATTGTCCGGTTTCCTCCCAGCCTTTCGAATTCCTGCTCCTGGATGGCGCGCAGGAGCTTTGCCTGGAGCTCGAGCGGGATTTCTCCGATTTCGTCGAGGAAGAGCGTCCCCTGGTGTGCGAGTTCGAAACGTCCGACTCTCCGGGCAAGCGCACCGGTAAAAGCCCCTTTTTCATGGCCGAAAAGCTCGCTTTCGAGCAGGCTTGAAGGGATGGCTGCGCAGTTCACCTTTATGAAACTGTTTTGGCTGCGGCCGCTGTGCTGGTGAATTGAACGCGCCACGAGCTCTTTCCCGGTACCGGTCTCTCCCAGAATAAGGACCGTTGCTTCAGTGGGACCGACGATCTGTATGTTCTTGAGCACCGACTGAAATGCCGGCGACTGGCCGAGCATTTCTCCGAAATTTCTGTCAAAGCGGATTTCGTCTTCGAGATACAGCTTCTCGACTGAGAGTCTCTCCTTCATTTCGGCGAGTTCGCGGTAGGCCAGCGAGTTTTCCAGCGCTATCGCGATCTGGCGCGCGACCTGGACCAGCAGTTCAACATCGTCGTCGTTGAACTTTTCTCCGCCGGTCCGCGCCAGTTCGAGCGTCCCCAGAGTTGCGTTGGGCGAAATCAACGGAATGGAGCACGAAAAACGGAGGCCCGCATCGACAAAGCGCCTGTAGGTGGAAGACGGAAAGCGTTCGAAATCAATTTCATCGGTCACAACCGGTTTCCCGGTAGCGAGCGCTTCCGCAGAAGGGATTCCCTCAGGATTTCCGCGCGTCCGCTCAAATTCCCAGGTCAGGTTTTCCGGAAATCGATAGTTGCTCAGCAGGAGTTCACCGGTCTTTGTGTCGAGAAGCGTCATCGCGACCACGTCGAAGGCCACCACTTTGCGAAGCTGCTCCGAGATGGCCGAGAAGAGCTCGTCGGGCGAAAGCTTTGATACCAGGGCATTGGTCAGGTCGAACAGGAGCTGAAGACGGTCCCGCTCGCGCAGGTATCGCTGCCTGGTAATGTGTGAGTCGATCGTAACGGCAAACTCCGAAGCGACCCGGTGAATGAATTCCAGTTCCCCGCGGTCGGCGTCGAAAGGGTTCGAGAATCCCAGGGCCAGTACCCCCAGACGATGTTCACCTGTCGTCAGCGGGACCAGCACGAACGAAGACAGACCGTAATGCCTGGCCGGTTCGAACAGTTTCGACCAGCGTGTCTCCTGATCGAGGCGCGGGACTACAAGCGGTTTCTGGCTTTTCCAGACCCAGCCGGCAGGATGATCATATCCCGTGAAGCTGCGGTTGACCTTCTCGGGGCTTCCTTTGCCCGACAGGTCGAGACCGTAGAGACGAAAACCATCAGCCCCGGAGTCGTGCAGAAGGAGGCCGAGTATGTCGAAACTTATGATCCGCCGGAGCGAGTCCGACAGAGCATGGCAAAGACCGTCCAGATCCGCATGCCCGGAGATCGACTGGGAGAGCTCAACCAGAGCCTTGTAAAGCGCCGATTTGTCACTGCTCATAGTAGAGCATGATACAACTATTCGAGTTCGGATTGCATGACCCCTTGGCCGCCTGCCGCCGGGTCGTTCCGTCCGGCCGTGTCCGGGACAGCTAATCGAAGCTGCCGGTGGCGCCGCGGAAGCCGTTGGCGGCCTGTTTCAGCATCCACTTGATCGCGCGACTTGCGCGGTAGCAATACGCGAGATTGTGGTTGAGAGTCGAAAAACAATGAGGCTGGCATTCACGCTTCAGATCCGCCAGCCCCCGAGGCTCGAAATTGGGCCTTCCCACGGTTCCCCAGTTTCGTGTCGCCGAATACATCGGGAAACAGGGTGCAAGCGTCCCATCTGTCCGTATCACGATCGAATTCTGGCCGGCGCGGCAGTCCCATTCCTGAAGCTTGCCACGCATGAAATCTTTCATCTGTTCCAGCCGGCGCACCGAATTGACCATCTTGTAGCCCGCCCTGTTCTTGCTCATCAGCCAGTCGATCAGGGCGTCGATCTTCGGCCAGTCCTCTTCCGTTATAAACGTGCTGTTGCCGTCAAGGTAGCGATAATGCGGCTGCTCGATCATCGGCGACTCGTTGATATGGTAATCGGTGGCTATGCCGGAGTCGTATGCGATTTCCGTCAGCTGCTTGACGTCCTCGATGTTGATACGGGTGATATTGATGTTGAAGAAGACACTGAAGCCGTACACGTACTGCTTCTTGATCAGGTACTTGAAATAGGGAAGGATCGGATTCAGAGCTTTCGGGAGTTCCTTCCGTTCGTCCACCGAATCGACCGCCAGATTGACGGTAGCGACTCCCGAGTCCCCGAGCCTGTCGATCACCTCCTCCCGCATCAGCCGCCCATTGGTGGGGACATAAACCCAAAATCCCTTCTTCGCCGCATAATGAACGACCTTATGGACAAAGCGCGGCCGAAGGAGCACTTCTCCGCCCATCAGCGCGAGAACCCTGCATCCGGTCTCGTGCAGCCAATCAATCGACCTGCGTGCCACGTCTTCCGTCATGCCTGGAACCTGGTTGTTGAAGGCCCAGCAGTAATGGCACTCAATGTTGCATTTCCATTCTGTGAACAGGTAAGAGATGATCGGATGGAAATCACCGGGCAAAACCCTTGATCTGATGTACGGGTAGAGCCATCCTCGGAACGCTCTCCTCAGGATGAAGGGAGTGATGCGGGTGCGATAGTGCTTCCCATCCTGCGGCAGGAATTTGGGATCCGGTTCGACCTCGCCACGCAGTTCCGGAAACTGGGGGAACACCGGTTCCGGCAGTTTCAGTTCCCCCGGCTGCGGAGTTGGATTCTCCGGCTCCCTGTCACGTACGAGTGAATCGTGAACCCGATCATCAAGTCGATAGCGCAATTCAGTCTTCTGTTGTTGTCTCACTGGTGTTCGGTTCTCCTTCCACTGTAGATGGTTTCGCCTTGCCGGCCCCTCCGGTCGTGTGCCGATAGTTCGGACTTCCTTGCCGGCCCCTCCGGTCGTGTGCCGATAGTTCGGACTTCCTTGCCGGCCCGCCTGTTCTGGTATTTTCTAATACGTATTTTGA
>Ga0123335_1002823_pt1 | contig 25231 bp, 13 predicted proteins | sample BiotimSIPDNA_2_FD_89707 | JGI IMG/M metagenome (GOLD analysis project Ga0123335, IMG submission 89707) | Anaerobic biogas reactor microbial communites from Washington, USA - Biogas_R2 time_0 SIP DNA | ecosystem: Engineered > Bioreactor > Anaerobic > Unclassified | place: Washington, USA...
GTGCTATCAGCGTCGGCAGGCGGCGGTGCGGTCGGAATGTCTTCCTGGAATGGCTCAATGCCGATTTCGAACGTCGCCAAGTCTTTGACGGCGTGGAGAGCCTGCCGGAGATTGTCTTCTGTGGTGCCGTCAGGAAAGCGGGCGAGCAGGATCATGGAGAAATAGCCGCGCACAACGGTCTGGCTGAGGTCTTCAAGATTTCCGTGCAGAGCCTTGATGGCAGCGGTGACGTCGGCGATGATGCCGATGCGGTCATGCGACATTACCGAGATGATATAGGGGATAGACATGGCGGTTGGCTCCAGGGCGAGTGGGGAGGGCGAGAGCGTACGGCGTGGCAAAACAGCGGCTCGGCGCACCGCCGCCAGGAGGGGGCAGCTGACGGCAGCTGAGAAAAGGCTGGCTGGCGTGGTTATTTCTGTCGGACGCACTGCCGTCAGTCGGCGAGGTACGGCTGACGGCGGCTGAGAAAGCTGGCTGTGCAAGCGGCTGTTAGCGGGCGCGGATGACCGTGCGGTCGTAATCGGTCATGGCGTTGATCCAGGCGGTTCCGGCCGGAGACTGGTGCTGGTGGCAGAACATGTTCCAGACAGCGCCGACCGGATACGTCTTCAGTTCTTCAAGCAGGGCCAGCTTGGAAGCGCCATCGCCTTTCGCTTCCAGCTCGCGGAGCAGGTCGGTCGGCTCCAGCAGGGCGCTTAGCAGGCCTTTCTGGGCGGCGCGGGTGCCGATCACCCAGGCGCCGATGCGGTTGATGCTGGCGTCAAAGAAATCCAGGGCGATGCGGGTCTTGCCTAAGAAGCCGCCGCGGACGATTTCCTGGAACAAGTAGCGGATGTCGTCGTTGAGAATGACCACGTGGTCGCTGTCCCAGCGCAGGCCGCGGCTCACATGCAGCAACAGTTCGTCCTTGAAGCAGAAGAGGGCAGAAATCTTGTCGTGGATGTTTTCGGTTGGATGGAAATGCCCCATGTCAAGGCAAGGCATCTGCGGTCTGGTCATTACGTAGCCCAGGAAGAATTCGTGGGAGCCGACTACATAGTCTTCGCTGCCGATGCCGAACAGCTTGCATTCGACGGCGTCCTTGCAGAAATTAGCGTCAATCGGCTCTGAGAAGATTTCATCGAGGGCTGCCAGCATGCGCAGGCGCGGGTTGTAGCGGTCGATGGGATGGTCCTTGGCGCCGTCGGGCATCCAGTGGTTGACGATGCAGGGTGTGCCCTGGTTGCGCCCCATGGCTTCGGCAATGCGGCGGCAGGCCTTGTCATGGCGAATCCAGAAGTTGCGCACATGGTCATCGGCATGAGAGAGGGTGTAGCCGTCATTGGCGAGAGGATGCGCGAAAAAGGTCGGATTGAAATCAAGCGGAATGCCGCGCTGTTTGGACCAGGCCATCCAGCTGGCGAAATGCTCGGGGCCGATAGCGTCGCGGTCCACGATTTTGCCGTCGGTCTCGGCATAGATCGCATGTAAGTTGAAGCGAGTTTTGCCGGGGATGAGGGAGATGGCTTTTTCGGCGTCGGCGCGCAGCATGGCGGGGGTGGCGGCAGGGCCGGGATAGTTGCCGGTAGCCATGATGCCGCCGCCAGAGACGCTGGTGTCATGGACTTCAAAGCCGCGGACGTCATCGCCCTGCCAGCAATGCAGGGAAATCGGTGTGCCAGCCAGGGCGTCGAGGGCGGCATCAGTGTCTATGCCAAGAGCTTTGTATTGACGGCTGGCAGCATCATAGTCGCGGTTGATCTGTTCAGGGGAGAGACTTGGCAACATGGTGATTTTCCTTCTTTATTTGGGATTATGGTGGCTGGGATGTTTTCAGGGTATAGCAGCGTTTATTGCCAGGCGTGCTTGGCTGCGCTGTCGGCCAGGTAGGCAAACGCCTGGTCGGGAGCACTGTCAGCCAGTTTTTGGCGAATGTTTACCGGCGGTGCAGGCAGGGCGCCGACACTGGCAAAGAAGGCCAGGCGTTGCTCTGGGGTGGGTTTGCGGCCGTCGATGGTTGGGTCGATGTAGGACACGTTGGCATAGCGCAGCAGGCGGGTGTGGCCGACCATGACTTGCGCTCCTTCCAGGAAGGCTTGGTGATGGCGGCGCATGGCCTCGGCGGTAAAATCGTCCACCAGGCGTTGACCTGGCTTGTTGCCCTCGGTGCCGACGTTGATGGGAAGATGATAGTGGCGAGACAGGCGCACAAATTCATCAAGCGCGGCGATTTTTTTGGTTTGGACGTCTTTGTCCTTGAAGTTCCAGTTGCGGTCTGGGATGATGTTGACGGCGACAACGCCTTTGGCAATGAGCGTCTGCAAGAACGGTTCTGGTTTTTGTTCGGCTTGTGAAGCGCCATCCAGCCAGGCGCACATCGGGATGGCGCGGCATTCTTGGATAGCGGCGATGACATCGTCAAGCAGCGGGAAGGTCTGGGCCGTGGGCTGCTGGTAGCCGAGGCCGCCCCGCTTGATGAGCTTGCTCCGCAGAAATTCCGCAAACGCATTGGTGTCGGCGATTTTGGCGTTCGCATCAGCAGGGTCAATGCTGAAAGTGTCAGCCCAGTAGGCCGCAGCTTGGGCCTTGCCGCCGAGTGCGTTGAGGGCCTTGGCTTGGAAGGCGGCGATAATATGGCGTTCAGTGGCGTTGCCGCGTGGTGTCAAGGGCAGGACATCGCGGTCGTAATCAAGTTGGAAGCGGGTGATTTTAGCGTTGATGCGGGCGATCAGGTCGCGGTTGCGGGTGTGCGAGCGGTTGAGCATGTCCGCAAAGGCGCTGGCGGCTTTGCTGCTGGCTGGCGGTGGGTGGACAAAACCCATGCCCATGAAGTAGAAGACGCCCGGTTCGCCTGGCGAGTTGATTTCCTGGTCGGCGTATTCGTTGAAAAAGACGCGGCTTTCAAAGCCGGCGGCGCTGCGCAATTGCAGCAAATCAGCGGCGGAGAGGAATTCCTCGACGCCTTCGAGCACGTCGAAGTCACAGATAGCTGCGGCATAGAGGCCGAGTTTTTTCATCTCGTAGGCGATGCGAGTTGGCGACCATCCTTCGCCATTGTAGGAGAAGAAGGTATGGATGTGCATGTTGACCCAGTCGCGTTCCGCTGGGAAAGTCGTCTCAGCGGCCAGTTTGCGCAGGGAGGCTGCCCTGGTCTCGGCCTGGAAAGAGGATAGCAAGGCTACATTGTCAGTCATGGAAGCAGGCTCCTGGAGATGATGGTCTGAAGTCAAGGGCAAGTCAGGTCATGCTGGCAGGCGTTTGCCAGCCTACGGCGTCACAGCTGGCGGCATTTCACCAAGGTGACGCTTTGGAGAACGATACCAGGGGTGCCGGCAGCGTCCTTGAGCGCGATTTTGAGTTTGTTGGTTCCTGCGGGCAGGGCGACCTTGCCGAGCTGCCGCTTTTGTCCTTCCGGCTTGGAGGTCTTGGCTGTGAAGGAGAAGGTCGGCGTTGGCGCGTCGGGATTGGCGCCTTCGACGAAGGGCAGGCCATTCGGCGCCATCTTGGTGACTAAGCCGGGGTTGGCGAAGACGTCAAGGACAGCACCTTTGCGCTCGACGATGGCGTTCATGTCAACGCGATAGATGCCAGCGGCGGGCAATTCGAATTCCCATTCGATGCTGTCTGGCGCACGGTACCAGTTGGCCACGACGATGTCGCCGTTGCGTTCTTCATAGCGGATGCGCTGGCCGTGCGGGCCGACTGGGTCACCGTACAGGGCGGACAGCTCGACTTGGCTGCGGCGACCGGGGCGGATGACGACCGGCGTGGTGCGCGGCGGCCCATCCAGCTGCACAGCGATGACCGAGGCGGCGGGGTCGGTGGGCTTGGCTGGCAATTTCAAATACCAGTCGCCGTCGCGCTTGGCAATCGGGAGGCGTTTCTGGCTGCCGCCGACGAGCCAGGCGTCGAGGATGTTGTTTTCCAGGTTGGGCAGTTGGATATAGCCTTGCTTTGGCCAAGTAAAGACATGGACGTAGAGGCGGTCGCCCTTGACGGTCACGCGGCCATAGAAAGGCAGGCGGTTGAACGGGCTGGCAGTGGTGTCGAAAATGGCTTCGGAGTATTTGTCAAGCCATTTGCCAATAGCCAGCAGCCGCTCGGTGAATTCCTTTTGGATGGTTCCATCCGGCTTGGGGCCGACGTTGAGGAGGAAGTTGCCGCCTTTGGCGACGATGTCGATCATCATGCGGATAAGGAAGTCTTTTTCCTTGAATTTAGTTTCGTTGCGGTCATATCCCCACCAGTGCGAGGTCATGGTCATGCAGGCTTCCCAGAGGACGGGATTGCCGTTTTCGTCCCGCAGGCCAGTCGGCGGGATGCGTTGTTCCGGCGTGATCAGGTCTTCCTTGGTGCGATGGCGGTCATTGATAAGGATGTCTGGCTTCAGTTTCCGGACCATGGCGTTGGTCTCGGCGGCGCCAAGGGATTCCGGGGTGTTGAGCCAGCCGCCGTCATACCAGAGGACGAATGGGGCGGGGCGGTATTCGGTGATGATTTGCTTCAGGTGTTCGCGCATAAAAGCGATGTAATCCATCACATCGTGGCCTTCGGATGGGCGGTCAGCAGCCTCAAAGGCCATGCGCGGCAGGTAGTCCGGATGATGCCAGTCCATGATGGAGTAATAGTAGCCGACGCGGATGCCGCGGTTTTCAAAGCTGCGGGTCACTTCCTCCACGATGTCCTTGCCGTATGGCGTGTTAGTGACTTTCCAGTCGGTGTTGTGGGCGTCGAACATGCAGAAGCCGTCATGGTGCTTGGTGGTGAAGACCATGTATTTCACGCCGGCTTTCTTGGCCAAATCGGCCCATTGGTCGGGGTTGAAGCGTTTTGGATTGAAGCGTGGCTTGAAGCGAGCGTATTCCTTTTCGCTGATTTTTTCATAGCTGCGCAGCCATTCTCCGCGGCCGGGGACGGCGTAAATCCCCCAGTGGATGAATAGCCCGAACTTGGCGCGATGGAACCAGGCGCGGACGTCTTCGCGGGTGGTGGGAGGAGTTGTCGAGTCTGCTGCGGGTGTGCGTTTTTTTGGTGTTGCCATGAATCCAGTGCCTTTCTGCCAGGGGAGCTGTTCAGGGGAGTTGGTCAAGGAACGCGAGGGTCAAGTCAGCGACTTGGTTGAACCAGAGTTGGGAGGAGAAATTGTGGTTGGCGCCGTTGATGTGTTCGATGCGGATGGGAAGGCGGTGTTCAGTGATGTGGGTGCCGTAGTAGTCGATGGCGGCCCTGGCGTCTGGGTCGCCGGTGCCATAGATGAACAATCCGGGCAGGCCGGGGCGGAGATTGGCCAGAAATTTGCGGGGTGGCTTCTGGCCTGGCTGGAGGCGGCTTTCCGACTGCGTGGCACGCGCCACTTGCGGCGTCGCCGGCTTGGCGGCGTCCTGCTGTCCTTCCCGCTGCTTGCCAGCTTGGCGGCGAAGGAGCGGGTTGAGGATGACTTGGGTCACTTGCTTGAGATTGACGTCGCCGCGCCAGAGCCGTTTCCAGGTCTCCAGGCGAGTTGCCTTGAGCCAGTACACCTTGAGGAAATGGAGGGTGCGGCGGGCGTCGCGGCCAAAGGCGTCGCCGTCCGAGAACGGGTAAACGGAGAGCATGACGATGGCCTTGGCGTCAGGCAGCCGGTTCAGTGCGCCGATAGCGACGTTGCCACCCGAGCAGAGGCCAGCGTAAACAGGCTTGCGGATACCGCTCAAGGCGGCGAATTGCCGGCTTGCTTCGACCAGGTCATCGGCCATGGTAGTCAGGGTTGATTCGAGTCCATGGCCACCGCTTTCTCCGCGGCCCCTGAAATCGAAGCGAAGGCTGGCGCAGTTATTTTGTGCGAGGCGTCGGGCTAGGGCGGTGATGATGGCGGCTGGGCCGCAGCGGTTGCCGCTCCAGCCATGCGTGAAGATGACGCCCTGTCGGGGCGCGGCTCCGGCCGGCAGAGTGAGGATGGCCTGGATTTGGTCGTCGCCGACCGGGAAGCTCAGATGGCGTTCCGTCACTTCCGGCAGCGGTTGGCATTCGGGCTGGATGGCGATGGCGGTCATGGCTCTTCCCCCTTGGGTTTGGCCGGAGCAGGGCTGGAGGGGGGGTAGTGCTGCTGCAAGAAGTCATGCTGCTTTTGCAGGGCGAAAAGGGCTGGCGGGCTGCCTTCGCGGAGAACGAAGTTGTGGTCGCCGTTAGGCACCAGGACGTAGGTGTATTTTTTCTCCAGGCGGTCCAGTTCCCGTCGGAAGTCGGCATGGCTGAGATGAAAGACGCTGCCGTCGTAGGCGCCGCCCATGAAAAGAAGCAGCGGGCATTGCAGGTGGCGGGCGTTATGGACAATGCTGCGGGTGAGCAGTCCACGCAGCTGGTCAGCGACCGGCTGGTTGCAGAAGTCTGCCCAGGACAGCCAGTTGTTCGCGCCCCGGCGCATGCGATCCCAGTAGTAGCGCTGGGGGTTGACCAGCCAGGCATCATAGCTGACGACCGCCTTGGCGCGCTCGCCGGCACGAGCAGCCGCAAGGAGTCCGACGCCTGCCCCGAAGCTGTGGCCGATGACGGCAAATTCGTTTTTGCGTACGCCTGGCAATTTCCAGGCTGCGCTGAGCATGGAAAGGCAGTCATCGACTTCGCCTTCGAGGTTTTCGATTTCGCCTTCGCAGGTCAATTCGCTGCCATTGATGGGGAATTGCATTTGGAAGAGCGGTTCTCCGCGCAAAGCTGGCGCGATGATCACATAGCCCTTGTTCACCAGTTCCGCCAGCCAGCCGCAGAAGGAGTTGGGGATGCCGAAGGCGGCGCCGTGCGTGTACAGGAGCAGGGGATAGCCCGCTTCTGGCGCCGGGTCGGTTGGCATGAGAACAAGGCCATATTGCTTCAGCTTCGAGACCGTCCATTCCACGACTTGGATTTTGACTTTTGGATAGGAGGACAGCCTCAGCCTGGTGACCTCCTTGAAGTCGCCGTCAGGCCAGGCGGGCCAGACGGTTTCTGGCAGCCGCTGCAGACCCTGGAGCTTGGTCAGTCCTTCGTTCCATTTGGCGTTGGCCGCGTCAGCCTGGTTCTGGATATGCAGCAGGCGCCCGTCAAACCAGTCTTGCAGCGCTGCTTCGACGTCGTATCCTTCCAGGAGCGGTTTGCCGATGGCCTCGACAAGTGCCAGGTCCGCGGCTGGCGCCAAGGTGTACTCAATGTTTTCAAGGCCGGGGCGGACAGTGTCGCCGGCAAAGGCGGCCGTGATGGTGATGGCGGCAGCGAGGAGCAGGGCGGGAATGGGCAGTTTCAGCATGGCGTGGTTATGTTGTTGAGTTGGCGGACGCAGTTGGAGTGGTTGATGCCGCGCTAGGGCTCGGCAGTTGGCGAAGGTGGCGAGGCTTGACGGCCAGTCAGCAGGTCGGCGATGGCGTCGTTGACCAGGGGAGACTCATAATATTCCAGTTGCCCCCAGAAGGGCTTGTCAGCAATAATGGCGGCTGTTCCTGAGGAGGCTTGGCAACGATCCAGCAGAGGTTGCCAGGATGCAGGGAATTTTTTGGCACCGGAGACGCGAAGCAGATGGATGGGGGTGGCGGCAGGCAGGCTGGCAACCAGGTCGGCCTGGCGGGCTTGTTGGAGCAGGGCGTTGGACACGACGAAACCGCCGAAGTCGCGTTCCGCAGCGTTGTTGGCCGGCGGTTCGGCGTCGGGGCTGGCTGCGCCGGTCATCATGTCCTTGATTTTCTGGCGGCGTTCCAGGTCGGTGATCATGTCTTCGCCGGTGAGGATAGGTTCGGCCAGGATGACCGCCGCAGCTCCACTGGCTGCGGCTGGGGCGGCGAGCAGGGCGCCGGCCCTGGCGCCAAGGATGACGGCCTGGCGCGCACCGGTCAGGCCAGGGGCGGCCTGGAGCGCGGCGGTCGTCTCTGCCTGCCATTGCTGCCAGGTCGCCTCGCCATGTGCGCCGCTGCTGTCGCCAGTGCCGCTCAAGTCAAAGCGCAGGGTCGCCATGCCGAGGGCAGCCAGTTGCCAGGCCAGGCGGACGAGCATGCGGAAGGCGCAGCGCTTCTCTTCGCCGAATGGTTCGCAGACCACGAGGACGGCGTCAGGGTGGTCATAGTCAGGCAGGCTGAGGCCGACGTGTAGCGGTCGTCCGGCAAGATGGAGGTATCCGTGTTGTTCGCGCATGGCTGATTGGAGGCTGGCTGAGCGTCCGTGGTGTTATTTTGGGGTTCGCAGATAGCGGCGGTAGATATTGTGGCGCAGGTAGCGGCCAAGGCGGAGGTACCAGGGCGGGTTGTTATAGCACTCCAGGGCCTGTTCGCCCAGCAAGCCGGGATAAAAGGATTCGGTGATTTTGGCAAAGGAAAAGTTGTCCGAGTTGATGAACAGCCGTGAAGCGACTCGGCGCCAGGGCGGGGATTTTTCAGTGCATTGGACTGCGGTGGCGAAATCGATCAGGTAGGGTCTGACTTGGTTGTCGACGAGGATGTTGGCTCGGCGCATGTCGCCATGGGAGATGCCGGCGTCGTGCATGGTTTTCAACATGTCCGCCAGTTCCAGGAAGAAGTCGCTGGTTGGAAAGCGGTCAGTCGGCATGGACTCCGGGGTTTTCAGCGGCCTAGTGTCGCGGAGGAATTCGATGGCGAGGGTGTCCTTGCCCAGCAATGCGTATGGTTTTGGGGCGCGGACGGTTTCCAGGCTTTGCACCAGCCGGAGCTTGTCGAATTCATTGCGCAGGCATCTGCGGCCTATCAGCCAGCGGATGAGCCGGGGGCGGTTGATGTAGGTTTTGATCAGGTAGCAGCAGTCGTCCAGGGTCAGCCGGAAAACGTCGGCGTCGGCAATGGACTTGGCCTGCTGGATGAGTTGGGCTCGTTCCAGCATAGCCGGCAGCGAGCCGGCGGCTACGAGAAAATCTTGCAGCTTTTGCGTTGCTTGTTCAGGAGTGATTTTATTCTGGGTGGACATCAAGTATATTATAGGCAGGTAGAGAGCTTCGGGCGCTGGACGAGTCGTCGGTCATGGCCATTTCAATGGGTATAACGTTCGAGTTCGGATTTTATCCGGTGCGGCAGTGTCTTTTTGGGGGGCGTCTGAAGCTGATTTCATGGTCTTGTGGTTGTTTCGGTCGTAGTTTCCGGCGTCGGCCCGGTCGAATCTGTTCAAGGCCATCCATACTATAGCACCGCCCTGGCGTTGATTGTAGCCGTGTCGGCGCAAAAAAAACGACGGTTTAGCATTGAAGCGATTCCAATGATACATTTTGTGCAGGTATCTAAGGCCTTTGGGACGCAACAGGTCATCAACGAGGTTACGTTTACGGTTCATCCTGGTGAGCGGGTCGGCCTAGTCGGCCCGAACGGTGCTGGGAAGAGTACGCTGTTCGAGATGCTGGCCGGGGGGCTGCCGCCGGACAAGGGCGAGGTCGTGCGGCCAGCGGCGTTGCGGCTGGGCTATGTGCGTCAGCAGTTGTATGGCTTAGGGGAGGGCGAGTCGTTGCTCGACTATGTCGAGAATGCGCTTCCTGAGCTGAATGACCTGCATGAGGACATTGAGCAGCTGGAGGCCCGGCTGCCGTCTGTTGACGCCGAGGAACGCGCTCGCCTGCTCAATCGCCTAGGCGCGATGCAGACCGAGTTTGAGCACCAGGGCGGCTATGAATTGAAGACCAGGGCGGAAGCGACCTTGTCCGGCCTTGGGTTTGACATTAGCCGTTTTGGCGAACCGTTTTCCGCTTTCAGTGGCGGTTGGAAGATACGGGCGGAGTTGGCGCGGATTTTGGTGTCGCGGCCTGACATTTTGTTGTTGGACGAGCCGACCAACTATCTTGACGTTCCAGCTGTGGAGTGGCTGCTTGACTACCTCAAGGCTTACAGCGGGACGCTGCTTTTAGTGTCGCACGACCGCTATTTGCTCAATACGCTTACTGCGGTGACTCTGGAGGTCATGGGCGGGCGGGTGACCCGCTACAACGGCAACTATGCGCACTACGTCCAGGAGCGGGAGGCAAGGCATGAGCAGCTGTTGGCGCAGCAGCGCAACATCGACCGCCGGCGTGAGCAGCTGGAGCGTTTTGTCGACCGCTTCAAGTACAAGGCGACTAAGGCTGCTCAGGCGCAGAGTCGCCAGAAGATGCTCGACCGGCTGGAGGAAGTCGAGATTCCGCAGGTCGTGGTCAAGGCGCCGAAGATCATCCTGCCGACGCCGCCGCGCTCTGGCCAGGAAGTGGTGCGGATTGAAGACGGCTATTTTTCCTACGACGGCAAGACCGATGTCCTGCAAGGGGTCGACTTGCGTCTGGAACGCGGCGAGAAGGCGGCGTTCGTCGGGCTCAACGGCATGGGCAAGACGACGCTGCTGCGACTGATTGCCGGAAAAATGCCTTTGCGCAGCGGGCGGTTGACGCTTGGATACGGAGTGACCGTCGGGTACCAGTCCCAGGACTATTTAGAGACTATGGACGGCGACATGACCGTGTTTGACACGGTCAGGCAGGCGTCTGGCGACCGCTCTGACGGCGAGCTGCGCAACCTCTTAGGTGGCTTTGGGTTTCCTGGCGACGCCATTGACAAGCGCGTGCAGGTACTCAGCGGCGGCGAAAAAGTCCGCCTGGCCCTGGCAAGGCTGCTGATGCGGCCGAATAATTTTCTGCTTTTGGACGAGCCGACCACGCACCTTGACATCTACGCTCGCGAAGCCTTGGAGGAAGCCTTGCGGGATTACCCGGGGACGCTGTGCTTGGTCAGCCACGACATCACCTTTGTCCGCAACCTGGCGACGACCATTTTCGCCTTGTCGCCTGGCAAGGTGACCCGCTATTACGGGAATTACGACTATTACCGCGAAAAGCTGCACGAGCAGGAGCTGCTGCGCCAGGGGCAGACCCTGCCGCAGCCGACGCTCGCCGATACCCGTCCTCCGCTGGGACGGCGCGACCGCAAGCGCGAGGAAGCCCAAATCAGGGATGAATTCAGCCGCGAACGCCGCCAGTGGGAAGAAGCCGTCGCCGCAGCGGAAAGCGAAAGCGAAGCCTTGGAAAAGGAACAGGCCGAAATCTGCGATGCCCTCGCGGCAGCGCTCCCCGGAACTGATTTTGCCGCCTTGAACCGACGCCTGGCAACGCTCAAGGAGGACATCGAGGCCGCTGCCGAACGGTGGGAAGAAGCTGCCACCGCCTTGGATGATGTCCGTAAAAGACAGGAAGAGAAATTGAATAGCATCTCCTGAATGTTGAATGTGGAATGTGGAATGCTGAATGTTGAGGCGCATTTCATAATTCATAATTCATAATTCATAATTCGTTAGGGGCGAGAGGCGCGTCATCCAGTTTCCAGTGGAACAATCACATTCCTGGCTGATGGCCGTATTGGCTTTTTAAATTGCCAATATGGCCTTTTTGTTCCTTTAAGTGTCGGGATACGTCTCCGGGGCTATTTTTGCTAAAAAGGCATTTTTTGGGCGTTCTGGGCCATTTTTGCTGGAAATTTTTCCGGTTTTTGCTCCGTTCCGATGGAAAAGTGGCATTTTTGTGCTATGTTATTTACTTCGCCCTTTATCAGCGCATTTGCGGTGATTATTGATGTCCCGGCTGGGAAACAGTTGCCAAGCTTCGGTGTGTGTGGGGGCTGCTGTGGAGGAGAGTTTTTTTTCTTGAAGGAGAAGTCACGTCGATGGAAACGAATGAAGATAAGGACAAGGCTGCGTTTGCGTCTCCGGACGGGCAAGTGCTGCCTCCAGAGGTGAATGGCAAACCGTCTCCGAATGGTCATAGCGAGTACAACGCCAATCAGATCACTGTTTTGGAAGGCTTGGAGGCTGTTCGCAAGCGTCCGAGCATGTACATCGGCGATACTGGTGAGCGTGGCTTGCACCATTTGGTCTACGAAGTCGTTGACAACAGCATTGACGAGGCCCTGGCTGGTTACTGCCGCCACATTGAGGTCACGATCAACTTTGACAACAGCATCACGGTTAGCGACGATGGCCGCGGCATTCCGGTTGACATGCATCCGGTTGAGAAGAAGCCTGCCTGCGAGGTGGCGTTGACGATTCTGCACGCGGGCGGCAAGTTTGACCACACCGCCTACAAGGTGTCTGGCGGCCTGCACGGGGTTGGCGTGTCGTGCGTCAATGCGCTGTCAGAATGGCTCGCCCTGAAGATTGACCGTGACGGCAGCGAGTACCAGATGCGTTTCAATCGCGGGACCACGGTCAGCCCGCTGGAAGTGGTCCGTCCTAGCGAGCGCTGCGGCACCACGGTCACCTTCAAGCCAGACTCGCAGATTTTTCCGGTGATTGATTTCAAGTGGGACATCCTGTCCAACCGCCTGCGCGAGCTGGCGTTTCTGAATGCCGGCATCAAGATCGTGCTGACCGACATGCGCGGTGAATCGCCCCGTGAGGAGACTTTTCATTTTGAGGGCGGCCTGCGCGAGTTCGTCAAGCATCTGAACGAGGGCAAAAGCACGCTGCATCCGGTCATTTATTTCCAGATTACGCGGGATGACGTTGAGGCCGAGGTCGCGATGCAGTACAACGACGGCTTCAATGAGAATATCTTCAGCTATGCGAACAACATCAACACGATTGAGGGCGGCACGCACCTGACCGGTTTTCAAGGGGCGTTGACGCGGTGCATGAACACCTATATGAAGTCGTTGCCGGCCTATCGCAGCGAGGCGGCGGTCACGGGCAGCGACGTTCGCGAAGGCTTGGTGGCGGTCATCAGCGTCAAGGTGCGGGAGCCTCAATTCGAGGGGCAAACGAAAACCAAGCTTGGCAATGGCGAGGTGCGCGGCATCGTCGATTCGATTGTCTATGGGACGTTGAGCACGTATTTCGAAGAGCACCCTGCGGACGCCCGGCAGATCATTGAGAAGACAGTGCTGGCCTCGCGGGCTCGTGAGGCGGCGCGCAAGGCCCGGGAAAGCACGCGGCGGAAAACGGCCTTGGACGGGTCGGCGCTGCCGGGAAAGCTGGCGGACTGCTCGGAAAAGGACCCGGCTCTGTCGGAACTCTACATCGTCGAAGGGCAGTCAGCCGGCGGCTCCGCGAAAAAGGGCCGCGACAGCAGATTCCAGGCGATTCTCCCGATTCGCGGAAAGCTGCTGAACGTGGAAAAGGCCCGTATTGACAAGATGTTCAACAACTTGGAGATACGCTCTCTTATCACTGCTATTGGCTGTGGGGTGGGAGTGGACGATTTTGACATTTCAAAGGCCCGCTACCACCGCATCGTGATCATGACTGACGCTGACGTCGACGGCTCTCACATCAGCACGCTGCTGCTGACGTTCTTTTTCCGGCAGATGAAGCCTTTGATCGAAGCCGGCTATATCTACCTGGCTAAGCCGCCGTTGTTCAAGGTCACTCGGCGCAAGCACGAGCAGTATGTCGAGAGCGAGGATCAGCTTGACGGCATTTTGTTGCGCCTGGGCATGCAGGACATCGCCATCCGGCGGTACGGCAGCGAGGCGGCGTACCAGCCTGACGAGCAGAGCGAACTGATCCAGCTGGTGCGCGAGTTCATCCGGCTGTCCAACAACCTTGCCCGATATGGCATTGTGCGTGAAAAGTACATGGAAGAGGCTGCAAGGATGGGCGATTTTCCTCTGGGACTGGTCACGGTTCGAGAGGATGACGGCTCTGTCACGATGACGTATTGCCGTGACAAGGCGGAGGGCGAGCGGTTCGTCGCCGAAGCGACCGAGCGGATTCTCGCGGCGCGCCAAGCCCAGGCTCAGGCCGAAGGCGCAGAAGAAAGCGGCGAAGAAGACACCGCTCCTGCGCAAGACGCTCCTGGAGCCGAGAAGGAGGCCATCGACTACAACTTGATTTCCATCGTGGAAGCCAAGCTGTTCCGAGAGTTGGCAGAGAAGCTGCGTTTGCATGGCCTGTCAGCGATGCAAGTCTTCATTCCTGGTTCAGAGCCGGTGGCGGAGATGATCCAGGGCGGCGCGGCGGCCCCGGTGCAGACCTTGTCGGAGCTGTACACGAAGATCACTGACATCGGCCGTCAGGGGATTTCGATTCAGCGCTACAAGGGTCTCGGCGAAATGAATTCGGAGCAGCTGTACGAGACGACGATGAATCCTGCTAACCGGAAGATGTTGCGGGTGACGATGGATGACGCAGTGCAGGCGGAGAAAATGTTCTCCCTGCTCATGGGCGAGCTGGTGGAGCCGCGCCGCGACTATATCGAAATGTACGCCGAAAGCGTCAAGGACCTCGACATCTGAGCGCCCGGCGGCCTGGGCCGACCCATAGCCGCCTTGATCCGGACAGCAACCCCAGTCAAGCCCTGAAAGAATAACGACCATGAGTGACGACAACAGCAAAAATAACCTCCCCCCCGATGAACTAGCGGCGCAGGCGAAGGCGGACATCAGCCGGAACGACATTCCGTTTGCGATTGAAGACATCATGCACCGGGCCTATCTGCAATATTCGTTGAGCGTCAACGTCGGGCGGGCGATTCCAGACGTGCGCGACGGCCTCAAGGTCGGCAATCGGCGCATTTTGTACGCGATGCGGCAGTTGGGCTTCACCAAGAGCCACTCGTATTCTAAATGCGCCAAAGTCGTCGGTGATGTCATCGGTAATTATCATCCGCACGGCGACATGGCAGTGTACGACACCCTGGTTCGCATGGCCCAGGACTTTTCGATGCGCTGTCCGTTGATTGACGGCCAGGGCAACTTTGGTTCGATTGACGGCGATCCGCCCGCAGCCTACCGGTACACGGAATGCCGCATGGAGCGCCTGGCCGAGGAGATGCTGGCCGACCTGGACAAGGACACGGTCGACATGCGGCCGACCTTTGACGAGAAGATGACGGAGCCGGTCGTCTTGCCGGCGCGTTTCCCGAATCTGTTGGTCAACGGCGCCACTGGCATTGGCGTCGGCATGGCGACGAATATCCCGCCGCATAACCTCGGCGAGACGATTGACGCGACCGTGGCCGTGATCGACAACCCGCTCATCTCTATCCGCGAGCTGATGCGTTATCTCCCCGGGCCGGACTTTCCGACCGGCGGCAGCATCCAGGGCATTCGTTCGATCATCGCGCTGTACGAGACCGGTCGCGGATCAGTGCGGCTGCGCGGCAAAGCCGCGATCGAGGAAAGAAATGGCCGTGAGCAGATCATCGTGACCGAGATTCCGTTTGCCGTCAACAAGGAAGCCCTGGTTCTGAAGATCGCCGAGCTGGTCAACGAGAGGCGGATCGTCGGCATCTCTGGCATCGAGGATTTGTCCAGCGACCGGGTTGGCATTCGGATTGTGATTGACATCAAGCGCGGCGCCATTGCCTCGGTCGTACTCAACCAGTTGTATTCGATGACGCCCCTGGAGACGTCGATGGGCGCTCAGTTCCTGGTGGTTGACCGCGGCCGGCCGCGCACCTTGAATCTGAAGCAGGTTCTGGAGGCGTACATTGACCACCGCGAGGAAGTCATCATTAGGCGGACGCAGTTTGAGCTGAACAAAGCCGAAGAGCGCGACCATATCGTCCAAGGGCTGATGATTGCGCAAGCGAACATCGATGAAGTGGTGCGCATCATTCGGCAGTCGCCGAATCGCGACCAGGCCAGCCGGGTTCTGATTGAGCGGTTCGACTTGAGCGACCGCCAGGCGCGTGCGATCCTGGAGATGCGCCTGTACCAGTTGACGAACCTGGCCGTTGACGAGCTGCGCGCCGAGCATGAGGAACTGCTCCGTCGCATCGGATATTTGCGCGAGCTGTTGGCGAACCGTAACATGATTATGGACGTTGTCAAGAATGAACTCTTGGAGGTCAAGGCCAAGTACGCTGACCCGCGCCGCACCATGATTGTGCCTCAGGAAAGCGAGCTGCTGATGGAAGACTTGATCGCCCGGGAGATTTGCGTGGTGCCGATTTCGGCGTCCGGCTACATCAAGCGCGTCCCTGCTGATAGCTACGAGGCTCAGAACCGGGGCGGCAAAGGCGTGCGCGGCATGAGGACGAAAGAAGAGGACTACGTCGAAATGCTGCTGACTTGCTGCACGCATGACATCATCCTGTTTTTCACTAACAAGGGCTTGATGCATTGGCTGAAGGCGTATGAGCTTCCTGAAGGCGGGCGCGACAGCCAGGGCAAGGCTCTGGTCAATCTCTTGCAGCTGCAGCAGGACGAGCGGGTGCGGGCGATGATTCCCGTCACCGAAGTCGACGTGGAGGGGCTCTATATCGTCATGGCGACCAGGAACGGGACCGTGAAGAAGACGGAATTGCGGGCGTTCAAGAGCATGCGCCGGAAGGGCATCATCGCCATTACCTTAGTAGAGGGCGACGACCTCATCGACGCTCAGCTGACCGACGGCCAGCAGGAGATTCTGCTGTCGTCGGCGCATGGCATGGCATGCCGATTCCTGGAGACGGATTTGCGGCCGACCGGGCGTGGCGCCATTGGCGTGCGCGGCATGAACTTGAAAGGCTCGGGCACGACGCCGGACTCGGAAATCGTGGCCATGAGCATCGTTAATCCTGATGACGAGCTGCTGGTGATCACGGCCAATGGCATGGGCAAGCGGACGCCAATTGGAATGACGCCGCAGGCCGCGGAAGGCGCAGAAAACGCGAACACGGATGAGGCGGCCGAGAACCTTGATGACAACGGGGCGGATGTTGATGAAAATGGCGCTGAAGCAGAGACTAACGGCGAAGAAGTCGTCGAGTCAAGTGCACGGCGCTATCGCCTGACCCGCCGCGGCGCCAAGGGCGTGGTCAGCATCAAATTGCGTCCTGGCGACCGGGTGGTGGCGGCTCTGCAAGTCGCCCCTGATTCCGACCAGGAGGTGCTCATCACGTCCATCCAAGGCCAAATGGTCCGGCTGCGGGTTGACGACGTCCGCCAGACCGGGCGCGCCGCATTTGGGGTGATTGTCATGCGGCTCAACGAAGGCGACGAGGTGGCGTCGGCGACGTTGGTGGATGAACTGAGCGAAGAGGAAATCGCCGCCAACCAGGCCAAGAAGGCCGAGCTGGAGGAATTGGCTGCCCGCGAAGCCGAGTTCGACTCGCGCATGAATGCGCTGCGAGAAGCGGCCGAGACTGACCCGAACGGCGAGAGCGAAGACGAAGACGCTGAGGACGACGCCACGCCATCCGGCCAGGAACAGGACGGCCGCGAGGAATAATGCTCCTCTGAACCTAGGGCCAGCCGCCGCCGAAGCATAGCGGCAAAGACGAACATGAGTTGAATCACGACGAGGCCCGCGGCACCTGCCGCAGGCCTCGTCATTTTTGGGGGTGCCCCAGGCGCGTTGACGATTCTGGCAACGACGGCAGGGCCGGAAATGAGCTTGGCAGGCTGGTTTTGCCTGCATTCAGCCGTTCATTTTCTTTCGCTGCTCAAAGTCGTTGCTGGCCAGTCTAGCAAAAAAACAGACTATTTTTGGTTTCCGACTATGCAAGCCGACAAAAATGGCGTATAGTTACTTTGTGTTTAAAATTCAAAGGAAACCAAGGATATATGGAAGAATACATTTGGGAAATTTCGCAGAACAATGAAGAGCGGGTTGAAAAACTAATCGAAGAGGCCTCGGTCACTCGGCCGGTGGCTTTGGTTTTAGACACTCGCGGCATTGGGCCGGACAAGGTTCAAGACTTCTTGAATCCGTCTCTCGACAACATCGTCGACCCTTATTTGTTGCCAGGGACGCGGGCGGCCTCTGAGCGCTTGTGGAAGGCCATTCACGAGCATCAGCGGATTTTGGTGCATGGCGATTATGACACTGACGGGATTACCGCGTCCGCCTTGGTGGCATGGGTGTTGCGGCGCAACGGCGCCCAGGTGGAATGCTACTTGCCGCACCGCATTGACGACGGCTATGGCCTGACCGCCGAGTCCATTTCGCGCACCAACCCGGAGCGCTGCGATCTTCTGCTGACGGTCGACTGCGGCATCACCAGCTACGAAGCCGTGGCGATGGCCCAAAGCCGCAACCTCGACCTGATCATCACGGACCACCACACGCCAGGCAACGAACCCCTGGCAGCCGTCGCCGTCGTCGACCCGAAACTGCCTGGGGCGCCTAAGGAAATCCAGGAGCTGGCCGGCGCCGGCGTGGCCTTCAAAGTCTGTCAAGCCTTCCTCAAGTATGGCCGTGAAATGGGCTATGGCGGCGAAGACACGGACTTGCTCCAGGTTCTTGACCTGGTCGCCCTCGGCACGGTGGCGGACATCGTGCCCCTGCTGCACGAAAACCGCATTTTAGTCAAGCACGGCCTGGAGGTTTTGGCTCGCCAGCATCGCCCAGGCATCCATGTGCTTTGCGACATCTCCGGCGTCGGCGAAAATGTGGCTACCACGGACATCACCTACCGGCTGGCGCCGCGGATCAACGCGACTGGCCGCATGGGCGATCCGACGGACAGCCTGCGCCTCCTCGAAGCCGACAACATGGTCGACGCCGCAGAGCTGGCCCGCAGCCTGGACAACCAGAACCGAGCCCGACAGACCATCGAAGAGGAAGTCATCCGGGCAGCCGAGGAGCAGATTGCGCAGCGTTGCGACTTGAGTACGATTCGCTCCCTGGTAGTCTGGAGCGACAATTGGCACCAGGGCGTAGTCGGCATCGTGGCGTCGCGCTTGACGCGGCGCTACCACCGTCCCTCGGTGGTGTTGACACGCGATCCCAGCGGCCAGTTCACCGGCTCGGCGCGCAGCATCCGGCGTCTGAACTTAGTCGACCTGCTGGGAGAGTGCGGGGAGACGCTGATCCGGTTCGGTGGCCATGCCATGGCGGCCGGCTTGTCCCTGTACGAGGAAAACCTGCCTAAATTCTGCTTGCAGTTTGACGAGGCCGTGCAGCGGGTGCTGGGCATTGAGTCGATGAAGCCACAGCTGAACATCTGCGGGGAAGTCGTCTTCTCCGAGCTGGACGATGTGTTTTTCCAGGAGCTGGAGATGTTGGAGCCGTTTGGTCATGGCAACCCAGAGCCAGTGTTCCTGACCCGCCAGGTCTGGCCAGAGAAACGCCTGCCAGCCGGGCGGCAGCATACCCGCGGCAGCGTCCGCGACGCTTCCGGCGCCTACATGATGTTCATCGCCTTTTCGCGGTTGCCGGCGGACTTTCCCCCGCCGCCGTGGGACATCGTCTATTCTCCGCACATCAACCGCTATAATGGGACGAATACTCCCCAGATTAAGATTTTAGACGTCTGCGCCAGCAACAGCCAATCGGCAATGACCCCGTAAAGCCATTTCCCATGCAGGCCGGCGAGGGTCGTGTCGTCCCTCCGGCGACTGCGTGGCATTTAAAATTCAGGAGGCATTCATGCACAAAAATATGGGCAGTATGATGGCGGTCGTACTTGGGATGTGGATGCTTCTGCCAGGACTCTCCGTCTGGGCGCAGGCACCAGCGTCGGCCGACGCCGCCATCGGCTTGTTGAACATGTCGTTGGTGCAGGCGTCAGCCGCGAAAGTCACCCGGACAGTCTATCCTGATGCTGACGATGTCCTGGTTGACGACCATATTGTGGTCAGTTATGAAACCGACGGCACGTCAGTCACCTTTGACGACACCGTGATCAAGATTTTGACCGAAAAGGGGCGGCAGAGCAATCGTGTCCTTACCCGCTATTTCTGCGCGAGCTATGGTTCGGCCGAGTTTCGCCTGGTGCAGGTGATCAAGCCGGATGGGCGCACCATCGCCGTCGACTTGGCCAGCCAGTCGCAGGTGATGACAGACCCCTCCCAGATGCATTCGAACATTTACGATCCGAACAACAAGGTCTTGCAAGTGACGGTGCCTGGCCTGGAGATTGACGACCTGCTTCGCTACGTGGCCGTGTCAAAAATCCATAAGCCTCGGGTTCCCAACACATTCAGCGATTATCAGCTGCTGGAGTACACCAGTCCGATCAAGTCATTCACGTATGACATCCGGGCACCCAAGGCGATGCCTTTGCAGAACATTGAGGTCAAGTCCCCGGCCCCCTCGGGAACCGTCTTGACGGCCAAGGAAGAGGTCGGCGACAGGATCGTTTACCGTTGGGTGGCCAGTGACGTGCCGCAGATTTTTCCGGAGCCGGACATGCCAGCGCTGTACACGGTGGCGCAGCGGCTTCTGGTGAGTACGGTAAAGCGCTGGGAAGACATCTCGCAGTGGTACTGGAAATTGTGCGAGCCGCATGGTAAGCATACCCCGGCGATGGAGGCCAAAGTGGCGGAGCTGTGCGCGGGCCTGACTGATGAGGAGGCGAAGATCAAGGCGCTGTTCCGCTTCGTGTCCCAGGAAATCCGCTATCTTGGGATCACGGTGGAAACCGAAGCGCCGGGCTATGAGCCGCATGACGTGGCGTTGACATTTGAAAAGCGGCATGGCGTCTGCCGAGACAAGGCCTTTCTGCTGACCGTGATGCTGCAACTGGCAGGCTTCAAAGCCTTTCCAGTATTGATTCACGCTGGCCCCCTGAAAGACCAGGAAGTGCCGCAGCCATTTTTCAATCATGCCATCACAGCAGTGCGACGCGGCGACGGCACCTACCTGCTGATGGATTCCACGGATGAGAACACCAAGCAGCTGCTGCCTGCCTACCTGGGGCACAAGAGCTACCTGGTGGCATGTCCCGAAGGGGATACTTTGCGCACCTCGCCCATCATTCCGGCGGCGGAGAACATGATGCGGATTGCGACTAGCAGCGCTGTTGACGCGACCGGCGGCCTGCGCGGCGAGAGCGTCTTTGACTTCGGTGGCATCAATGACAACGCCTATCGCGGCATGCTGTCCCGCCGAAGCCCAGAGCAGCGCCGGCAGTTTTTTGAAGCCATGGTCAAGCGGGTCGTCCCAGGCGCCCGGCTGATTTCTTTCTCCTTGCAGCCAGAAGACATGCAGGACACCACCGCGCCATTGCACCTCCGCCTGGGCTTTGCAGCGCCGTCCGTGATGGCCGGCGATGACCGTACCGCCATGTTCGAGATGCCTCGATTCGCACCTCGGGTCGGCGTAGCCAATTTCATCCTCGGCCAAGCCACCCTGGAAAAACGCCGCTTCCCATTCTTGACGGAAATGGCCTGCGGAGTCCAGGAAACCTCGACCGTAAGGCTTGACCCGACCTGGGGCATGCCCGAGTCTTTGCCGTCCTATCCCGAGGTGGACAAGGACACGATGACCTGGCGGCGGAAGATGACTTTCACCGGCGATGTCCTGGCCGTGGAAAGCGACTTCACCATCAAAACCGTCGAATTCAACCCGGAGCAGTACGCTGAGCTGAAGCAGGACTTGCAGGTTTTTGAGGCCAATGCCCGGAAAATGCCGATTTTCGACCGCCAGCGCCGCCGCAGCGAGCCGATAGTCGAGCCTGTCGTTACGGCTGCTTTTGAAGAGGAGACGGCGGAAGTCGAAGTCGTATTCCACCATCGTCACTATACTTTGCAGAGCGCACGCGAGCATCAGGTGATAGAGACGGTGCGGAAGAAGGTATTGACCTATAAAGGAAAAAAGGAGAACGCCGAGTTGCATTTTCCCTTCCTGCCAGGGACGTCCACGGTTCGCCTTGACTACGCACGGGTGCTCAACGGCAATGTGAGCAAGGAGATCAGTCCGGCTGAGATGAACGAAATGGACGCCGCCTGGGTCGCTGGAGCGCCTAGGTACCCGGCCGCCAAAATTCTGGTTGCCAATCTCCCTGGCGTGGAAATCGGCAGCTTTATTGAGTACCAAGTCACTTATCACTATCGCAACCAGGACTTCTTTTCCGCGGCGATTCCCTTCCGCGGCTTTGACCCGGTGCAGCAGATGCAAGTCGCATTGACGGCGCCTGCCGAGTTGAATGTAAAGGTCGGCGTTTTCCAGGATGGCATCCTTGGGGACGCCAAGGGCCGCGGCCCAGCGAACATTTTTGCCGCTAACAACTCCGGCGACGGCAAGGTGGAGTGGATGTGGAGTGCCTTGCGGCAGCCAGCCATCCGCCGGGAAGTCAATTTGCCGCCGCTGACTTCGTTTGCGCCGACGGTGATGGTCAGCAGCGGTGCCTGGAAGGACTACGCCCAAAAAGTCAGCCAGGCCATAGCCGCCAAGGTCGTTGCCGGCCCGAAAATCGTCGAGGCCGCATCGCGTTTGCGCAGCCTGGCGCCCTTGCAGCAGGTCCGCGCGGTGCGCAACCTGGTCGCCATGAGCGTCCGCCCAGCCGGCCCTTCCTTTGCCGAACTGCCATTGAGCAGCTTGACATCAGCAGAGCAAACGCTGACGGACGGCTATGGCCATTCTGCTGACCGGGCCATCCTGATCTTGACCTTGTTGCAGGAGCTGCGGCTGGACGCGGAAGCGGTCTTGGTCGCCGACGGCCCGGAGCATCCTGGACTGCGGCAGGCGCATCTCGATTTCCCGGCCCAGGAATTCTTTTCGGAAATCTTGGTCCGGGTGAAGGCAGGCGGTCAAGTCATCTGGCTGAACGACATTGACCAGTACGCCGCCCTGGGCAGCTGCCGCCATGAGCGCCTGCCCGCACTGCGCTTCAACGGCAAGTCGTTCGTCCTCATGCTGGATGACCAGTACCGCACCCGCACTGAGAAGCTGTATGATGTGAGCTTGGACGACAACGGCGCAGCCGTGTTCACGATCACCGAGACCATGTACGGGATGGACTACGCGGCCGCCAACAAGATGTTCGCCGAGCAGACGCCGGAGGAGCGCAGACGCTATCATCAGACCATCTTGGCCAACCTGGCGCAGTCAGCCCGCGCCGAGGGACCCCTGGTGACGGACTTCGAATCCTATCCTGGACGGGTGACCTACCGAGCCATAGTGCCGAAATATGCCGTCCTTGACAGCGACCGGCTTTATTTCCAGCTGCCACTGACGCTAGGGGCGCTGCTGCGATTGCAGGCGGACAGCCGCCAGCATGACCTGTATTGGCCGGAATCGCAGGACTCCTGGTCGGAAATCAGGTTGCGCCTGCCCATCAACTTCACCCAGGTCCGCCTGCGCCCGAAGTCGCTGGAACTCAAGCCGACCGGCGGCAAAAGCCGGATTACGGTTGAAGCCAAGGACGAGAAGGTCGCGCTGCTCTATACCTACCGCGTGTCGCTGCCGCCAGCGATCATTCCAGCTTCCCAATATGACGAATTGCTGGAGATGAATCGGCAGCTCAATCACCCGGATATGCGGATGATTCTGCTGCGTCGAAACGACCGTAGATGAGCCGTAAACAGGCTGGGACACGGTGAGGTTGCGCCGCGCCTGGCTGCGAAGAATGGGGCGGGTAAAACGCCCAGGGAGACAACCAGCAAAAGAAATGCTGAGGCAATGCGCCCCGCGTTTCATGAGATGTGATCAGGCATGCCAGTCATTGAAAATTCCAGTTATCAGCCCCCGCATTTTTTCAACAACAGCCACCTGCAGACGATTCTGCCCAGCTACATGCGCCGCCGCGAGAACGTCGAGTATGAGCGGGAACGCTTCGCCACTCCAGACGGCGATGTCCTGCTCCTTGACTGGTCGCGCTGCGGCCAGGAGACGGACAAGCTGCTGATCATCAATCATGGCCTATGCGGCCACACCCAGCGGCACTATGTCCTCAGCCTGGTCAAGGCGTTCAACCTCATCGGTTGGGACTGCCTGGCCTGGAATTATCGCGGCACCGGCATCTCCGGCGGGGAGAAATTGCAGTTCACCACCAATGATTCGACGCATGAACTCGACTGGGTGACCCGGCATGCGATTGCGGCAGGCCGCTATAAGAAAGTGGCTTTCAGCGGCTACAGCATGGGCGGGAACCTCTGCCTGCTTTATCTTGGCCGACATGCTGCTGAGCTGCCACAGGAAATAGTCGGCGCAGCCGTCTTTTGCGCGACCATTGACTTGACGGCCAGCTCCCAGATGTTCAATACGACTATCGGACGCCTCTATGCGCGCCATTTTCTGCAAAAGCTGTTGCAGATGATCGTGGTCATGCACAAGAAGTTTCCAGATGAAATCGACATCAGCAAGCTGGACCAGGTGAAGACAATGGATGATTTTGACGAGGTTTTCACCGCGCCGCTGATGGGCTATGCCAACGCCAAGGACTATTGGGAAAAGGGCTCGTCCAGCCGCTGGCTGGATAAAATTCGAGTGCCGACTTTGGTGGTGAATCCGCGCAATGACCCGTTCCTGGCTGGCGACTGCTTTCCCGTCCAGGCCGCCGAGGAAAATCCCAACTTGTTTTTGGAAATGCCGGACGGCGGCGGCCACTGCGGATTTATCACCATGGGTTTTGACCGGGAATGGTGGCCGGCTTTCCGAGCCAAGGAATTTCTCGTGCCGCTGGCGTGAGTGCGACAGCGGCACGGCCAATGGGCGCTACGCTTTGAACGTCGTTCGCATCACCGAGTTAGTCAAACAACAATACTCTCCATTTGAACGGATTGGCTCATGTCAAAAATCAAGATTGGTCAGATTGGCGTCTGTCACGAGCATGCTGCCGGCAAAATGAGGTCGTTGCGACTGCGTCCCGACCTGTTTGAGATTGTCGGCATAGTTGACGACCGTTCTTCGCCCTCGGCAAAGTTTGCTGGTTCCGACTTGCGTCCCTACGATGGACTGCGGTTCATGAGTGAAGAGGAGCTGTTCCAGACGCCTGGCTTGCAGGCGGTCTCGGTCGAGGTGCCGAATCTCGACTTGGTGCCCACGTCGTGGCGCTGCCTGCAACATGGCCTGGCGATTCATATCGACAAGCCAGGCGGCGATGATTTGGCGGCATTCGAACGCCTGCGCCGTGGCTATGCAGAGAAAAAACTGCCTTTTCAGATGGGTTACATGTTCCGCGCCAATCCCGCCATCCAGTGGTTGCAGAAGGCTGTCCGCCAAGGCTGGCTGGGGGAGATTTTCGAGTTTCAGGCGAGCATGAGCCATAATTACGGCGGCGAGGAATACCAGGAATACCTCGGCTGTTTCCAGGGCGGGATTATGTTCAATCTCGGCTGCCACCTGATTGATATAGTTGTCTCGCTGATGGGGCGGCCGACTCACGTGACGCCATTTTTGAAGTCAGCGCCGGGCGACCCAGCTCGTATCGTAAATAATAGCCTGGCCATCCTGGAGTATCCGCATGCCACGGCAACGCTGCGGGCTTGCAGCCGCGAGGTCGGCGGCCTTGGCAGGCGGCGCCTGAAAGTCTGCGGCCTCAAAGGGTCGGTGGATTTGTGCCCATTGGAGCGGTTTGACGGCCAGGCGTTGACCATGGAACTGCATTTGCAGGATGGCAACGAGGAGTATGAAGCAGGATCGCATACGCTCGACTTTGGCATCATACGTGACCGTTACGAGGGCCAGATGGTCGAACTGGCGCAGA
>Ga0123335_1002825_pt1 | contig 25228 bp, 15 predicted proteins | sample BiotimSIPDNA_2_FD_89707 | JGI IMG/M metagenome (GOLD analysis project Ga0123335, IMG submission 89707) | Anaerobic biogas reactor microbial communites from Washington, USA - Biogas_R2 time_0 SIP DNA | ecosystem: Engineered > Bioreactor > Anaerobic > Unclassified | place: Washington, USA...
AAGTCGAGTGCGCGTTGGGCGCGTGTCTGCCTGGCTTCCAGGGGATTGTCTTCCATACTGGCAGAGAGGTCAGTCAGGACGGCGACGACAGCTGGTTCGGTCTCGGTTCGGACGGTTCTTGAGGCGGCCAGGGTCATGATCCAGGCGATGAGCAGGAAAGCAGCCATTCGGAGGCTCCAGAGCAGCAGGCGCTCCCGGGGCTTCAGGGCGCAGGCGCTGTAGGTGCGCCAGGCCAGCCAGGCGAAGACGATGCCGCAGCCAGTCACCAGCCACCAGGGCAGGATGGGTTCAAGCAGGATGACAGCCGATGGAATCATGCCACGCCTCCTCCCTGCTTGAGCAATTGTCCGACCAGGCGCGGCTGCGTCACGGCACGGCTGCGTGAATTAGCGAAGAGTACTTCCAGCATGCTCAGGGCGAAGGCCAGGATCAGCAGCAGCGGCCAGAGCGGGCTGCCTTGGCGCAATTCGTCAACATGGCGTCGCAGCTGGCCGTGGTCGCTGGAATAGGCAGCGGGAAGCGGCTTCAGGGAACTGAGCAGTTCGCTCGAACTCATAACGGCCAAATCACGCTCGGTTGCTGGGATGTTGACTGCAATGCGGCACGTTTCCGCGCCGCTGCTCAAGGTATGAATGCCGGGCATGGTCAAGCCGTCGAGCAGAATGGGCGCGGCCGGGTTGTCGCGCGTCAAGGTCTGGCGCCGTTCATGGCCGCGGGGGGCGGTGATAGTCAGGTCTATGCGCACGGCCGAACCTGGCCAAGCCAAGGGCAGGGGGGTGTTGACGACGGTTGACAGGCTGCGCAAACGCATTCCAGCCACCTCTTTGGCCAATTCCTGGACAAAGACGAGGAAGAATGGCGTCAGGGGCCAGTCTGACCAGTCGCGGTTAGCGCTGACCGCGATAAGCCAGAGTGAACCGGCTTCAACGCGGCTGCGCAGCATAAATGGGCTGCGGTTCTGCTGAAAATGCAGGAGCGCTCCAGACTGGTCAGGAATTTCGCAGTGCAGATAGCGCCGAACCGGGAAACTCCACGGGGGCGGGAGCACAGCGGCGAGGCGTTGCGTGAGCGGCTCGTGCGTGTCCAGCAGGCTGATGTCCATGCGGGTCAGCTCCGGATTGTCTCGGGGGGTGACGGTCAGATTTTCCCAGCCTGGAATTTGACGCAGGGCTGGCGCCTGGATGCCGTCATTTTCGCCGGGGAAAAGCACTATCGCCCCGCCATTGGCCAGATAGTGGCGCAATTTGGCGACAGCGGTATCGTCGAGAACGGGCGGATTAGCGATCATGACGACGGCATTGCCACTGATGTCTCCGGCCAGGAACTCTGGCCAGCCGACGGTTGTCGGCACCATCATAGCAGCGGCTTGGCCGCCGGGTTGCAGGGCTCGACGCAGGAAAAACGTATCGCGCTCGCCGGTGCCATTGACTAGCAAAGCCGGGATGCCGGCCAGGCGCGGCAGGCTGAAGAAGAAACAGTTGTTGAGTTCGTAGGCGTCGTCTTCCAGGCGCAGGCTGCCGACTACTTGAGGGGCTTCGCCAGGGGCGATTCCAGAGAGGCCGGTTGTCTGTGATTCGCCAGGCAGCATTTCCAAGGCGACATGGTTGAGTTCGCCGGTGTCAGTGGCGAGCCGGACGATGTTGGCGCCAACGAAGTGGTCGTTGGTGGTCAGCGTGGCCGTTGCCTGGAAGGCGCTGTTGCCGATGATTGCTGGCGGGTGGAACATGGCTTCAGCGATGCCGGTGTCGCCAGTGCTGAGGATTCCAGGGCGGTTGAGGAAGACTGCGGCGTTGAGTTGCTCAAGTGTGGGCTTCAGCGCGTCCAGGGCAGTTTTGTTCCAGGCGGATTTTTGAAAATCGCTGAAGATATGGATTTCAGCGCCGTGCAGTCCTCCGTCGGCTTTTTCCAGCAGGTCACGGATAGTTTCCGGCAGCGTTGCTGCGCCAAAGCCGGGCTGGAGGTCTTGCAGGGCGGCGAGGATTGCCTTGTGGTCGGAGACGGGCGGGAAGACGATGCGGTAGTCAGGGCATCCGGGGGCGATGATGGCGACCCGGTCGCCTTCGGTCAGTCCGGCCAGCAGGGATTCGGCCCATCCGCGTGACAATTCAAAGAGGGACTTGTCGCCTTCCTGGGCTTGCATGCTGGCGCTGGCGTCCAGGACGATCAGGATGACGCGGTGTCCGCCAGGGACGAGGTGGTGGAAGCGAATTTGCGGTCGGGCAAAGGCAGCAGCCAGCAGGAGGATGATGAGGATGCGCATCAGCAGGGTGAGGCATTGCGTGATGCGGCGCGACCGGCGCGACTTGGAGATGGCTTCCTTCAAAAAACGGACGGCGGCGAACTGAATGGGCTGGGGACGGCGGCGATGCAGCAAGTGCAAGAGGAGCGGCACCAGTGCCACCAGGCCAAACAGAAGAAAGACATTGGACAGAAAAATCGGCATGAGAGAGGGTTATTGCGTTTCCAGCCCGGGGTGGTGGCGTCGCCGGTGTCCACAAGCTATAGTCGCCGGGTCGGGAAAGAGCTGTCAGCGGGAATGTTGTTCGAGAAACGCGATGATGGGTTTGGGCAGCCCCTGGTGTCCGCCTTCGAACAGCGTCACCCTGACTTTGCCGGAGGTGCGGCGGAAGAGGATCGGGTGATCGGCAAATGCGGGGTCTGGCCAGGTGCCCTGCAAGTGGCTTGGAATGCGTTTTTCCTGGGTCATGACAGCGATATCCTCTGCCGCGATGTGGTCGGCTGGCGAAAGGGCCGCTGCATTGAAGGCTTGGAGGCTGTGGGACACCGGCACGGAGCCAGTGTGGCCATCGTGGATTCCGGCGTTGATGTCAAGAATGCAATCCAAGCCGGGCCGCAGCCAGTTTGATGGCGAGCGATAGCGCAGCTGTGCGTCAACGTCAGCAGAGCTGCCGGGCCGGCCGCCGCAGGCCATTTCGATGTGACGGTCATAGTTGTTGCGGCGGATTTCGCTTTCCGCATGCCATTGGGTCAAATCATAAATGGGCACCCAGGCGGTGACGCCGGCCCACAGTTCAGGATGGCGAGCCGCCAAAATAAGCGAAAAATGCCCGCCGCCGGAAAGTCCCATCAGAAAAACTTGGCTGGGAAGGACAGCCGCCTGCTGGCGCACGTAGGCGATAGCGTCGAGAACGTCTTGAATAGCCAGATCAGAAGCACATGAGCCAGGATTCCAGGAGGGACCGCGGAAATTCGGCACGACGAAGTGCCAGTTTTTCTGGACGCACCACGATTCGACTTCGATGGAGACACGTTGCTGGTAGTCGGCGCTCCAGGTGTGCAGCATGACCAGCAGCGGCCTGGGCGCCGAGCCGGGTGCCAGGAACACGCGGAAAGTTTGCTGGCTGCCATCGGCTGTCGACGTGCAGACAACCTCCTTGGTCATCAGGGCATCCTTGGAATGGTCAAAGCCGTCGTAGTCGATTTTTGGATTGGTCGTCGCCATGATATGAAACTCCTGGTTGGGTACGGGCGGCAGTCAAGGCAGCTTGATGACCGGCATTTTCTTTTCCCTGGTGCCGACGCGAATGCCGGAAAGTTCAGGCATCTGGATGTGTTTGAAGAAGGTTCGGGCTGGGATTTCATCGCGATAGAGTTGCTGGCGGTTGATCACTTGCCAACCGGCTGTGGCGTCAATAGCGCGTTCGACCCAGACGACGTCAATGCTGTGGATGCATCCTTTCAGTACGGCGCCGCTTTCCGCCAGCGCAGTTCCCAGGCGCATCTGCTGCATCAGCACTCCAGCCCGACCGGACGCCACCTGGATGCGTTCGATTTGCTTGGTGTCGAAAAATCCCTCCCAGCCGCCGATGCGGTCGTCCCGCAGGCCGAGGCTTTTGCGGATTTCGCCCTGGAACTGCTCAATCATGCTGTTGTCGGTCAGCTCTTCTTCGGTGCTGCTGTAGAGGGCGATGCCCTCGTGCAAGGTCATGGTGGAGGCGTCAATGACCGCGATGTCATAATAGTCTGGCGGCAGCTTGTCAAACCGGGCGACGCGGCCCTGGTCGCTAAGGACGGCCAGGCGCGGCTTGAAGGACTCGCGTTCAGCTTCGGTCGTGCCGTCGCGGGTCTTCCGGTCTTTGCGGTGCTTGCGGCCGTATGCCACCACCAGCCGACTCGGCCCGGCAGCGTCGAAGTTCAACACTAAAGCACCGGTGGCAGGGCTGACTTTTTCCAGGTCAGCGTACAAGTACGTGCCCACGGGCACGACGCTGCCTCCGCCCTGGAGCAAGGTGGCGCAGAGAATCAAAGCAGCAAATAGAAATAGACGGCGGATTTTCATGGCAGGGAGAGATGGCGCGGGGCGCGTCAGCGTATTTTTTGGGCGGCGGTCGTTGCCAGCGGGTGGTTCGGGTAGTCGGTGGCGATTTTCTGATAGATTTCTTTAGCTTTGGCGTGTTCGCCCAATTCAGTGAAGATTTCGGCGCGTTCGAACTCCACGTCAGGCAAGTTTGGCAGGAGTGGGTCGGCGAGGATGGCGCCGGTCAATTCCCCGAGAGCGCCGTCCAGCCAGCCTCGTTTCCGGAACAATCGGGCGCGTTGCAGGCTGAAGGCTCCGTTGCCGCGGTCATGCGGCGACACTGCGGCCCATTCGCGCAAGGCGGCTTCGGCTTCCAGCAGCTGGCCGGAGGCGATGGCCAGGGCGGCTTTTTCTTGCAGGGAATTTCCAAGGACAGTCGCGGTTCGGCGTTCCGTTGCTTGCTGCCGCCCTTCGAGCATGACGCCGTACCATCGGCGGGCTTCTTGCAGATCGCCGCCCTGGAGGGCGATGTCGAACTGCAGTCCAGCCAGGAGCTTGTCGCTGCCTTTGGGCAGGCGGGAGGCATGGCGGTTGAGCATTTTTTCAGCTAGGGGGTAGTCACGCATCCGGAAAATGACGAAGGCGAGGGCTTCTTGCAGATAGTCGGAAAACTGTTCGCGGCTCAGCTTTTGCTTGAAGATGGTGTCGTAGGCCGTGAGGGTTTTGCCGGGCTGGTCCTTGGCTGCGGCGCGAGCCAGCGCGGTGAGGGCGGCGAGGCGGGCGGCATCGTCCAACGGGCGGCATTTCAGGATGGCTTCGGCTACGCTGACTTGGGCTGGATGGCAATCACGCCGCAGGAAGAATGCCAGCAAAGGCCGTAGGGATTCGAGGTCGCGCATGCCGTCGAACCCGGCATCTATGAGCAGCTTTTCGTAATACTGATAATCGTTGGCCTTGCCGGATTGGCGTTGCACGGGCGGAGCGGCTTGAGGAAAGCAGATGACGCCAGCGCATTCGCTGCGGTTGACGGTGGCCTGGACGGGGCAGTCCTTCAGGGAGGCGAAGACACGCCGGATGACTGCGCCCCGCATGGCGACACCGTCGCCAAAGCGCCATTCCGCTTCCTGGCCGCCCCAAGTGGCCAGCTCTGTTTCCGTGTACTGGTAGTCGTCAAGACTCATGTAGGAGAGATGGCGGTAGTGAAACAAGGCGGCGTCTTTGCGGCGCGCCTCCACGTTAAGCAGCTTGCCGCGGCCAGCCTGGACAAAGTCGGACGGGGGCACTGGGGCGACTTTCGGAGTTGCGAACCATTCGCCGAGGGCCAGGGCAAAGGCACCCCCGAAATTGACTCCGACCAGTTTGATTTCATGCCTTCCCGGCGCCAAAACGATGGCCTGCCGATTTTCCCCGCGCAGCGAGGAATGGACGTAGTTGCGCCCGTTGCGCTCAATGCGCACCTCGCCGTCCACCAGCAGATAGCCCGCGTCATCAGCAGCGACAAAGAAATTACGGGTGACGTTGCGTGAGACGGACATGACGCCGGTCAGCACCATGATGAAAGTCTCGGTAGAATTGATTGGGTTGACGACTTGTTCGAGGCGGTCGATGGGGAAGCGTCCGATCAGCTGGGCTTTTTGCAGGCGGGCGCTGACGTCTTTCCAATGGGCAGCAGGACCCTCCGGCAGGGTGTAGACTTCGCCTAACATGGGCTGGACGTCCATTTTGGCGACCGGCGACCGGCGCTTGGAGCCGAAATAAGCGTAAATGCGGCGTTTGACATCAGTGGGGCGGACGTGGACGAGGGCCTCGTTAGGCGCACCCTGGCCCAGGTCGCATCGCAGGAGCTGCCGCCCCTTGTCATCGTAGCAGTACACATCAATGCCATCGCTGTAGCCGAGGTTGAAGACCGGCACGGCCAGGACAACGCCGGCCTCGGTGGGATTCGGAGCCGCGTCGATTTCAAAGATAGCCCGGAAGGGCGAGCCGTTTTGATGCCAGCTGGCCTGTTTGTCGCTGTCCTGGGCCAGCGACAGAAAAGGGACTGCCAGCCATGCCGCCAGGCACAGCTGCAATCCCTTTGAAAAGACTTTCGGAAGTGTGATGACCATGCGATGTCTCCTCCGAAAGAAATGACGGCTGGTGGTTCCGTGCCGTCACCGGTTTAATGGCGCATGCTTTATTTCTCCGAGGGGACGACGATACCGCGCATGATGATGTTCTGGCAGAACAGGAAGATCAGGAAGGTCGGGATGGCGGCGATGACCAGCGAAGCGTACATGACGGCCTGGCCACTGCTTTGCTGCAATTCATACAGCCACACCATCATGGTCCACATCTTGCGGTCTTGGCAGGTGACGAAGGCGAACATGAAGTTGGAGTAGGCGGCCGTGAAGGCGCCCAGGGCGATGACCGCGAGGATCGGCTTGCTCAGGCCCATGGTGATCTGCCAGAACAGCACCCATTCGTTGGCGCCGTCAAGCTGGGCGCTTTCATACAGCTCCTGGGGCAGGGAATCGAAGAATCCCTTGAGCAGGAAGATGGAGTAGCCGTTGGCCATGCCAGGGAGGATCAGCGCGGCGAAGGTGTTGAGCAGGTTGAACTGCCGCAGCATGATGAAGCTGGGAATGGCGGTGACCATGGAAGGAAACGCCATCGTGCTCATCAAAAACAGGAGAATCTTGTAGGACGACGGCATCTTGTAGCGGCTCATGGCGTAGGCAGCCAGAGGATTGATGAGAAGGGCCGTCAAAATCGCCAGTGAGCAGTAGACGACGGTGTTGTAAATGCCGCGCCCGTGGAACATCATGTAGTCAGCCACCGCCCGGTAGTTCCGGGTGACGAATTCCCAGCGCAGGCTGCGCATGTTGTCCTTGAAATAGCTCAGGTGCAGATCAAGCTGCGGCATCTTGATGTCGGCCACCCTGGTCCAAGGCATGTTCAGGCTGGCGGCAGCCTGCTCTACAGAGCCGTGCTTCTTCACTATCCAGTCCTGGAACATGGTTTCGGGTGACTCGAATCGAACCATCTTGATCGGCACTTCGTAGAACTTGCCGCTGACCGGGTCCTTGTAGCCGGTGATGAAGGAATCCCAGTCGGTCAGAGCCATGCCCGACAGCGGCGGCTCTTGCCATAGTGGAACCTCCTCAAACGAGGTGTAGTTGGTTTCGTAGAGGCGGTTCAGGTTGCGGATGTTGTTCTGGTGCCTGGCCTTCAGAAGCTCGTGGAAGAACGGAGTGGCCTCAGCGTCAACGCGCAGCCAGTGCAGGGCAACTGTCCCGCGTACATAGTTGGTCCAGTCTTCTTTTTCCTTAGCCGTGCCGTTCTCGGGATAGCGCCGGGGCAGGACGACCTCATCCCAGGAGCCGTAGGAAGTGCCGTGGCTGCTGTTGTAGAGCTTAATATCCTGGCTGTACTGCGTCTTCAGGAATTGCTTCTTGTAAAAGCCCTGGGGAGAGAAGTAGTAGCGCATCCCGTATGGCAGCGTGGCCTGGAACTCATTCAGGACACTGTTGAAGCGGGTGTCCATAGGCTTTTCACGACGCATCAGGTAGCTGGGGACGTTGATGAAGATGCTGTACCAGCCGACGAACTCAGTCTCCAGCTGGCGGTTGACTGTTTCCAGCTCGGAGCCGTATTGCTGCTTCAGCATTTTCTTGAAATTGCGCAGGCTGGAGGGGATTGTCTTTGACAGCTGGGTGTTGAGATAGCCTCCTGAGAAGGAGTACCAGGGCAGCTCAGTCCCGTCCAGGAACTCGGTCCAGGCGTCCGCCAGCTTGGCGTTGTGGGCGCCGTAGAGGTTGAGCTTGTTGAACGCGATTTCATCCAGATCGTAGGCAGCGTTCAGGTCTTGCAGGCGCTCATTGAAGAGGCCCTCCAGGTGCTTGGAGAACATCCAGGCGTCGTCGCGAAGAAACCGCGGGAAGGCGTCGAAGAACTGGATATCCATGGAACTCTTGGTGCTTCCCGACAACATCAGCATGAAGGGATACACCATGGTGGCGCCGCCGATGATGAGGAAGGCGTACATCCCCAGGAAGAGCAGGCGGACTTTCCAGTGCTTTCTGCCGATTTGCGTTATGATTGCCATTCAAATCACCTTAGTAAGAGAAGAAATGCGGGTTAAATTGGGTTGGTTTGTGCTGGTTGGGCAGGGGCGCGCGGCCGGCAGTCTCATTTCTTGGCGCCGGCGGCCTTGAATTCCAGTTTGGACAGGATTTGCAGCTGATGGACAGTGAAACCGATCAGCATGAAGCCGAGAATCCACGCCATGGCCGTGGCCGGGCCGAATTTGAGGTAGATGTACGCCTTGTAGAAGATGTGCAACCCAGCGACTTCGGTTTGGCTGGCGCCACCGGTCATGGCCAGGATGAAAGCGGAATTCTCCCAGGAGCGGATGAAGACGCCGATGAACTGGATGATGAGCAGAGGCCGCAGGATCGGGATGACCACGAAGAGGATTTTATCGATGAAGGTGGCGCCGTCAATGTCAGCGGCCTCGTAGAAGTCGTCAGCAATGCCTTTGAGCGCGGCCAAGTAGATGAGGCATCCTGGCCCCATGCCGGCCCAGACCATGGGCAGGACGCAGCAGATCATGGCGGTTTTGGGGTCTTCCAGCCAGCGGTAGGGGTCTCGCATGCTGTGGAACAGCTTGGCGAAAAGCGACGCATCCGTCGTCTTGTCGAGCAGGATTGGCAGGGAGAACTGGAAGAAGAAGCAGAACATGAGGATGCCGGCGATGAGACAGCCGAGGCTTGACCAGTAGTTCTCGTGCACAAATAGTCGTTTGGCGAAGAAGAACATGATGAAGAAGAACAGGATGGCGATGCCGATGTAGGTGATCGCCGGCAGCTTCAGCATGATGGCGTTGAGTACGCCGAACTCGGTTTTCTCATAGAAGGAGCGCCACAGGTAGATGACGACCAGGCCGGTGATGACGGCCGGCAGGTAGAAGACAGTCCGGAAGAAAATTTTCCCGTGCGGAATTTCTTGCAGGAGGACAGCCAGGATGACAGGCGGGAGGAAGGTCAGCATGATGACGAGGAAGCAGTAGCGCAGCGCGTTCCAGACTGACGCCCACCATTCCGCGTCCCAGAGTACGTTGCCGAAGTTGTCGAGCCAGACCCAGGTCGAGCCGCCCATGATGCGGTAGTCCTGGAGCGACATCAAGGAACCCATGACCAGCGGCACATAGCGCCAGACTAGGATGGTCAGCAGCGCGGGAAGCAGCAGCATATAAGCGACCTTGTACTTGCGGAAGCCCCAGGTCACCTGCTCCACGCCCTCGATTTTCGGCGGGGTGAAAGCCTTGATGATTTTCTTGAACACTAAGGTGAAGGCCGCGACAATGGCGATCAGAAGGACAAAGGCGGCGGAGCGGCGCATCAGCTTTTGCTTGGGGGTCAAAATGCCGATCATTTTTTCATTGGTCTCGATCGCGCTTTCCTCCAGCAGTCCGCGCAGGATGCCGAGCCGTTTTTCCTTTTCTTCCGGGGTCGCATTTTCCATCTCTTCGGCGGAGCTGAGCGGGAGGACGCCGCTCATGGCCATGGCGTCAGCTTTTTCCATCGGCTTAGTCATTTGGAAATAGACCAGCTGGCAGTTTTTGCCATAGGGTTCGGGCTTGCCAGTGTCCATGGCGATCTTAAAGGTATCCTCCCAGCCAGGCGGGGCGAGGCGGATCAGGTCGTCGTAGCCGAACATGCGTAGGTAGCGCGGGTTGACGAAGCGCCCAAGGCCGCCTTCCACCTTGATTCTGGTTCTGATTTCCTCGGCGTCCTTGGTGCACAGGAAGCGCAAATATTCCCAGGCGGCGTCGCGGACGGCGAGGTTGTCGCAGCCGGCGTAGATGCCCTGCATGCGGGAGTTGATTTCGCCGCCGCGGTGGCGAACGCCGTTTTCATCCGGGTAGCCCAGCGGCGCGGCGACCATGCCGACCACGTCGGGATCCAGGGTCGAGAAGATGCGTTCGTCAATGTAAGCCGGGTTAAAGCCGATCTGTCCCAGTTCCCACTTCTGGTTGCCTTGTTGAGCTTCCTTCGTGGCGTAGCCATAGCGGGTACGGACTTTACCATCAACGGTTTCCGTCCACCTTTCCGTGTTCAGGCGGATATAGTAGTCAAGGGCGACGGCGGCGGCGCGGTCGTTAAAGGCTGCCTGCCACTGTTCCTTTTCCTCGTCATAGACCATGGCTTCGCCGCCGGCTGACCAGAGGAAAGTGATCCAGTACCAGCTTTCGCTTTTGCCAGCGCCGAACTTGATGCCGTAGGTGCCCTTTTCCGGGTTGGTCAATTTTTTGCAGGCTTCAAACAGGTCTTCCCAGGTCCAGTCGTTGGTCGGATAGGGTACGCCAGCAGCGTCGAGCAGGTCTTTGCGGTATAGGAAGACCCGGCCAAGAATGCCGCCCATGGGCATGGACCAGACTTGCACAGTGCCTTTGGGGCCTTTGCGTTTGATCACGGGCCAGAGTTTTTCATGGATCATGAACTCGACTTCGTCCTTGCTCAAGGCAGCGAAATAGCCGTCCTCAGGCTTGTCAAGCGGGTACAGGAAGCCTTCCTGGATATAGGTGTCTGACTGGCGGAAGTTGACGTACATGATGTCAGGCGCGACGCCGCCCGCGATAGCCATCAGCGGCCCGGAGTCCATGCCAGCGCCTTCGATCTGGATGCCGGCGAAGCGCTTCAGCTCGATTTCAACGTTGCGCCAGTCATAGTTGCCGTACTTGCCCGGATTGGCGGCATATTTGGCGGCATAGCGCTCTTGGAAAATTTCTGGGAAGCGCCGGATGAATTCCTTGACAACCGCCACTTCGGCGCGGGTATTGACGTCTGTCCTAGTTGGTTCCGGCAGTGACCAGCAGGAGACAGTGATGATGGTTCTGCCGTCTTCAGTGACCCGCACTTCTCCCGCTCGGGTGTTCAGGCTGGAAAGCATGAGCGAACTGCAGAGGAGGCCTAGCCAGAATGAGGTACGGATGTTCATGGTAATTCCAGGGTATGCGTGCCAAATCTCTAAGGATGGAGGCGATGACAAGTCAGGCGTCCGCCGACTTCGCGCTTTCGGCGGTCAGGAATCGTATAACTTAATGCCCATATCGGATTTTTCATATCCAAGGCGTATATTTTTTCCGGAAAGTGGTGTTTTAGATAATGGATCAGTCTTCTGTAGCCCTTCGCCCCTAACGAATGATGAATGATGAATGATGAATGATGAAATGCGCCTCAGCCTTCAGCCCCTTGCCCCTTGCCCCTCAGAAAAAAGCATCCTTCCCGGGCTGGGGTCGGATGCCTGGCCCTTCGCATTTGTTTGTCCTGCCTTGGCAGTCTGGTCGGTTTATTTTTCGGTGACGGTCAGTTTGTCGGCTTGGTTGATGGTGACCGTGAGTTTTTTGGGCGGCGGCGGCTTCCCGCGCGCTGGTTTCGGCGGGTTCCAGCTGCCGGAGAACGTCCATTGCCACGTCCATTGGTCTTTGTCCCGAGGCAGGGTGGCGACGAAGGACCAGGTCCCTTGATGCTGGCGACCGCTGACGCTGACAGCGGCGGGGATGGGGCGGTCAAACGTGAGCTGGAGGTGCTTGTCGTTCTGGTTGATCCTGAGTTGAGCGCTTCCCTTGGCCTCGCCGCAGACCAGCTTGTTGTCAGCAATAGTCTTCTTGGCGTCCGCCGACGTCAAGGCGGCCTGGGGACGGAAGGCGCTGAACTTGTTCTTCGCGTATGTATTCAGTTCGCGCATGCTGACGGAGACCTGGCCTGTGATGACTTCTGGCTGGGAAGGGTCGTATTCCACGGAAGAACCCTTGAATTGAAAGGGCATCCGGGTCAGCTTGATAAGAGTCGGCCGAAAGGTCTCCGGCTCTTCTGGCTTGTTTTTGCGGCGCTCTGAGTAATCGATGGAGCGAGTGAAGCTCAGGCGGTTGAAGTTGTACTGCTGGCTCGTGAACAGGGGGTCAGTCTTTTTCCCCTGGAAATGCTCTTCTGCCATGTTTTTCAGGCGGCCAAGGACGGCGCTGCTGTAGGCGGGCGGACGCAGGCGGGCGATGTCGCCCATCAGTTCCTTGAGGACCTTGGCGTCAAGCGTCTTTTCCGTCATGCCGCGGAAATCATAGACTCCAAACTCAATTTTCCCATTGGGGTTGACGACGACGTCAAGCCCTGGCGAGAGGGGCACGGCGACGTTGTAGATGACATGGTCAGGCGCCTGGTCGCTGCTGATGGACAGCTTGCCTTTTTTCGTGGCGGCGACATAGATGTCCTGGAAGGTCACTTGGGCATTGGCGATCAGGGGAAGCGTCTCGCCGCTGAGTTTCGCTTGGTAGTTGCAGTCATCGGGATTGAGGACGAGGACATAGCAGGGACGCCCTAGGACGTAGTTGATGATCTTGCCGAGTCCCGCATAGTATCCCGCCGCCAGCACGCCCAAGACCAGCAGATAGTAGCATACCCGCTGCCAGATGGGCTTGTGCTTGACCGCGCGCTGGCGCCGCTGCCAGAGTACCAGCGCCTTCCAAGCGTTGCGCAGCCTGTTTTTTTTCAGGCTGATATGCCCTGGGATAGGCGGCAGTTCGGCAAAACGAACGGCGATTTCCGGACCCGCGCCTTCATCGGCCGCGACCGGGGCGACTTCCGGCATTTCAAAAACATCGTCCAAGGGCCGCCATTCGTTGCCATGAAGGATCAGGTCATACGCCTTGAGTTCCCCCTGGGCGACCAGGGCGGTCAGCGCGTCAGCAGTAATGACCTGGCCGGTTTCCGGCAGGCCGCTTTTGTAGATCAGGACGCAATCCGGGTCTGACTGCGCCGGAGCTTGGCAAGGCTTGCCACAGACCGGACACGTGCCGACTTGCCCAGCAGCTTCGGCGGGAACCGGGAATGGTGCGCCGCATTCGCATTTGAAGAGGATCACCAGGTACCTCCTTACTGCGGGGAAGAAAAAATCCCGCTGCATGAGGGAGCTTATTCACCATTGCTCAACGTTTATGGGACAGGGCTGGTGAAGAAATCAAGTGCAGTCGGTCATATTGCAAACGGATGGTTTCTTTCACAAACTATGATATACGTTTTTCTTGATTTTGTCAAGGCGCGGTTGAGAAAATCATGCGATAAAGTTGAATGTCGGAGAACAACTGTGCGAGACTGGCCGGTTATTTGTGGCTGGCTCGGACAGGGAAATGAATTGACCCGGTGGGGACGGGCTGGGTGGTGATGGTTTCGTTTTGTTGCCATTGCCGCGCCTGGTTGGCCAGGCTGCAAGTCGTGGGACTGCGCGGGATTTCCTGCGCCGCGGGCTGGTTGATGCGTGTCATGGCCAGGCTTTCCAGCTGTTCGGCTGGCAGGTCGTAGATGTTGAGGACAATGTCAGCCAGCTCCCGGATTTCCGGTGACTCAAGCGAGCTGCCCATGACGGTGATGGAATAGATGGCATTGGCGATGACGGCCTGGCCGTCAAAGAGCGGCTCCATGTCGCTAGGGACGACCGGGAGGGTCACTTGTTCGACCAGGCGCTTGGCGAGCGCGACCATGGCGGCAGTTTCATCCGGCGTGGTGGGCTTGATTTTGCCGGCTGCCCAGGCAGCGCTGGTGCGTTCATCCTCGGTCGTTTTGGTAGTGTTTTTCAGGCAGGCGAGAAGATCAGCGGCAAAGGCCGGCTGGGGAAAATATCCCATGGCGGCAAAGGCCGTGGTTCGGACGGCTGGGCTGTGTTGGTCCAAGGACAGTTTTTTTAAGGTTTTCTCGGAGCCGGTGATGCGCAGGCGTCCAAGGGCGTTGGCTGCGGCCTGGCGAACCAGGGCGGAGCGGTGGTCGGCATACGGCAGGATGAGTTCGCCGTATGAGTCGCGTTGAGCCAGGACGGCCAAGGCGTCCAGAGCCGCCCCGATAGTCTCCGGCGCACGTTCCGACTCCAGGATTGCGGCGATGGCAGGAACGGCGGCCGCGTGGCTCAGGGCGGCAAAAAGACGGCAGGCGTGATAACGCAGCGTCGTCGTCGCCGTTTTCGAAGACGACAGCCTGGCCGTCAATTCCGCCAGCACCCCGTCGCGATGCTGTTGGCGGGCATGCTGGAGCAAGGTCGACTCGGCTTCTTCACGAACCGGCTCGGACGGGTCAGCCAGGCAGTCGGCCAGGCGCGGCAGCGTCTTAGGTTCCAGGTGCGCGCAGCGGGCTAAGGCGCGCACGGCCTCGGTGCGGATGGCGTCATCCCGGTCGTCCAGAGCCAGGACAAGCATCTCCTGGGCTTTATCTCGGTTTGCCAGGCAGAAGGCAATCCGCACGGCTGGCGAGTCATCTTGCAGGATGCGCCGCATGACGTCGACCCGCGTTGGCCGCGGATCGCTGGCGACTGCCAGGCGCAGCTGGATATCGCCGTCAAGGGCTGCGTCAATCCACGGGTCGGTCTGCGCCCGTCGGCTCGTTTGCGTCAAGGCCGTCTGCAAGGCCAGAGCCTGGAACAGGACATCATCGGCGTCGCGGAAGGGGAATACGTCTGCGCCGAGCGCATCGGCCAGGCGCGGGGACGCTGCCATGGCTTCCCAGGCGCGGCGGCGGAGGATGAGCGGCAAGGTGTTGCCAGCGGGCTGGCCGAGAAAGGGGCGCAGGAGTTCGGGATCAGCCGTCGGCAGTGTCGCGTACAGTTGGATGGCGGCTTCGGTCAGCTGGGTGGGTTCTTTTTGCAGGAAGGCGGCGATGTCAGCCGGAGGAATGGTGGCCGGATCGGTTCGGCGCAGCAGGCGGAGGATGGTGCCTTGCTGGCGTGTTTCCGGCTCGCGGCGGAGGCAATGCAGCAGCACCTCCTGGTTGGCTGGCACCGGCTTGGAAGCCAACTGGGTGTAAATCTGGTCGCGCAGGCGAGCATCGGCGGTCGGCAGGCAGCCGAGCACCATCTCGTACGTCTCAACCGTCATGCAGGTCGGACTTTCGTAGTCCAGGTCCTTGTTCTGGAGCGGGCGATCCTGCCAGATGGGCATCCAGAGCGGAAAGAAGACGGCGACGGTCGTTAGCAGGGCAGTGATGGTCATCGGTAAATGTCGGTTAGTGGTGAAAAAGGTCGATGCGAAACGTGCGCCGGCGTCGAAATCCGGCTATAGGCAACGGTCATTTCTGCTCGCGGAACAGGATGTGCACACGGATGGCGGAAACGGCGACAAGGAGAGCGGTCAGGCCGGAAAAGATGATCAGGTGGTTGACCCATAGCCGGTTGCCCCAGACCGCAGGCAGCCGGGAAGCCAGCGAATTGTCCAGGGTGATCTCCATGGCGGCGACGAATGGATTGAACATGAGGAAAATAGCCTGCAAGTCAGGGCTGGTACGGGTGCTGAACAGAAGCACGGACAGCGACCCGGCGGCGACGGCCAGGGCAAAACCGTAGCTGACAGCGGTGGCAACGCCAGTGTTAGGCGAAAAGCAGGACGCGCACAGGCCGCCGGAAGTGAGCGCCAGGCAAGTCGTGATTAGAATCCCGACCCAGGCGCCGACCCGCCAGTAAGTCTTGGCGCAGTCGCGGATGGCGCCGCCAGCAGCAGCCAGCGAGTCCAAATCAAGCCCCTTGGGAATCATGGCCGCAACATTCGGCGTAGTAGGGCTTTCCAGGTATACCAGGACCAGGAACACCGGCAGGCTGCTGAGCAGGAAAATCATGACATAGAGCAGGGCCGCCTTCATTTTGCCGATGACGACGTCAAAGGCGGTCAGAGGAGTCAGCCTGAGCAGCAGCAGCGTGTCGCTGGTCAACTCGTCCGTGATGCTGCCGCTGCTGACCGTCGGCGCCAGCAGAGCGACCACGCCGATCTGGAAGATGATCGCAATCGCACGGATGTTGTCCAAATCCGTTTCGCCGACCTGCTGCACGATCAGCACCAACAGGCATAGGCTGAGGCTGATGCAGGCCGTCAGAGCCCGGATGATGAACTTCGGCTTGCCGAAAATTTTGCTGCGGATTTCCGCGACGAAGACAGGGTTGCGACGCAGGCTGATGGGCTTTTTGCGGCGCAGAGGGTCGATGAGATAGAAGGGCCAGCCGAGCTTACGCTTGATCATCGTCCTGGTGTCGGCGTACTGGCTGATCGTAGTGTTGCGGCGGAAGCGCGGCGGGGAAAAGATGAACCACGCGAAGATGGCGAAAAACACGATGGCCATGACTGTCATGCTGATGGCGAAAGTCTGAAACACGTAGTCGACCGAGGCGCCAGTGATGCCGATTTCGTACTTCTCGGTGAATTGCAGCGCGAACAGGGCCTCGTAGGGGCTGACCGCGCGCAGGCGCAGGAAGGCTGGCTTCAGCCTGGGCGCGTTGATGAGCACGGAGGGCAGCCAGGTGGCGCCGGCCATGATGGCGATGCCCAGGTAGGTGATGAGGATGGAGACGTAGGTCTTGCGGCACAAAGAGCTGATAGCCAGGCCGAAAAGCCCGTACACGATGGTCGATGCGCCGACGATGGACAAAGCCTTGACCAGGGTGGCGGCGCTGATGCCGCCGCTCATCGCGCAGATGGCCGAGACCGGCACCGTGACCAGGAAAAGAACGATGGAAATGCCCAGCGAGCCGCAGAGCTTGCCCAGCAGGATTTCCGCCGGCGTCAGCAAACTAGTCTGCAACATGGGGAAAGTGTTGCGTTCGCGCTCCACCGTGATCGTGCTGGCGGTGAAGCTCGCCGTCAACAAAATCATGAAGGTCAGCTCCGCACCCAGGAAGATGGTGAACAGCTCGTTGCTGTTGGCTTCCGAGAAAATCCCGCTGCGCGGCCACAGGGCATAGAGGATGAAGCCAAGCACCCCGACGGCCAGGGCCGCGAACACGGCCGTCTTGGGATTGCGAGCCGCGCTATTGAACTCCCGGCGCAGGATGGGGTTGTGAAGATGACGGTAAAGAAAGTCGGAAGACATGACAATGACCCGGTGTTGGTGAAAATGGTGACGGTTCGTCGCCCCAGGGGTGAAGCTGAAGCTTATGCCTTCTGGTGCGTTACAGAAAGGAAGACCTGCTCCAGGTCAGCATGATCCTCGCGGAATTCCATGACCCGCACCCCGTTCCCGGTCAGGCTAAGCAGGAGGTCGGGAAGGGCGCCCCGCGGGCCGGTGTAGATGAAGTGGATTTCATTGGCGGTGACGTCGACGCTGCCCGTCCCCGGGAATTGCTCGCACAATTCCCGGGCTGGCTTGGGATCAGAGTCGACCATCACGGTGATCTTGAGATTCTCCTGAACTTTCCGGGTGACTTCGGCGACTGTGCCAAAAGCCAGCAGACGGCCTTTTTCAATGATGCCGATGAGGTCGCAGATGCCGGCCAGTTCCGGCAGGATGTGCGACGACAGCATGATCGTCTTGCCCAGGTCCCGCAGGCGCAAGATCGTCTCCCGCATCTCGATGCGGGCGTATGGGTCCAGGCCGGAGGCCGGTTCGTCAAGGATGAGAACCTCCGGATCGTGCAACAGCGTCTTGGCCAGGCCAATGCGCTGGGTCATGCCCTTGGAGAGCGAGATGACCTGGTAGTCAAGCATGTGCTTTGAGCTGGTCAGCTCCAGGACCGAGTTGATCCGTTGCTCCCGCTGCTTGACCGGAATGTGATAGGCGGCGCAGAAGAAATCCAGGTATTCCCAGACGCTCATCTGGTCGTAGACGCCGAAATTGTCCGGCATGTAGCCGATGATCTTCTTGATTTGCTTTGAATTGTTAGGCGTCACCTCCAGGCCGTTGATGAAAGCACGGCCGGAGTTGGGGCGGTACAAGCTGCACAAAATCTTGATGGTGGTCGTCTTGCCAGCCCCGTTCGGGCCGATGTAGCCGAAGATTTTCCCTTTAGGGATGTGCATGGACAGATCGTGAATGCCACGTCCGCCGCCAAAGTCTCGGGTAAGATGTTCGATTTTAATCATGGCCGGTTGGTGTTGTCTGGTGATGGTGAAGAATAGCTGGCGCTGGCGCCCAGTTTGGCGACGCGCCAGAACAGCGTCCGCGACGCCGGCATGTTGGGCGAGGGTTGCAGCTGCGCGGTAGAGGCCTTGATGATGGCGCGGAAGCGCAGTTCCTGGGGCGAGATCACTGTCTGGTCGGCTGTGTCAAAGACATAGACGGTGCTGCGGCGTTCAATGGGGGTCAGGATGCGGCCGTCAACCGTCTCCAGGTTGACGTCGAAAGTAGTGTGGTTGCCTGGGACGACCGCCTCCACCGACACGGCCAGGCGCTGGCAGGTGCTTGGGAAAACTTCCGCAATGACCTGGAAGTCAATCGTGTAGTCCGTGGCCGCCGCGCCTTGGATGAGAATGTTCTCCCATTGGCCATAGCGGTAGTAGGACCGGAAAAACGACTTGTCAGGGATGTGGCAGGAGAAGAATTCAGGCCCTAAGGCACGGGCTTGGCTGGCATCAATGTCGACCGGGACGAAGGTGATGTCGTAGTTGTAGACGGTGAACGGCTCATCGCCTTGCTCGGGGATGACCTTGACTGGGCTGTCAGAAGCCTGGCGGCTGGTCGTGGTCAGGGCGAGGCAGGGATGCTGGAAGCGGAGGCTGGCGGCGTAGTCGAGAACACTCGTGAACACGGTGTCAGCCTCGACCTTGCCAGCTTCGCCAGAGTCGGTGACGATGGCGTTCGCCAGGTCAATGACGCGGTGGCTGTCAGGGAAGATGAGCGCGGCGCGGCTGGCGCCGGCCAGGGCTGGGGGGAGCGTCCAGGGCTGCAGCCGGGAGCGGCCGTCAGGAAGAATGGCCAGGACGGGGCGGGCCGCCGGGATTGCGCCGTAGCCGTCCCGGGTGTGGCGCCAGACCAGCGTCCGCGGGCGGTTCTGCTGCAAGGCGAGCCGTTCCAAACGCGCTTCCTGGTTGTCAGTGGTTATCCACCAGGGCGAGGGCGCCAAGGCGCCGGTTTCACGGAGACGAGGTCCCGGCGGCTGAGCTTGGAAAAACGTGTGGAGGCTGTCAGCTACCAGAGTGGGACGGCAGTCGCTCCTGCTGAAGAGCAGGGACGTGGCGTGCGTAGGCCCCGGCTCGCCGTCCCATACCGAAGCCGAAATGGTGGTGATGGCGTGACGCGCCTGGTTGGTGGAAATGTCGTTGGAGCGGACAAATACCAGGGCGGTGATGACAGCGCCATAGACGCAGAGCAGCAGCCAGCCCAGGGCGTGGCGCCGGAAATGGAAGGCGACGCCGAGGATGGCTATGCCGACTAGTACATATAGGAAGAAAATCTGGACGATGACCGACACCGGCGGTATGGCATAGCCCTGCAGCAACTGCAAGGCCTGGTTGACCTTGCCCGGGAGGTCGGGGCCGACAATGAGGGGCTGGAAGTTGGAGTGGCGCAGGATGGCGTTCCAGACCGGCGCGATTAGGCGGTGGTCGGCATTGCCGACTTGGAACGGGTCGAACGCAAGCATGGCGACCGTGCCGCAGCCAAGGCGCCGGAGGTTGAAGACCGGACGCCCGTCAGCGCTGAGCAGGGAGGCTGCCCCGGCCAGCGGCGTCATGACCAGAAAATCGGGTCGCGGCTTTTGGGTCGGGAAACCGTCGGCGTCACGGTCAGGCTGCGGGGAAGGCGGCTTGACGCCGAAGCTGCGGCAGACTAGGTTCAAGTCAGGCAAGCGCGTTTCAGCGACTGGCGTGGCCGAGAGAAAGTCATGCAGCATGGTGTCAGCGATCTGCAGGGCGACTGCGGGAGTGGCCAGAAGGGCGTAGCCGCCTTGCATGACATAGTCGCGGATGGCGATCATTTGCGCCGGGCTGTAGGTGGACAAGTCAGGCCGCAACAGAATCAGCAAGTCGAAGTTTTGGTATTCCGCCCAGTGGTCGGGAAGGTTCACCTGGCGGATAGTGGTGAAGGTCACCGTGCGGTCAAGCGCTTTGTCCTTGGTGATTTCGCCGGTGCCGAGCGAGGGCGTGTCGTCATCAAGGACCGCGATGTTCAACCGGCGGGTCACTGTGCCTCGAACCAAGATGTCGTCCTTGGCAATCCTGACTTTGTTTTGCAGCAGTTCGACATGGAAACGGGTGGTGTCATTGATGACTACCAGGAAGCTGCCTTCGACAAAGGTCTGGGCAGGAATCGTCAGCTGACGTGCGTAGATCGCGTCGCCATGACCGCTGTCCGGCTTGATTTGCAAGGTGACCGTCACCGGCTCAGGGTCGGGATTTTCCACTCCCCACGCCAAGCGCGCGGCCGCCCGAGAAAATTTGAGCTGGCTGTTGCCCTGCTTGAGCGAGACGGCGGTTAGTCGCGGCGCTGCCAAGGCCGGCAGCGTCGCGACGACCAGGAGAGCGAAAATGGCAATGGCACCGAAGCGGCGAGAAGAGTGGATGGCATTCATGAAGGGTAGTAGTCGTGTCGCATACGTGAAACAGAGCGGCAGGGCGGGCGGCCACAACAGCCGCTGCGATAATAAATGAAACAATATAACATCCTATTCGGCGATTGGAAAATCAAAACGACGATACGCCGCGGAAAAGTTGCCTTTGCGCCAGGGAAAGCAAGGCCTCGCTGGGCTTTTTTTTGCTACTAAAAAATTAAACGATGCTTTTTCGGACAAGTTCTGGCAGCTTTACTGTTGCAGGTGCGGCATTCCGGAGGGCGTGACTATTTTCAGGTCGCCGATGGTTTCCTGCGGCAGCGTTGGTTGGCCAGGGGAATCTCTCAGGAGGAGAAACCCGGTTCTCGGGTAGCGTTTGGCTAACTTTTGCGCCAAATCGACGCCGCCGATGAAAACGGCAGTCGAAAAAATATCGGAATGCAGGCCCCGAGGCGTTCGCACCGTGACCCCTGCCCAGAAATCGCCGGGATAGCCGGTGCGCGGATCCATCAGGTGGCCGACTTTCTTGCCGTCGATGAGGCGAAAACGCTGGTAGTTGCCGCTGGTGGAGATGCAGGCACCCTGCAATTCCAAGGTGGCGGCCAGCCGGTCGGGTGAACACGGATCGCGAATTCCGACCAGAAAGGGCTGGCCTGGCGCTGGGGTTTTCGCTGACGCCAGAATGTTGCCGCCGAGGTCTAAAAGAAAGACCTTGAGGCCGTGTTTGGACAGCACGACGCTGCTTGCTTCCAGGGCAAAGCCCTTGGCCAGGCCGCCAAAGTCGAGTCGCATGCCTGGGATAGGGAAGGAAACCGAGCGCTGCTCCTGGTCAAGCGTCAATTTGTCAAAGCCGACTTTTTGCCTGGCCGCGGCGATATCGGCTTCAGTGGGAAGGGCGGCGGACTGGCCATGAAAGCCCCATGTCTGCATGAGCGGCCCGACCGTCACGTCAAAAGCGCCGTCAGTGAGGAGCCAGGCTTCCTCGGCAGCCTTGATGATGTCCCAGAGCGTCTCGGAACATACGACCGGATGGTCGTGAGCCTGTTGGTTCAGGCGGCTCAACTCGCTGTCCGTAGCAAAGACATTGATGGTGTCATGCAGATTCTGCAAGACGGCGTTCAGTTCCCGGAACGCATCATTGGCTTGGGCGCTGGCAACGTCCCCCCAGACCTGTAGATTGCAGGCCGTGTTGAAGACGAAAAAATGATATTCGTGGGTTGGCCCGGCGGGCGCTGGCATCGGCCGCCGCAGATAGGCCAGGTAAGCCAGGACACCGCCCAGGCCGAGGATGATAGCATAACGGATGACACGCCGGAAAAGGCCGGAACGCTGAAGTGAAGTCGCTGGACTGGTAGGCATGGCTAAATGAGGCTGGAGAAGACGGCTTATGATAGCTTAGGACAAGCGAAATCCGTCACTAGGATTTGCGGTAGACTCCATTTCCGTAATAGAGAAAACCGTACTTGTTCCAGCCGTTCCAGCCGGGCTGGAAGGCCGGTCCCGACGGGCAGTGCAGCCCAGCGTATGCGCTCGGACGGGTGTGGATCGGGACGTCGCCGCCGCGATATGGGTGAATGGCATTCACCCAACGGAAGTTATAGCTGGACTCCCAGCCCTTGTAGTCATCCGCGTACAGATGACAGAATAGGCTGTTCTGCTTGAGGTTGTTGATACACGAGAGCGAACGGGCCTTCTCACGAGCCTTGGACAACGCAGGCAACACCACCATCGCCGCCAGAATGGCAATAATCGCGATGACGACCAGGAGTTCAAGCTGCGTGAAGAGCAATGCCCTGTGAAGTGCGTCCATGAACCCCATCCCTTATATTTTTAGCGTAAGAACCCAGGCAATGGCATCCAGGTGACAAAATTGCATTTGGGCTTGTCTTAGCATATTGTTTAGCATATTGTACTGTGATGAACTTGAAATTGCAATGCCGCCACGCGAAAAAAGCGGAAAGTCTATTTTCGGCGGCTTGGCTTGGCCAGGGCGCCTGGAAGCACAGTCGGGGGTTTGCGAGGGGCGGGAGGGGCCACAGAGTCTTTCCTCCCGTGCGCCCCGCCTGGCGACCGAACGGCTGAACTTCAGTTTAGACCTGGCAGCAACGTGTAAAAACGATGTTTTTCCAGCGGCTTTTTTTCCTAAGGCAATTTTTCGTGGCGTGTCGACTTGCAAAAAGCGGAATTGTGGGTAAAATAAGAACTTGTTATCTGCGAGCGCGCATAGTTCAGTTGGTTAGAACGCTATCTTCACACGGTAGAGGTCACAGGTTCGAATCCTGTTGCGCGCACCAATTTTGGACAAATTGAGACACGAAAAAGCCCCTCGCTGGCAAGTCGCCAGCATGGGGCTTTTAGTTTTTTGGGTGCAACTTTGGGATGAGCAGGGACGCGGCCGGGTCAAATCATTTCCATGTGAGATTGCGCAAACAAAAAAGGGTTCGCCCTGGTGCAGGTGCTCCCGAAGGTGGCCTTCCCGCGATTGGCGAACCCCGAGCTTATCTTACGTCGCTTTTTCCCAGATGTCAAGTGTCCGGGGAAATAAAAATGACGCGCAGCCCAATGAATGACTGCGGCGTTGATAATGCCTGACAAAGTCAATTCACGCCCCCCCGGCCAGACCTGCCACGTCACTGCGGTGATTCACTCTTTGGCTACTGTAACAACTGCTTTACGCTGCTTTTTTACCGATGTCAAGCGGCCTATAAATAAAAAAAAGCAGTAGTGCCACCGTGGTCATTACTGCCCAAGAACACTTACGAAAAGTTGGCTCTTGAACAACCCCAGTTCTCCAGGGGATCGGCCCGCATAACGCGGTAACAGCACATACTGCTAATGGTTAGTTTACGTCGCTTTTTCCCAGATGTCAAGCGGCCGACAATAAAAAAGCCGAGCCTTGATCCATGGTGATATGCCAAAGGCAGTGATCGTACTCATGCGGAAAGCCCGGCTTAGATAATTTATAGAATACCGCCGCTTTTCGTCAGTGTCAAGCGGCTAACGAAATAAAACATGGATCCACGCAGCGGACAGGAACCCCCCCGAAGGGCGTCACCCTGGTATGGTGGATCCATAACTTTATTTTAGGCCGCTTTTCCCCGATGTCAAGCGATTGCATGAATAAAAAAGGGTTCACCATCTTACAGGAGCCCCCCCCGAAGAGGCGTCATCCAGCGCCTAGTGAACCCAAATCTTACTTTGCACCGCTTTTTACCGATGTCAAGCGATTGATGAAATTATTGTGCTGGACATGGATAATTGGAAAGTCGTCAAACGGGCTGGTTTTGGAAGGTTGCCCCGCCGCATGGCCAGGCGCGAGTCCGACCAGGAGCGGCGTCAGGTGTTTGCGGTGCCCGTCTCCACTCTTCGAGACGACCGGCCCGACGAGTTCACGACTTCCATGGGCGGCATTTTGCTGTTCGCGCATCTGATGGTCAAGTATCGGATTGATGAGGCCATCGCGGAATCCAGGTACCCGGAAAGCAAATGCCTGCCGGGCCTCCAGTCCGTGCTGTCCGTCCTAGGGCTGAAATTGTCCGGCTTCCAGCGCTACAGCCACGATGACCAGTGGTGCATGGATTGCGGGCTGGGTTTGTTCGCGGGCATGAACGTGCTGCCCAAGACCGCTTGGCTGTCAAGCTATTCGTTCCGCGTGACCAGGGACATGAACGTGAAGTTTCTCAAAAAGATGAACGCAATATGGCAAGGCGCCGGCTTGGCCGAGGGACCCCAGTGCCTGGACTTCACCGCCATCCCCTGCTGGGGCGAAGACTTGCATTTGGAGAACAACTGGTCAGGAAAGCGGGGCAAGGCGATCAAAAGCATCCAGGCCGCACTGGCGCACTCCCCGGATACGGGAATCATTTGCTACGGCGAAGCGGGCATCCGCCACGATCATGAAGGAGACGTGGTGCTGGAATTTCTGGATTTCTACAGGGGGGCGGCGGAGCATCTCCCCAGTACCTCGTGTTTGACAGCAAGTTCACCACCTATCAGAACCTTGGCAAACTGAATGCGGAGGGGGTTAAATTCCTGACCGTCCGAAGGCGGGGGCGCAACCTGGTCGCGGACATCGAGGCACTCCCTGACACTGCGTGGAAGAGATTGAAGGTGGAGTGCGCGGAAGGCTTCCGGACGCTCCGGGTCAACGACTCGCTTGTGCCGTTGAAGGGATACGGCGGCGAGGTTCGTCAAATCGCCATCACCGGGCACGGGAAAATCAAGCCTGCGCTGCTCATCACCAACGATTTGTCCACTCCGGCGGAGTCGCTGATCCAGACCTACGCGCGCCGTTGGCTGGTTGAAAAGAGCATTTCTGAGCAAATTTACTTCTTCCACCTGAACCGGGTGTCGTCGTCAATTGTCATCAAAGTTGACTTCGACCTCACCATGTCAATTCTGGCTCGCAATCTTTATCACCTGCTGGCCAGGGAACTGACCGGCTATGGGCAGTGCGAGTCGGAAACCCTCTTCAACAAATTCATCGACAATATGGCGACAATCCGATACGGTGAAGAGAAGGTCGAGGCCGTGTTGAAAAAGAAAAGGGGGCTGCCATTGCTGCTGGAAATGGGAAAGAGCTTCGACGCGCAGAAAATCCTCTGGATGGGTAATCGACGGCTCACGTTTTCCGGCGCGACAATTTCATGAATTTAGGGTTAATTTAAAACCGTGAAAATCGGTGATAATTAAAAGTTTCCA
>Ga0123335_1002826_pt1 | contig 25226 bp, 21 predicted proteins | sample BiotimSIPDNA_2_FD_89707 | JGI IMG/M metagenome (GOLD analysis project Ga0123335, IMG submission 89707) | Anaerobic biogas reactor microbial communites from Washington, USA - Biogas_R2 time_0 SIP DNA | ecosystem: Engineered > Bioreactor > Anaerobic > Unclassified | place: Washington, USA...
ATGGTTTCGACATACATTTCAGCAAGGCGGATGAAATCATCGGTGCCGGAATAGGTGCGCATCAGCGGGAAGTTGCCAGTGCGAGAAGCCTGGTAAAGCAAGCGATAGTCTTCAGCACTGCGAACGGGGACACCACCGGCACCGGTGCTGCGAGGGTTTTGCCGTTCCGGGTGGAAAAAATTAGCCTGGGCATCTTGATCGATCCCCAGCGAAATCACATCCAGTGCTTTTGCTTCAGCTATTTCAGAGATACCGGCGATGGTGGCTTGAATGGTTGGCAGACCAAAATGGTGTCGCAAAAGTGGAAAGGGCTGTTTCCAGTGAATGCGTTCGATCGTACTTTGAGGATAAGCCGATTCACCTGTAGAAGAAATGTTTTCACTGCGTAGGTAGGCAAGGATGTCTTCGCGGCTTTCGCTCCCATCGTAAACCGTCTCAAAAAAGCCCTCCAAAGTTTCAACTTTACGGCAAACCGGAGGAGTGCCACCAAAACTAAAGCGGACACCCTGGCTGTGCAAGTCGGCAGCAGCCTCTGCAAATTCAGCAATGAGGCGTTCACCTGTTTCAGGAGTAAGTCGGTAAGATACACCAACCAGGCCGGCTTTTTCGCGTTGAGCAACCTCGATAAAGGTCTCGATCGGGACAGCAGGACCGAGAAAGATGGTTCGCCACCCAGCTGATTCAGCCAGGCGAAGAAAATTACTCACTCCTGCGACATGAACACATTCCCCCAGGGCTCCGGCTACAACGGTTTTCATGGTAACTCCTGTAAGGTCGTTGATGGTCGTGTTCTAAACCCGAATTATCTTGGGTAACCTGCAAGGTTTGCAGGTGGACAAAGTTATTTCTTAAGTTTACTCGAAATGAAAGAAGTTGTGGAACAAGAAGAAGGTTGTGTAAAACCCAGTATGGTGAGGAGTATTGACTATAATTTTGAAAACCTTTTAGAGAGGAGTGAAAAATGACGACAGCATTGATCATTGTTGATATGCAAAATGATTTTCTCCCCGGAGGTGCCCTGGCGGTTGCCGGAGGTGATGAAATCATTGATGAAATCAACCGAATTTCAAAGGCTTATGACCTGGTTGTAGCAACTCAGGACTGGCACCCGCACAACCATGGCAGCTTTGCCTCGCAGCACGAAGGCGCCCGGCTGTATGAAATGGGCGTGTTGGCTGGCATGCCCCAAGTAATGTGGCCCGACCACTGCGTGCAGGGAACGTTTGGTGCCGACCTGACCAAGCACCTCGACCAGGAGCGGGTGGAAGCCATTTTCAGAAAAGGCACGGATGCAAAAATTGACAGCTACAGCGCCTTTTTTGACAATGGTCACTTGAAGGCGACCGGTTTGGCGGGGTATCTGCAGGGGCGCGGAGTTGCCGATGTGCATATCGCTGGATTGGCGGCGGATTTTTGCGTTTGGTATACAGCGCAGGACGCAATCGCGCTTGGGTTTGAGGCTGCAATCCTACTCGATGCAACCAGGGCAATCGACCCGGTTGGGTTCGATAAAATCAAGCATAAATTTGTGGATTTGGGCGGCAGATTAATATAACAGTTTGTTTATCACACCCTCTTCGGCAACCTGATTGTTTTTTCAAACCGCTGGAGATGCTTTATCAGAACAATTTCGAGATCATGCCCTCAGTGTAGTTTGGGCGAAGCACAGGGAGTGCCATATTGATTCAGATTGGTTACTGATTTATCTTCAGGTAGAGGAGACATTAGTATTGACTTTGGTAAGAACCGGTAGCCACAGCGATCTGTTTCGGTAAGATAAGTGCTGTAGGGCGGAATGCGCTTTGTTTTGACCCGGGAGCGTGGTGACTACGGCTGCGCACACCGCCGTCACGATTGCCAGCACTCACGATGTCGGAGTGAGACCGCGCGAAAAACACGACAAGCCTACACCTGTTACCGGTCTCATTCCGACCTGCGATTGTCATCCTGAACATCTTTTGTGAAGGATCTCATACCACTATGTAGGGAACGGTCTTGCGCCGTTCCGCACATCAAGGGAATGGGACAAGCCACATTCCCTACAAACCATTCGCTACGCTCAGAATGATGGGTGGCGGTTACACAACCACGTTCACCAACCGACCTGGCACGACGATGACCTTGCGCACAGGGCGACCTTCGAGGGCTTGCGTGACGTTCTCGCTTGCCAGCGCCAGGCGTTCAGCCTCTTCGTCACTAATGCCAGGCTCAACTACAATTCGGTCACGCAGCTTGCCATTCACCTGTACGATCAGGGTAATCATTTCGTCTTTGGCAGCTTCCTCATCCACCTCGGGCCAAGGCTGGGTATGTATTGAATAGGGCTTGCCCAGGCGTTCCCACAACTCCTCAGCGATATGCGGGCAGACCGGCGCCAACATGTGCAGATAGATATCGACAACCTCATTCCATTCTTCCGAACCAAACGCGCCGACGTTCTTGGCACGACCCATTTCGTTTAGCAATTCCATCAGGCTGGAGACGATCGTGTTGAATTCAAAATTCTCAAAATCGTAAGTCACCCTTCTTAGTGTCTGGTGAGCTTTGCGGCGCAGGGCTCTCAAAACGTCTTCGTCTGCTTTGCCATAAGCCGGTTCCAGCAGCATGTGCCACACTCTTCTCAACCAGCGGCTATTGCCCTCGATGCCGGCGCTGGACCATGGTCCGCCCAGTTCCCAACGGCAGAAGAAAATGATATATGCCCGGACGGTGTCCGCTCCATATCGCGCGACAAGATCATCAGGGTTGACCACGTTTCCGCGGCTCTTGCTCATCTTTTCACCGTCTTCGCCCAAAACCATGCCCTGGTTGCGCAGCTGGAGCATGGGCTCGTTGCCACTGGTGATGCCGCAATCGCGTGCCGCTTTGTGGAAAAAGCGCGTGTAGATCAGGTGCATGGTGGCATGCTCTGAGCCGCCGGTATAAGTATTGACCGGCATCCAGAAGTTGTACTGCTCCGGGTCAAAGGGACCCTGATCATAATCAGGGCTCAGGTAGCGCAGGTGGTACCAGCTGGAATCCATGAAGGTGTCCATGGTGTCGGTTTCGCGCTCGGCTGGCTCGCCGCAAACCGGGCAGGAGGTGAAGCGCCAGGTGGGGTGCAGCTTGAGCGGACTTTCGCCGGTCGGCAGCCATTCCACATCATCGGGCAGCAAAACCGGCAGCTGGTCGTCTGGCACGGGTACTGCCCCACAGGTTTGGCAATAAATGATCGGGATCGGCGCCCCCCAATAACGCTGGCGGCTGACCAGCCAGTCGTGCAGCCGGTAGTTGACAGTTTCTTTCCCAACACCAATTTCCTCGATATAGCGACTGGCAGCTTCGAAGCTCTCATCTTCAGGCGTACCGGTTAGCGGTCCTGAGTTGACCATCGAGCCGTGGGCTTCCACTGCTTCGGTCATTTCTTCAGGGAAGACCATTTCCTGACCGTTCGGATGAATAACGACCTTAATGGACAGGTCAAACTGGCGCGCAAACTCGAAGTCACGCTGATCGTGAGCGGGAACAGCCATAATCGCACCAGACCCATAAGACATGAGCACATAATCTGCGATCCAGATGGGGATATGTTCGCCAGAAACCGGATTTATGGCGTAGCAACCGGTGAACACACCGGTTTTTTCACGAGTAACTGATTCGCGTTGGATGTCAGACTGGCGTTTGGCTTGCTCCTGGTAAGCACGCACTTCGTCTGCTTGTGCCGGCGTGGTGATCTTTTCCACTAGTGGATGCTCAGGTGACAGCGCCATATAAGTGACACCCCATAGTGTGTCCGGGCGGGTGGTGAAGACTTCGATCGGGTCGCCAGCTTCAGTTTTAAAGACCACGGAAGCACCGCGCGACTTGCCAATCCACTTGCGCTGCAGAGTTTTGATCATCTCTGGCCAGTCGAGCCCTTCGAAATTGAGAAGTTCTTCGGTGTAGTTGGAGGTGCGGAAGAACCATTGTTTCAGGTCTTTGCGGATAACAGGCGTGCCGCAGCGCTCGCAATGACGGTCTTCACCGTGCACCTGCTCGCGCGCCAGGGTGGTGTTGCAGCTGGGGCAAAAATCGACCGGCGAGAATTTTTGGTATGCCAGGTTGTTTTTGTAAAACTGGTTAAAGAACCACTGCGTCCAGCGATAATATTTCGGATCGGCGGTGATAATCTCTGAGCGCCAGTCGAAGCTGTTGCCCATCGATTTCAGCTGTTGACGCATGTGCTCAATGTTCGCGTAGGTCCATTTTCCAGGATGGATGTTGTGCTTGATGGCGGCGTTTTCAGCCGGCAGACCAAAAGCGTCGAAACCGATCGGAAAGAAGACGTTATAGCCTTGCATGCGCTTGAAACGTGCGCGCGCATCTGGCGGCGTCATTGCATACCAGTGACCGATATGCAGGTCGCCACTGGGGTAGGGCAACATGGTAAGCGCGTAATGTTTGGTGAGGTCCGGATTGCGATCGGGCTGGTAGAGCTCGTCTTCTGCCCAGCGGGCTTGCCATTTGGTCTCGATTTCTTCGGGCTTATATATCGGTATACTGGTTGGGTCGATCATGTTTGCTCCTGTTAAATAAAAAATCCCTGCTTGCAGGGACGAAATTGCTCTCGCGGTACCACCCTGCTTCCCATCACCAGGATGAGCAGCTCATGGAGACGATAACGGGTCTGACCGTCTGTGGCTAAAGGGCATCACCACAGCCACGCTCCGATCTTTTCGGGAACGTCCATCGGGCATTCCGTTCCAATCGAAGAAACAGGTGAGTGGGGTCTGGAGCGCTCCGCGGGCACTGGCAGTCTTTCAGCAAATCGGCTGCTCTCTGGCGGATGACCTGTGGTCTGCTATCGTGTTGTGCTGGATGATTATAGCATGATTAAAGAGGAAGCAAGTAATCAAATAGAAGGATTCAGTAATTCTGAAAAATTTGGAATGGCAGTTAATTTTCGCTTTTCAATGGCAGTCTGCAGTTCTTGACCGGGGAGGTCTGACGATGTAAGCTGTTATTGAATGCTCACGATTGGGACCTCCCCGTACGCTTATTTATATGTAGATAGCTTTAGCGAATTACATCGGGCTGGGTCCGCCAGAAACGATTTGCACTGATCTGCTCGTTTGATCCGGAATACTTCGATTTTTCGATAAACATGCGTATGTAAAGGAAAACCAACCGGGTTGTGATGTATACTCAATATAGCACGATGACTAAAAGCGCGGACCTCTTGCGCTGTATTAATATGTAAATTCATAAGAAAGGAATCGATATGCATAATTTCAGACAAATTACCGAAAACCTTTACAATGTAGGTGCCAACGATCGGCGCATCAGGATGTTTGAGAATGCCCACCCCGTTCCGAGGGGAATGTCTTATAACTCTTTCCTGCTCATGGATGAAAAGACAGTTCTTTTAGATGGTGTCGACTCTGCGATTATCGAACAATTTTGGCAAAATCTTGAAGCCGTGCTTAATGGTCGCGAGCTGGATTACCTGGTAATCAACCACATCGAGCCCGATCATTGTCACCCATATCTCCAATTGCTTCGGCGTTTCCCCGGGCTAACCATCGTTTCCAATAAAAAAGCCCTGACAATGCTCACCCAGTTTTATGATGTCGACCTGGGAGGGCGCACGCTTGAAGTCGCCGAAGGTGACAACCTGAAAACAGGTAAGCACAACCTCACATTCTACATGGCGCCGATGGTGCACTGGCCTGAAGTGATGGTGACCTACGATACCACCAGCAAAATCCTATTCTGTGCAGACGCATTTGGCACCTTTGGTCCCACCGATGGAAAAATGTATGCCGATGAGTATTTGTTTGAAGAAGAATACCTGCCCGAAGTACGCCGCTATTATGCCAGCATTATTGGAAAGTATGGACGAAATGTGAATAACTTGTTCGACAAGATCGCCGACCTGGAAATCAGCAAGTTCTGTACGCTGCACGGACCAATCTGGCGCAAGGATTTGCACCTGATCCTGAATAAATACAAGTTGTGGGCTTCATACACACCCGAACAACCGGGCGTGGTGATCGCCTATGGAACAATTTATGGCAACACCGCGCTGGTAGCCGAAATTTTGGCAAACAAGCTGGCTGATGCCGGTGTTGAGAATGTCCGTGTTTATGATGTTGCTGCCACTGACCCATCGTATATTTTGGCAGACTGCTTCCGCTTCGATAGGCTGGTGTTTGCTTCGGCGACTTTTAATGCTGAGCTCTTCCCGTTCATGGAAACGCTGTTGCTTGGTTTGAAAAACCACAACCTGACCAACCGCACTGTTGCCTTGATCGAAAACGGCAGCTGGGCTATCTCGAGCGGCAAGAAAATGCGCGAGATTTTGGAGCAAATGAAGGGTCTGAATATCCTTGAGCCAACCCTGACCTTCAAATCTTCCCCCAAGGATGTCGATATTGAGGCGCTGGACGAGATGGTCAAAGCCCTCATGGCAGTGTAATTTTTTGTATTTTGAATTTGAAGGGTGACTTTCGACGGTCACCCTCTTTAATTGGGCGTCTGATTTGATGTAGGGGTACCTGCCATGGCACTCGCACGAGACGGCAAAGCAATCCCCGCATAAAAAAACCGTCCCAGCCTTTCTGGGTAAAATAAACTCCAAGAACGATGATTCGGAGAGGTGGTATGGACATTAAGACAACCGTTGAAAAACAACGCGAATACTACAAGAGTTGCGTGACGAGGGGTTATGCCTTTCGCCTGGAAGCCTTGAAAAAGCTGCAGCAAGCGATTCGCGATTACGAAACCAAAATTAGTGATGCCCTGCTCTCAGACCTGGGCAAGCAGCCCTTCGAGAGCTATATGGCAGAAATCGGCATGGTGCTGGACGAAGTACGCTACCACATTCGCCACCTGAAAGGCTGGATGCGCGATAAGCGCGTGCCTACCCCGCTGGCGCAGTTCCACGCGGTCAGTTTTATCTCCCCCGAGCCCTATGGTGTCGCGCTGATTATGGCTCCCTGGAATTACCCAATTCTACTTAGCCTGGACCCTTTGATCGGGGCGATCTCAGCGGGCAATTGTGCCGTGGTCAAACCCAGTGCCTACGCCCCGGCGACCAGCCAGGCAATTGCGGACCTCATCGCAGAAATTTATCCACCCGAGTTTGTCAGTGTGATTCAGGGCGGAAGGCAAGAAAATGCAGATCTTCTTGAACAGAAGTTCGACTATATATTCTTTACCGGTTCGGTGGGGGTTGGCAAGGTGGTGATGCAAGCCGCGGCAAAACACCTCACCCCGGTCACACTCGAATTGGGTGGTAAGAGCCCTGCGATCGTGGATGCCAGCGCAGACTTGAAGCTGGCAGCGAAACGGATCGCCTTCGGTAAGCTGCTTAACGGCGGGCAGACCTGTGTAGCGCCGGATTATGTCTTGATTGAAGAAAGCGTCCGGGATGAGCTTATTCAGAATTTCCGCGAAGTTTTGTCAGAAAAATTCCCAGATGGTGATTATGACAATCATGCACATATTGTCAATGACCGCCATTACGAGGACAAAAAAGCGCTCCTGGAAGGGCAGACGATCGCCTTTGGCGGCGATTTTGATGACACGAAACGCAAGATCGAACCGACCGTGCTGATTGATGTGGATCCAGACTCACCTGTGATGCAGGAAGAGATATTTGGTCCGATTTTGCCGGTTTTGACCTGGAAGACGCTGGCGGAGGCGACCGAATTTGTCCGCTCGAGACCGAAACCATTGGCGCTGTACTTATTTACAGAAAACCGCCAGGTGGAAGAAAGCGTTTTAAGCACATGTTCGTTCGGCGGTGGCTGCATCAATGACACTGTGATTCACCTGGCGACGCCACATATGGGCTTTGGTGGTGTGGGGAAATCGGGCATGGGCAGCTACCATGGCAAACGCAGCTTTGATACTTTCAGCCACTATCGCAGTATCGTGCGCAAGTCGACCTGGCTGGACCTGCCGTTTCGCTACCATCCTTATACTGACCAGAAATTCAATCTGATACGAAGGTTTCTGAAGTAAGCCAACAACCTTCTGTTTGCGATGCATACAGGCAGTCACTTTTACGATTGTCCATCTCACCTCCGCTGCGAGGAACCAGTCTTAGGTTGGGATTCGTGCTCAAATGGAGAGGAGTTAACGAAAAAGCAGCCCGAAAGCTGCTTTGAGTGGACCCAGAGAGATTCGAACTCTCGACCTTCTCAATGCCATTGAGACGCGCTCCCAACTGCGCTATGGGCCCTTGTTTATTTGTTCTTTTGTTTCCCATAGCGCTCCCAATTCCCCCGGGAGGGGACTGCGTGCGTATGGGCCTCTGCATATATATTATTTGTTCCCCATGGCGCTCCCAATTCCCCCGGGAGGGGACTGCGTGCGTATGGGCACTTGATTCCTTATTCTTTTATTGATATGGACCTGGAGGGATTCGAACCCTCGACCTCTTCAGTGCGATTGAAGCGCGCTCCCAACTGCGCTACAGGCCCGTACTCCATCCAGATTTCAAGAATAAACATTTTAATGGTTCGAGGCAGGAATGTCAAGCTTTTTTTGTCCGGTTGTTATTAGTCAGCGAAAATGTCACCCCCTGATTCACCAGCAATAAAAAAGCCAACTCATTGAGCTGGCTTTGGTCTGAAACGGGGTGTCTTAGGCGCCGGTATTGGTGACGGATGTCTTTTGCTTCTTTTCATCCTTCGCTTTGCGCTTTTCTTTAACGGACAACTTGGGTTTTTTGCGTTCTTCTTTTCCTGCTTTATCCTTTGATGCCATGGTAGCCTCCTTAATTGCATTGGGTTACGCTTCTATTATAGCCGATTCTCCCAAAGGCAAAAATAATTGCGGTAAGAAATCAGTAATTCTCAATGTGAATGTGTTTAGATCTAAAACGCAAAATGCAGGGGTAATCGGACTCGGAAACGGTAGAGGTGGGTTCGTTCAGGACGTGAGCAGGGAACATCTGTAGCGGAGACCTGCCCGTTCGGTTGGAAATTGCTTGTCAAAACCGCAAGCTTGGTTCTGTAGGGCGAGATTGAGGAGGTTGTGGCGTTGGTATGCAGGTGATATTGTCCCTCCTCAATCCGCCGATATCAATGATCACACACACATCGGCAGATTGGAGGCGCGATACGCTCTTGTCAATGGAATCATCCGGCACATCCAATCTCGCCCTACGGCTGCTCGCGGAACGGCGTGGCAGCTGTCCCCTACACGCAGAATTAATTCGTACCGGCTTGGCAGCGGCGGGTCTGGCTAATTGTGTGGTGATTGTGCGTTCGTGATTGAGACCTTCCCCTATGTTTGTGTGCACGCCTTTACCGCTCATATAGTCAGACCTCCCCCGCTCAATCACAGCGGACAGGCATTGAAAACCGAAAAATTAACTGTGATTCCAACGGGGTGGGTTTGGCTTATTAAAATTTCAGCTTTGCTGACGTTCTGAACCCACCCCACCGTTGTTGTAGTTTCATGGGCATTGGTATTCAATTAGCCTCCAATTCGAAGTCCGATTAACCGTGCATTCTACTTTTTAGGTCTACAATTATTCGGGTAGAGTTTTCTGTAGAATGGTATCATTGTAAGTTAGTACTTGGCTCAACAAAGCGACGATTCTATTAGAAGGAGGATGGATTGGAACAACTTTCAAGGCAAACACGCGTTCGCTACCTGTTCACCTTGTTGATCCTTATCTCTATTCCCTGCTACCTGCTTGGGTTTGTCATGCTACGACTGGATCGCGGACCCCAGCCCCCCAAACCTACCGCCTCAGGCACCGCCACCATCACGATTACCGCTTCAATTACATTAACACCATACCTGACGCGCACCGCCTCGATTACGCCAACGCCAACAGCCACTTTTCCGCCAACTGATACCCCGCTTCCAAGCGTTACGCCTAGCGTAACTCCGCTTCCGACCGAGACGCCGGTTCCGACCGAAACACCGTTACCCGAACCGACCGATGACGTCCCTCCAGGGGACGATACAACCCAAACTCCTAACCCATGAAAGAGGCTTATGAATTTTGAACTACTTCCCTTTCTAAAGTCGATGCTTTCAGTAGGCGGACCTTCCGGCTACGAAGCACCGATCCGTGACGTCATCACCCCGGTGTGGCAAGAGCTCAGCGACCGCACCTGGGTGAGCAGCCATGGCAGCCTGCATGCCATGCGCTATGGGCTGGCGCCCGAGCCACGCCCTAAAGTAATGATTGCCGCGCATATGGACGCGATCGGTTTAATGGTGACCGGAATCGATAAAGGTTTCCTGCGCTTCACACAGGTGGGCGGTGTTGACCCCCGCATCCTGCCGGGGCAGATGGTCTATGTCCACGCAACCAATTGCGGCGAAGAAACCTTGCTTCCCGCAATGGTGGTAATGCCACCGGCGTTCTTATTGCCCAAGGATGCCGGTAACAAAGCCTTGCCCCAAAAATACCTCCTGGCAGACACTGGCTTGCGGGCGGCAGAGGTTGAAAAATTGGTGCGCGTAGGTGACGTGATCACATTCGCGACCGAGCCGCGCGAACTCAGCGGTGGTACCATCAGCGGTCACACGCTCGACAACCGGGCTTCCGTTGCTGCCACAACAGTCGCACTCGATATCCTCTCCAGGCGAAAACACCTTTGGGATGTGATCGCGGTTGCCACCTCTCAGGAAGAAGTGGGTGGTATAGGAGCTATGGGAAGTTCCTTCGATATCATGCCCGATTTTGCTATCGTCATCGATGTGACCTTTGCGAAAGGTCCGGGTGGTGGTGACACTGTCCTCTTCGACCTGGGTAAAACCGTGACGATCACCTGGGGCTCTTGCGACCACCCGGCGCTTTACCATGCCATGAAAAAGACTGCGGATGAATACGAGATCCCTGCCGCACGCGATTTTGCTCCTAGTGGCGCCGGCACTGATGCATATGATGTCCAGGTGGCACAGGCAGGCATACCGGTGGTTGAGATCGGAATCCCCCTGCGCTATATGCATACCCCGGTGGAGGTTGTCAGCATCAAGGATATCAAACGGGCAGGCAGGTTGATGGCAGAATTTATTGCTGACCTTCCGCTCGATTTTATGAACACTGTTAAATGGGAGTAAACGATGACTGAAAAAATAAACACATATACTCCCGAACTTGGAGAGCAGGAGCTTGATCTGCTTAGCCGGCTCAGCAATGCCATGGCAGTATCGGGCGATGAACAGGAAGTACGCGCGATCGTATACGAAGAACTGGCAGAGTTCGAAGGCAATATGCACACCGACGCGATGGGGAATGTGCTCGTGACCCGTGAAGGTTCAGGCGACGAGCGCCTGCGCGTGATGGTTGCGGCGCATATGGATGAAGTCGGTATGATGCTGACGAAAGAAGATGGCGATGGCTTGTTTGAATTCGTCGTGATCGGCGGTGTCGACCCCCGTCAATTGGTTGGAAAACCTGTGATTGTCGGTCGCGACCATGTGCCCGGGGTGATTGGCGCGAAGGCGATCCACCTGACCACTAAAGAGGAACGAGAAAACCCACTCAAAGTGAATAATTTGCGTATTGATGTCGGCTTGGGCGGTTCAAAACTGGTCGAAATCGGAGATCGGGCAACCTTTGACACCAAACTGACGGTTTTGGGTCCCAGCCTGCGCGGCAAAGCTTTGGATGATCGCCTGGGAGTCTTCAACCTGATCCATCTGCTTAAAAAAGCCCCGGAAAACATTGACCTTTTGGCTGCTTTCACCGTCCAGGAAGAGCTCGGACTGCGCGGTGCCAAGACGGCGGCTTATTATTTCAACCCTGATATTGGCATTGCCATGGACTCAACCCCCGCCAACGACCTGCCAGACTTTGACGGCGAAGAAAACACCATTCACAACACCAAGCTCGATGGTGGTCCGGCGATCTACCTGATGGATGGGGCTACTATTGGTGACAGCCGCCTGATCAAATGGTTGACAGAAACCGCCGATTCAGAAGGCATACCCTGGCAATATCGTCAGCCCGGCAGGGGCGGCACTGACGCTGGTGAAATCCACAAAACCCACGCCGGCGTGCCGGCTGTTTCGGTTTCAGTGCCCCAACGCTATCTACACTCAGCTGCCGGCTTGGTCAGGATCGATGATGTGGTAAACACTTTGAAATTAATGCAAGCCGCGCTTTCACGGCTCGACAAAAGCATCTTAAACCCGCAGGAGAATACTTAATGGCAACGAATAGCTTATTGAATACCTTACAAATGCTGGTAGAGACCCCTGGTCCTTCCGGCTCAGAACATCTAATCCGCTCGAAAGTTGAAGAAGAAATCCGCGATTATGTTGACGAGCTTTATACTGACGCTCTTGGCAACTTGATTGCACGCAAAGGCAGTTTGGACGAAGGCGGCAAGCGCGTAATGGTTTCGGCGCACGTTGACGAGATCGGACTGATGATCACTCACGTTGATGACAATGGTTTTGCCCGTTTTATTCCTATCGGTGGGGTTAGCCCCCTGACCTGCCTGGGTGGCAGGGTCTTATTCATGAATGGTACCCAGGGTGTGATTGGCATTGAAAGACTCGAGCCAAACGAACAACCCACCCTTGCAAAACTATTTATCGACACCGGTGCCATCTCGAAACAAGACAGCCAGATCGGTGTGGGTGATGTTTGTGGTTTTGAGCGACCCTTCATGAACCTGGGCAAGCGCCTGATGGCAAAATCGATGGACGACCGTGCTGCTGCCGCGGTGGCGATCGAAGCCCTCAAAGCTATCCAGGACACCCCGAACGAGATTTACTTCGTTTTCAGTGTGCAAGAAGAAGTTGGTCTGCGCGGCGCGATCACAGCGGCTTATGGGGTAGACCCCCAGGTTGGCATCGCGGTGGACGTGACCAGGACGGGTGATACCCCCAAGGGTGCCAAGATGGAAGTCGCCCTGGGGAATGGTCCGGCAATTAAAGTGCGCGATTCGTCTTTCATTGCTGACCCTCGGGTGGTGAATTGGATGGTCGAAGAAGCCAAATCTCAGGGCTTTCCCTACCAAATGGAAGTGCTCGAAGCCGGTGGAACTGACGGCGCTGCCATTCAGCGTACCCGCGCAGGTGTACCGGCAGGTTGTTTATCGATACCTTGCCGTTATATTCACACTCCTTCTGAAATGGTGGATGCCGATGATCTGCAGCAATGCGTCAGCTTGCTGACTGGCTTGTTAGGCAAGGTGATCGAAATATAAGGAATAAGCGATCTCGCTGAGATGCTTTACAATTAATTGTATGAAACCGACGAAGTTCAAGCGCAACCATAGCATCCTTTCCCGCGGCTGGCTGGTCGCCGTTTTATTGGTGATGCTGCTGGTGACGGGTTGCGAAAGTTTGCCAATCGAGATAGAGATCCCCTGGTTGAACACTCCGGAATCGACAGAGCCGGCATCTGAAGCTTTTAGCACGCCAAGCCCTACGCCAGAACCTGGCGCAACCGTGACCCCGGAGCCCGATTTGGATGCGCTGATCATCTGGCTTCCTCCGGAACTCAACCCTCAAAATGAGACGGTCGCTGGCTTGATGCTCCAGGAAAAGCTGGACAATTTTGCTGCAGATAATAGTATCAAAATCGAAGTGCGCGTGAAATCTCGTACTGGTGGCGGAAGTCTGATCAATTCGCTGGCAGCCACCAGTCGGGCGGCGCCGCAAATTTTACCTGACCTGGTTGTGCTCTCTGCCCCTGACTTGCGTCTGGCATCTCAACGAGATCTGATATTCACGCATGAACACATCGCCGAATTGATGAACGATGCCGATTGGTATCCGTTCGGACGGACATTGAGCCTCATTGAAGGTCAGGTTAACGCCATCCCGCTGTTTACCAACCCGCTCAGCATGGTCTATCACCAGTCTTCATTACTGCCTCCTTCGAACGATTGGATGGATCTTGACGAGAATTTTGGAATTTTCGGATTTGCTGCTGACGATACCCAGGCGAAATTCCTTCTGCTGCTCTATCTTTCAGCCGGCGGCGAGGTCATGGATGCTCAGGGTCGCGCAGTTTTGGAGGAAGAACCCCTGCTAACGGCATTGACAGCCTTGAAAGATGGGCAAACCTCACTGCATATCAGTGAGCTTTCGATATCTTATCAGACCGAAGAACAGGTCTGGACCGCTTTCCTGAACCGTAGTTTTGATACGGCGGTCGTGCCGGTTTCGCTGGTGTTAAACCACGAACCAAACGGGTCTGAACAACCAGAACCTGCCATGACACTGCCGGAAGCAACCATTGGCAATGCAATGGGCTGGGCACTTGCCAACCCTGACCCTGCCCGCCAGGAACTTGCGCTGGAATTGCTGGATGAATTATCTGAAAGCGAATTTTTAGCCAGCTGGACCGAAGAGTTGGGTCTACTGCCTGCCCGTCCTTCTGCCCTGAGGGCTTGGAATGAAGAAGAACTCAAGCCGGCGCTCGAGCAGATTGCCCAGGTGACCAGGCTATACCCCCCGGAAGACGTCCTCAACAGGCTTGGTCCGGCGCTGCGCAATGCCACACTCCTGATCTTACGGGACGGCGCTGACCCGCTTGAAACCGCAAGGACCACGATTGAGAGTATCCGATGAGCCAGGCAGCGCAGCCAGACCGCAGGGGCAGGATTAAACGCTTGAATGGAACAATCTTGAGCGTTGCCTTGCTTTCTGTGATGGCGATCGCCCTGATTATCTTTGTGATCTCCAGTGACGATACCCGAGTGGATCCGTCGATCGCGCTAACGCAAACAGCTACGCTTGTTCAAGGTACCCCTCAGACGGAGGTTTCGGAAGCAATTGAGCTTGCTCCTGACCCGTTGGTCAATGTTAATGGCATTCTGGTAATGGCTGGGGCGCTGGTGTTGGTGGCGTTGATTGCCGTGATCAGGGAAGCACTGCTGCATCGGAAAATTCGGGATGACTGATGAACCCAAGAATTGAATATCTGCAGGAGCTGATCGGTCAAAGCGGATTTGATGCCGTGGTGTTGAATCCGGGTGCCAGTTTGCGCTGGCTGACCGGTTTGGATTTCCATCTGATGGAGCGACCGGTGGTCCTCTGGGTGAGTAAAACCGGCAAGCCGTTAATCATTTTGCCCGAGTTGGAACAAGCCAAACTGGCAGGCTTTGAGGCAATCCTGGAAGGCTCGTTTTTTGAAGATGACCCTTCCACATGGCATGAAGTTTTTGGAAACGCACTGGCGTTCACCAACGGAAAAGACCTGCGTGTAGGCGTCGAACCGACCGGTTTGCGCTATTTGGAACTTGACTTGATGCAGGCTGCATTGCCAAATGCGCATTTTGTAGATGGCAGTGCGGCACTCTCGAGTTTGCGCTTGTTGAAGGATCAAGATGAATTAGCGAGGATGAAGCGGGCTGCTGAAATTGCCGAAGAGGCTTTACTGGAAACCCTCAGGACTATCCAGGCAGGTCAAACCGAAAAAGAAATTGCCTCCGAATTATTGGTCCAGCTCTACCGGCAGGGCTCTGACGCCGATTTACCATTTGCGCCGATTGTATCGTCTGGTCCAAACACCGCCAACCCGCACGCTGCCCCCTCGGATCGCGCGATCGAAAGCGGCGATGTGCTTTTGTTTGATTGGGGTGCCCGCTATGAAGGCTATTGTTCTGACATAACCCGCTGCTTTTTTATTGGACCGGTCGATGAACGTTTGCAGGAGATCGCAAAGACCGTCCAACGGGCGAACCACTATGCTGTTGCTGAAGTAAGCCCAGGAATGACAGCCGGTCAAATCGACGCGATTGCCCGTGAAGAGATCGAAGAAAGCGGCTTTGGAGAATTTTTCACCCATCGCACCGGGCACGGGCTAGGCATGGAAGCGCATGAAGCCCCTTATATTTTTGCCGGTAGTCAGTTGGAATTAAAAAGAGGTATGGTTTTTACGGTCGAACCTGGAATTTACGTGCCCGGTTTAGGTGGGGTTCGCATAGAGGACAACGTAGTCGTCACAGAAGATGGCTTTACCTCGCTCACAACCTTGCCCCGAGAGGTTAAAACCATCGAACGCTACTTGAAGTTGATGGATTTTTTCAGGGGTTTGTAATGAACTTTGCTTATGAAACGCTCGTTGTCGGACCGATGGGCAATAATGTCTACATTTTGGTTGACCTCGATAGTCGCACTTGCGTGATCATTGACCCCGGCTTTATGCCCCAAGCCCAACTGGACTATATTAAAGAGAAAGGCTGGGACCTGAGACAGGTCTGGGTTACGCACGGACATTTCGACCATACTGCCGGTGTCAAAGGCATTAGCGAAGCCTTTGAACCACCACTACCGATCGCGATTCACCCTGAGAGCTTTAACTGGGCTCGTGAAAACCCATCCGCCAGGCAATTTGGGGTCAGGGTTGACGATGTGCCCCGTGTAGATATTGCGCTGCGGCATGGTATCTGGCTGGGTATTGACCAGAAAAGTGATCAAAAGATCGTTGAAGTCAGAGATGTATCCGGTCACAACCCCGGTTCAGTCATGTTCTATTGCCCTCACCTGGAAATCGCCGTGGTTGGCGACGCGATCTTCAAGGAAGGCATCGGGCGCACCGATTTTGCCGGCAGCGACCACAATTTATTGTTGAAAAACATACGCGAGCAGATCTATAGCTTGCCTGAGGAAACCGTCTTGCTGCCCGGTCACGGCGAACCTACCACCGTCGCCTACGAAAAACGCAACAACCCATTCATCAGGGGATAGATAAGAGTAAAAGTGCCAAGGGCTAAGTGCTGTCAGTGTAACGAATTTTCTGTAAATTCACAAAAAGAGAAATCAGTGGATTACCCTTTCATGTTAACTAAAATTGCCCTCAATGAAGTTAGGGCAATTTTAGTCTTATTCAATATCAGTTTTACTTCGCGTAGCTGACTGAGCGGGTCTCACGGATGACTGTTACCTGGATTTGTCCAGGATACTGCATGGTCTGCTCAATCTCATTGGCGATGTCTTTTGCCAGGACGTGCGCCTGGTAATCGTCGATATTCTCCGGTTTGACAATGATCCGAACCTCGCGACCAGCCTGGATGGCGTAGCTCTGTTCAACGCCTTCGTGGTTGTTGGCAATGGTTTCGAGAGCCTTCAAGCGCTTGATATATTGCTCAAGGTCTTCCCTGCGGGCACCCGGGCGGGCACCAGAGATCGCGTCAGCGGCTTCCACTAAAATCGCTTCGATGGATTCCTGCTCGGTCTCGTGGTGGTGTGACGCGATGGCATTGACCACACTGGCATGGACGCCGTGTCTGCGGGCAAACTCTGCGCCCAGGAGCGCGTGCGTGCCTTCAGAGTTGTGGTCCATTGCCTTGCCAAGGTCGTGCAGCAAGGCAGCTGCGCGGGCAACCTCTACATCAGCGCCGAGTTCGGAAGCCAAAATGCTGGCAATTTTGGAAGTCTCCACAGAATGCGCAAGCTGGTTTTGCCCGTAAGAAGTACGATATTTCAGACGCCCTAATTTTTTGACGATTTCAGGGTGCAGCCCATGTACGCCGGCTTCATAAACCGCGTCTTTACCAGCCTGGATGATATCTTCATCCATTTCCTTACGTTCTTCCTCGAGGATTTTCTCGATATAAGCCGGGTGGATACGACCGTCATTAACCAGGCGGGTAAGCGTGCGGCGGGCGATTTCGCGCCGCACCGAGTCAAAACTCGAAACCGTGACAGCCTCGGGTGTGTCGTCCACGATTACGTCAACGCCGGTGGCTTGCTCAAACGCGCGGATATTGCGACCGTTGCGACCGACGATGCGTCCCTTCATCTCTTCGTTGGGCAGGGTGACCACCGAGGTTGTCACTTCAGCGACTTTGTCTGAAGCCACACGTTGAATCGCGTCGGCAATCATCTCGCGGGCTTTTTCCATCCCTGTTTCCCGGGCTTCGGTTTCGATCTGCCGGATGATGCGCGCCATATCGGCATGCGATTCTTTTTCGACTTCAGACAGGAGAATTTCGCGAGCTTCGTCAACGGTCATTTCGCTGACGCGTTGAAGTTCGGCAGACCGTTCTTCGTAAAGTTGATCAATTTCATTGGCACGCTTATCAATGCGGCTCTGGCGCTTGTTGAGGTTATTCTCGCGCTGCTGCATCTGGTCGAAGCGATTGTCCAATTCTTCACGGCGCTTGACCAGGCGATCATCTTCTTTGTTCAGTTCATTGCGCCGGTTCTTAATATCCACTTCAGCGTTTTGGATGATCTTAAGTGACTCGTCTTTAGCGTCCAGTTCAATTTGCCGCGCGTTTTCACGCGCTTCGGCGATGATGTCATTGCTGGTTTGTTTTAGTTTTTCGTCCTGGTTCTTCCGAATTGTCGAAAAAATCAGGTAGCCGATCAGGGCACCAACCAGCAGTGCCAGGCTGATCCAAACATAAAACATCGGACTCGTCCCTGGGGGGGGTTGTTGTATTAAAATTTTCATTTTGTCAGTAACTCCATTTTTCTATTAGTCCACACCTGATGTTTCTGACTTCTCTTCCCAGAGCAAAGGAAGGCATTGCCTGACAACGTCATAAGAAAACCCGCGGCGTTGAAGCGCACCGGCAAGTTTTCGGTTGAATTCAGCTTTGTCAAGCAGTCGGTAACGACCACAAAGTTTGCGCCCGGCGCTCATTGCCAGGTCAACATCATCCAAATCTGAGAGCTCTAATGCCTGCTCGATTTTCGATTCGGCGATGCCCTTTTGCCGCAGCTCAAGCTTCATCAAGCTCTGACTACGCGGGCGAAACTGCTGTCGATTGTCCACCCAATTTTGGGCGAAATCGAGGTCGTCAACCAACTTCTCTTCCTTTAGTCTTGTGATGACGCGTTCGATCAAATCGGGCTCATATCCTTTTTTGTTGAGATACGCCTGCATCTCTTGCTGCGAGCGTGCGCGGTAGCTCAAGAAGTGGAATGCCCGGTTAAGGGCGGTTTCAAACTCGTTCTTGTCTAGCAGACTGCGAATTTCAGCATCGCTTAGCTGCCTGCCAACAGTTAGCCAGACAGCCGCCATGCGGTCCAGCGAGAAAGCATAATTGTCATCCAGATAAATGTTTACCCGGTTGCGATTGCGCTTTTGAGCCTTGATGTCTGTGATCAAACTTGCCATATTTACCAAAAAAGCCAGGTTCATGACCATGGCTTTAAAATCCTCGTATAAAAAGGGTAGGTATGGCTTTTGGAATCGAATCAGGTGCCGACCACAATTAAGAGTACAGTATTAATCTTACATATCCAACAATCAGCTGCCGTATCGCTAATCTCAATTCTCTTAAGCTATAAGAGCAAATTTTCCAAAAGTCGGCGGGAGCTACCCAACCGTTCCAGTTACTAACCAATTTTCAAGTAATTCAAAGTCATAGTCCATTTGTTGAACCATGTCAGATGTTCATTCTTAATCGAGATTATACAGTAATTACACAAAAAATAGAAGGGGAGATTCTGTGCAAACCTGTTATTAATCGGGGAATCACCTAAACTCATGTTAAAATATGGCTATGAAGTCGGTAATCCGGGACAACTATTTTGAATCACCACCTCTGCAGGCACACAAAAAACAGCGTTTCTGGCAGATCATCTTCCCGGTTGTGTTATTTTCGCTTCTGCTCTTGACCGGCTTGGTTTTCCTGATTGTTCGGGATGGTCGTTTTAGCCCGGGGGTGGAGGAAATTGGCGGGGTTGCCACCGTTTTAGTAATTTTACCGATTTTACTAGTCGCCCTGCTCCAACTGGCTTTATTGATCGCAATCATTTATGGTGTCTCCAGACTTAAAACTGTAATCTCGCCGACCAGCGCAAAGATTCTGCAATTCATGGAAAAAGTACGCTGGAACATCCGCAAGGGGGCTGATATCAGCGTGCAGCCGATATTGGGCTACAATCAAAATAGCGAGAAGGCAAAACAGGTCTTTCGTAGTTTAAACACCAGGCTTCGTAAAAAAGGAATTAATTCATGAACCAAAATGTAAAAACGATTACCCTGATCGTCGGAACACTCCTGGGAGCATTTCTTGGATACCGGGCAGCGATGAATTTCATTGAAGCCTCTGATGACAATACCGGCAAAGTACCCATCACCGCTTCGCAAGGCTTGCAAGTCGGTCTGACAGCGGTCACAGCCCTCAAGCAAATCGGAAAGATCAGTCGCAATCTAAGATAAGCAAAGGCGCCAACCAAATTGTTCGAACTAACCTTCTTAGGCACATCCGCCTCTGCCCCTTCTATTAAACGTGGTCTCTCCTCCCTCGTCGTTCAACATGATGAATATCGTTTCATGGTCGATTGCGGAGAAGGTACGCAGCGCCAGATTTTGAGGAGCGGAATTGGCTTCAAGCGCCTCAACCACATTTTGCTCACCCACGGTCATCTCGACCATATCCTCGGGTTGGCTGGTTTGCTTTCCACCTTCATGCGCTGGGAAGCGATTGAGGAAGTCAATATTTACGGCAGCCGACACACCATAGAGCGGGTCAACGACCTGGTCAATGGCGTGGTCCTGCGTTGGCAGCCGCCCCCAATCCCAATCAATTTGTTTGAGATTAAACCCGGTCGAATTTTTTCTTCTGAAAAATTTGAGGTAACCGCCTTTCCTGTAGACCACCGCGGGTCAGGCTCACTCGCATTTCGCTTCGATGAGTTTGGACGACGCCCTTTCATTAATGAAGCCGCTGAAGCCCTGGGGATCCCGCCAGGTCCCTGGCGGAAAGAGCTTGTGGCAGGCAAAGCCATCACCCTGGCGGATGGACGAGTGATCGATCCAGACCAGGTGCTTGGACCGGAAATTCCCGGGACGAGCCTGGCTGTGGTCGGCGATGTTGGTAAGCCTGAAAAGCTAATCGAGCACGTGCGCGGCGTCGATGGGTTGGTAATGGAAGCCACTTATTTGGATGAGGAAAGCGCAATGGCACAGTCTTTTGGTCATACTACCGCTAAAAAAGCTGCCATGGTAGCCAGCGAAACCGGAGCGCGCAAATTGATCCTGAATCACATATCCCGCCGCTATCGGGATGAAGAGATCCAGGAAGAAGCCCGGGCGATCTTCCCAGAGAGTTACGTGGCAAGAGATTTCGACTCTTTTCAGATAAAACGAGCAGAATAGCTATGCTTTTGTGTGAAGCGACAGCATAAGAACACCGGCGAGGAGCGGGGAACCGGGAGCGGGGATTGTTTATAGGGAACGCGGCTTGTCCCGTTCCACTGCCTGCGAATTGGACTTTTGCTCACGCGGAAGGGGTCAAGCCCCTTCCCTACTGAGCCGCTGTCATTGCGAGGAACGAAGCAATCTAGACTCTTGTCGTCGCGGGTAGGGAACTTGCCTGCCTGTTCCAATTGTTGAGTGATTATTGATATCGGCGAGCGGAAGGGGTCAAGCCCCTTCCCTACTGAGCCGCTGTCATCGCGAGTAGGGTGATTATTGGCACTTTCTCCGCCCGTGATAAAATTTTCGATTGAAGTGACCACCAGAAAACTGATTCTCGCCTCCGCCTCACCGCGCCGTAACGAACTGCTGCGCTTGTTTGGCATTCCCTTCAGCACCAAGCCCGCAAATATAAACGAAGATAAGTGTGACCTGGAGACTCCCAGACAATATGTGATTCGCATGGCTTACGAAAAAGGTCACAGCCAGTACGCACAAAAGGATGAGATTATCCTCTCAGCTGATACGATTGTCGATCTCAACGGCGAGGTGTTGGGAAAGCCGGTCGATGACGCCGACGCCAGGCGTATCCTCAGATTACTGCGAGAGAAAACCCACCAGGTACACACCGCCCTCTCCCTCCATTTCGGCGAAAATGGCGAAATCCACCGCGATGTCTGTCTCAGTCACGTGACAATGCGCAACTATTCTGATGAGCAGATTGACGAATACATCAGCCGCGGCACCTATCGTGATAAAGCCGGTGGTTATGCCATCCAGGATGACCGCTTTAGCCCGGTCGCCCACATTGAAGGCTGCTATACCAATGTGATGGGCTTGCCACTTTGCCAGGTCTATTGTTTATTAACAGAAGCAGGGCTGAGTGTGGACGCGAAAATTAGCGAATTGTGTCAGCGGTATAATCACTTTAGTTTTGAAAACTATCTTTCATTATTAAATGAGTAAACAAATGAAGGCAATTAATAAATATGTTACGCTTCTGGTCGTCATGGTTACCTTACTGGTTGCCTGCAATGGAAATGCGTCGGTCACACCCACACCGGAACCGACGGAAGAAGCCGTTGCCCTGCCCACTCCCAACGTCAATATTGCTACCGGACCTGATGTAGAAACCGCTGCCAGGGCATACTTCGAACTCTGGAAATCGGAAGCCTACCCTGAGATGTACGACCATCTCAGCCGGTTAACCAAAGACGCGCTTACTGCTGAAGCTTTCGAAGCCAGCCACCGTGATACTGCAATTAAACTGACCATGCAAGCGGTGGATTTTCAAGTCCTTTCCAGTATGCTCAATTTGAGTACAGCCCAGGTAAATTACCAGGTCGAATATGAAACAGCGCTGCTGGGGACGATCAGCCGTCAAACCATTATGAACATGACCCTTGAAGATGGTGCCTGGCATGTTCAATGGGAAGCCGGCATGATGCTGCCCGAACTGGCAGGTGGAAATTATCTGGAGTTGGTCATCGAGTCTCCCGCGAGGGGTAACATCTATGCCTCTGACACCTCCGGCAACTACCCCTTGGTCACTTATGAAGATGTTGTCACCGTCACGGTAACACCGGGCGGGATCGAAGAAGGCACTGAGGGCGATATGGTCTCGCTGCTGGCAGAAATCTTCATGCGCAACGAAGACAGTATCTACGAAGAATACGCCAATGTGGCTGACTATCAGTACGCGATCATCGGCGATATCACCGCCGAGGTCGCAGAACAATACTCGGGCAGACTGACTGCTTTTCCAGCAATTGGGCTGCAAAGCTTCAAAGCGCGTTTTTACCACGACAGCGGTATTGCTCCGCATGTGGTTGGCTACGTGCTCAACGTTCCCGCTGAAAATTTGGAATACTACCAACGCCTGGGTTACACCGGCGATGAAAAAATCGGCTACTCCGGATTAGAAGCCTGGGGTGAAGAATATCTGGCGGGCACCCACGGGGCTGATCTGTACGTAAAAGATCTGCAGGGTCAGGTGCTGACTAAGATCTCGGAAGCTGATGCCAAACCAGCCCAATCGATCTACACAACCATCGACAGTCAGCTGCAATATTGGCTGCAGCAAAGCATGGGCGATAACATTGGCGCGATTGTGGTGCTCGAGCGTGACACCAGCAAGGTACTCGCGATGGTCTCATCCCCCGGTTTTGACGCTAACGTATTTGTCGGTCCTTATTACACCTCCTACTCCATCGCCGAGGTGACTCAAAATCCGGCTAACCCGATGTACAACCGTGCAGCCCAGGGTGTTTATCCACCTGGTTCGGTGTTTAAAGTCGTAACCATGGCTGCCGCGTTGGAAACCGGTGTGTTCACTAAAGATTACCCTTACTATTGTGACAGCCTCTGGACCGAGCTGGACGGCTGGACCGGTAAAGACTGGACCTACGACCGCGGTTTTGCTGCCTCCGGGCTTCTCACCCTTCAGCAAGGGCTTATGCGCTCCTGTAACCCCTGGTTTTGGCACATTGCCTATACGCTCTGGAATGACGGTTACCTTACCGCCATCCCTGATGTTGCTGCTGGATTCGGGCTTGGAAAACCAACCGGCATCGAGATCCCTGAATTTGCCGGCAACATCAATATGTCCCCCTCAGATATTAATGAATATGTGCAAATGGCAATTGGGCAGAGCACCCTGCAAAACAGCCCTCTGCAAATCGCTAACTTTATGGCAGCGATTGGCAACGGTGGAACTTTACACCAACCTTCAGTGGTCGAACGCATCGGGCTGATGGGTCAGGAACCGGTCTATCAATTTGAGCCAACCGAAATCGGACAGCTTCCGGTCACACCAGAAAATCTCGAAGCCATCCGGGAAGCGATGGTCACGGTGATTCGAAATCCAGCCGGCACAGCCAACTTCCAGTTTTCGAGCAACTACCCCTGGAACGTCGCCGGAAAAACGGGCACTGCCGAAAACCCGCTTGGAAGGTCGCATGCCTGGTTTGCCGGTTATACCTTTGAAGAAAACGAAGACCGACCTGATATCGCCATTGCGATCCTGCTGGAAAACGCCGGAGAAGGTTCTGAGATGGCAGCGCCGCTCTTCCGCCGTATCGTCTCGCTCTATTTTTCGAATATGGAAAATGCCGGCGGTATCATGCCCTGGGAATCCGCGCCTTACATTCCTGCCCAACCGGATGAGAATTGAACCAAAGTATGACTGAATTGCTCCAGGGACTGGTGATCCGCACCCAGGCAGGCTATCAGGATGTAAAAACAGAAAATGGCATTTATCGTTGTCGCCTGCGCGGTCGTCTGCGCAAAGGCAGAGCCGAGGGTGACCTCGTTGCAGTTGGCGACCAGGTGTTGATCGACCCTTTACCAGACATGACTGGCAGTATCGAAGAGGTTCTCCCCAGGAAGAGCGTCTTTTCACGTCAACTGAGCGGGGTCAACTATGAATATCAGCAGATAATCCTGGCAAATGCCGATCTTGCCATGCTGGTTTTTTCCTGCACCAGCCCGGAGCCGAGCCTGAGAATGCTGGATCGGTTTTTGGTTGTGACCGAGCGTGCACACATCCCAGCGATGATCATCGTCAACAAAATCGACCTGTGCGGCATCGAAAAAGCCCGTGAAGTATTCTCGCTTTATGAAGACATTGGCTACGAAGTCTTGTATGTTTCTGCTGAAACGGGAGAAGGAGTTGAAGAAATACGCTTTCACCTGGCTGGAAAAATAACCACGCTGGCGGGACCTTCTGGGGTTGGCAAGTCGAGTCTGATTAATCAGATTCTGCCTGGAATTGAGCTGGAAACCGGCGATGTGGGTCAGGAGTCGGGTCGTGGGCGGCACACCACCCAGGTGCGGCAGCTGTTTGAACTTCCCGAGGGCGGTTACATTGCCGATGTGCCCGGGCTGCGCACCCTGGCGCTTTGGGATATTCAGGGAGAAGAGCTGGATGCCTATTTCATCGAAATTGCTGCCCTGGTTCCCTATTGCCAATTCAATGACTGCAGCCACTCGCACGAACCTGGTTGCGCTGTCAGAAAGGCAGTTGCCCAGGATGATATTCATCCCGGCAGGTACGACTCTTACCTGAAACTGCGTTTTGGGAGCGACGACCTGGAGGAGGACGAATGAAATTATCAAGACTAACCCTGGTGTTAATCGTGCTAAGCCTGGTGCTGGCAGCCTGTGGAAATAATCA
>Ga0123335_1002833_pt1 | contig 25160 bp, 17 predicted proteins | sample BiotimSIPDNA_2_FD_89707 | JGI IMG/M metagenome (GOLD analysis project Ga0123335, IMG submission 89707) | Anaerobic biogas reactor microbial communites from Washington, USA - Biogas_R2 time_0 SIP DNA | ecosystem: Engineered > Bioreactor > Anaerobic > Unclassified | place: Washington, USA...
ACCACCACTCGCACCCGCGGACGATCGACCGGTGTGCCGATGGCCGGTGGCTGGCACACTACCCCCGCTTGTTTGCCGGTGAGCGCCACCACTGTTCCCACGGGATATATGCCCATCACCTCCACAAAGAGCTTCACCAAGGTCGCATTGAAGCTCGTGCCCCGCTCTTTGATGAGAACAGAGATGGCCTCGGGAGGCGTGGGATTCACCTTGCGGTATACGCGGGCTGTGGTGAGCGCGTCAAAGACATCGGCTATCGCCACGATACTGCCGAAGAGCGACAGCCTGTCGCGGAGCTCCACGCGGGGGTAGCCCGAAAGGTCGTAGTTGAGATGATGCTCGAAGGCCACCACCACCGCGCGCATGTTGGAGGGGTTGAGACGCTGGCCACCAAGAAGAGTGTAGGCTGCGAGCACCGGATGCCGCCGCATCTCCTTCCACTCCTTGTCATCCAGGGCACCGGGCTTGTTGAGCACATCCGGATCGACGCCCAGCTTGCCCGCGTCGTGCAAGAAGCCGGCCAGGCAAAGCTCGCCCAGCTTCGGCTTGTCCAAGCCCAGACGCCGCCCGAGCAAGGTTGAGAGTACCGCCACATTGGTGGAGTGCAGCACCAGGTACCGGTCGTAGTCTTTGATGGTGGTGAGAGACAGCAAAGACGTCGGGTCGCGCATGATCTGGTCTACAACAGCCTGGGTCACATGGCGCACACGCCGGATGACACCCGTCTCGAACGACCCGCTCATCTGGCCCAGCTCGGTGCTGAGTTGCATGGCCGCGGTGTACGCGACCACGGGCGTCACGGCGGTCGCCCGTGCGGTCTGCCCGGGCACGCCCCGCTCTACGGTGACGCGTTCCACGCCGGCAGCGCGAAGCATCTTCTCGAGCTCTAGAGCTTCGTCCGGCTGGACGCCGGCCAGAAGTACCAGGGACTTCATCAGCTCTTCCTCGGTGAGTCCAGGCAAGAAAGACAGCGAGACGATCCTCCAGTCCTCGAACGACTCGATGAGGTAGCTGAACCGCTCGTATGTACTGACAGAATTCGGGACTCGGGTGGAATTGAGGTAGATGGAATGGCTATAGGCCGAGATCTTGGTCGCCCCGTCCTCGCCAACATGTCGCCCGAGCATCGAGTTCAGCGCCGCGCACACTTGTTGCATCACGACGTTGCCCTCGTCGTAGTAGCCGGCGGTGCGCACGGCCGAGGCGAGCGCCAAGACCAGCGCCTGCTGCTGCCGCGCGCTGGTCTGTTGTCCGGGCGCGGTGTTCACGACCCCACCCCCTTTGCACCGGTCCGCACCGCATTCAGAGCGCGCGCAGCCACCCTCTGCAACTGAGCGTCTCCCGTCTTGGCGGCCGACTCCAACGCCGCCCGGGCAGCCGGTGAGTCCACGGCGGCCAGGGCCTGTACCGCCGCCATCCGGACCGTCATGGAACGGGTGCCGAACAACCGGCGCTTCCACATCTTGTTGAGGACTTCCACCGTGGTCTCTCCGCCCAGACTCGCGTAGGCAAAGAGGAGAGCGTTCACTTCCTCAGACGAACGGCCGTCCAGGTCGCGGGACCCCACCTGCGCTTCAAGAGCAGCGGCCTGGCCGCGGTTGCCATGGCGCGCCAGTGCGTACGCCGTGAGAGTCCGCACTGAAGAGTCATCGTCGGCCAGAGCCTTGGCCAACAGTGCCGCCGCTTGGCTGCCGCCCACCGTGTCCAGACTGCGTACGACTTCCCGCCGGACCCGGGCGTCGGGGTGAGAGAGCAACCGGCTGAGATGGCCCACAAGCTCCGGGTCGCCCGAACGCGTGGCCAGCTGCACCGCGTTGCGGACCACGAACCACCGTGCATCGTCCATGAGAGGCCAGAGGTAGCGCGCCGGCACCCCGCCTTCCATGTTCAGCAGAGCCAGCACGGTCTTTCGCACCCCTTTGTCCGCGCTTTCCGCGAGGGCATCCAGCAGGCCGGGGTATATCCATTCGCGTATTCGGGCAAGAAGCCCCTCTACCCGAGCAGTCTCATCCGCGGATTTCTGGTTGCCGTGGTCGATCAACCGGGTAAGGCGCTCGGCGCTCATAGCCCGACCGAAAGCAAGGCGCCCGAAGTCCGATGACCTACGTCCCTGATCACGCAGACTCTGAAGACGGTCTACCACGAGGGCGAGACCATCCACATCGAGCGTGTCGAGATACTGTTCGACCACGAGGCCGATGGAGCGGGCCAGCACGTCCTCTCCCCCCGGTGGATCGTCCGGATTGCCCGCGATCTCAAGCACCACCACCGCGAAGTCCGACAGCGTGGTCTGTGCGAGCTCGGCGACAGCCTGCTCCCCTTGCTCGATCTCTTCGTCGGTGAGAGTGATGAGAGCAGTGTCGAGCACGTTCCCGGCCTCAGCCTGGTCGTCCTCGCCGGTGTCTTCCTCCTCATAGTGTGGGGAGGCGTCACCCTGCTCCTCACCCTTCGCACCATCTTCGCCTATCCCGACGATCCTACCTCCCGGCTGAGAATCGCCGCCGGCCGGAGGGTTGACTACCTGCACGGAGGTAGTGCCAGGTTTGAGCTCACCCAAACGGCGGACCACGGTCTCACGCAGATCGGTCATAGCGTCGTTACGCATAGCCTCGCCGCCGGCGCCGAGAAACGGATCGATCACCTCATACTCGATATGCTGGAGATCGCGCTCCCACAGAGCAGTGGTCAGGTCGTACTCGATGTCCGCCAGATCGTCGGCCTGCGAGAGGCACTCCACGAAGGCCTCCACCTCTTCGCGCATGATGCCGGGCTGGAACAGAAGGAACCGGATCCCGTCGCGGAACATCATGAACGCCAGGTTGTTCCTGGTGTCCTCGTGGTAGTAGACCGACTGGTCGTGGAAGAGTATCTGGTCCTCCTCGACCACCAGCGGGATGGGACCCCAGGTCTCCAGATGGGCGGCCACCGACTGTGAGAAGTCCGCTAGAGCAGTGCGGACCGAAGGGTGAGCGGGTGGGTAGAGCCGAAGACCTCGATACGCCTGATGGAGACGGGTGAACAGCTTCTTGACCGACTCGCGTTCGGCCGCCGGGGCCACCGGCGCTGTCATGACACGCCTCTGATCAGATGCGCAGGCACGAACGTTCACCCCCTCGGCCCTAGTACGACGCTTCTATGTTAGCGCAGAGACTCCGCAACCAGGTTCTGGTACCTTTTCACGAGTGGTGTGCAGTCCCCTGCAACGTCTTCTCCACGGAGGTAGGTCATGGAAGAACCGGCAGATCGCTATCCCTCGACCGAGACCGGCCCACCAACGACTTCGTACCCCCTCACGTTCACGGTCGATTATCCAGACCGCCCCCTCGATCGACTGTCCAGCTTCTTCCGTTTTCTGTGGATAATCCCTATCGGCGTGATAGCGGCGCTCATCGGCTCGGGCACCATCTCCGCGGAAGGCAACGACTATTCTTGGTCGTGGGCTGCGGGAGGCATCCTCTTCGTCCCTGTGTTGCTGATGCTCCTTTTCCGTCAGAAGTACCCGCGGTGGTGGTTCGATTGGAACCTCAATCTATCCCGGTTCCTTGCCCGCGTTGGAGCGTACGCTCTGCTCTTGCGCGACGAGTACCCCTCCACCGATGAGGAACAGGCTGTACATCTGGATTTCTCCTATCCGGACGCCCGGCAGCTGAACAGGGTCTTGCCCATCTTCAAGTGGCTCTTGGCGATCCCCCACTGGATCGTGCTCGCCTTCTTATGGATCGGTGTCTGCGTCTGCGTGATCATCGCCTGGTTCGCCATCCTGTTCACGACACGCTACCCGCGCGGGCTCTTCGATTACGTGGTGGGGGTCTACCGCTGGACGATGAGGGTGGAGGCATACGCGTTCCTCCTGATCACCGACCAGTACCCGCCGTTCACGCTCTCCGAATAGCGGATGGGGAGTCCCGCCTACTCGATCCCTCTCAACCGGTCGGCCAGATCGCAGGCTTCACGGTAGAGACCGCTGCCCACGCGGATGTCGTCGCCCAGCTCGAGATGCTGGTCGGACGCCGCGTCATACCGTGGCCACTGCGGAGCTCCTTCACCGTTCGGATCACCTGTGGCCGCGAAACGGGTCCAGTAGCCCATCATGGTTTCGGACAGCTCGAGGTCGGTCTTTGTGATGGCTCCCAGACTCGAGAAGAGACCGGTGTTACCGGTCATATAGGGGATCTCGATGGAATGGATGGCCCCGAGTGTACTCAACACCACGGGGACGCGCGTGAACTGATAGAGATACGCCGGTGAATCCGTGGATCCGGCCATGCAACCGGCCGCAAGCCGGGCCGTGGAGGCAAAACCGACCTCGGTGAGCATGCGGCTGAGACTGGAGTCCAGACCCTGCTTCCCGTCATTGGGATAGAGCGCCAGCGCCTCCTCGGCGTAGAGCCCGAAGATCTTCCGCATCTGGGCCTCGTATTGATCGGGCTCCACGGTCATGCCGGCTACGAAGAGGTTCCCTTCATCGGCGTTCGAACCGATGAGCAACGGAACGCTGTGGCACCTGCCCTCGGCCCAGAGCTTGCCGGGCAGATCGGGCAGCAGATACCCGTCGGCCACGGGCGTCCAGGTCAGACCTTTCTCCAGAAGGCCAAGCCCACGTGCGTACTTGCCGGCCGCCTCAACGAGCGCGCCCGCCGTCTTCGACCGCATCTGAGCAAGCACATCACCGGCAAGATCTATCTCCAAGTACGAAACGTAGTCCTCCCCGGCCGCCTCCGCGGCATCGAGGGTCACCGCGGTCGACACTCCGAAACCATGGTCAAGGAGGATGCCACTCTGCGGTATGGCTCGGTCGAAGAGGCCCTCAGCCAGCGGGCTCACCAGAAGACCCAGGATGCTGATGGCCCCCGCCGACTCCCCGAACACCGTGACGTTGGCCGCGTCGCCCCCAAAACCCGCGATGTTCGCCCGGACCCACCGGAGAGCGGCTACCTGGTCGAGAAGCCCATAGTTGCCGGACACGCCCTCCGGCGACTCGGCCGAGAGAGCGGGATGCGCCAGAAAGCCGAGCGGCCCCAAACGGTAGTTGATGCTCACCACCACCACACCCTTGGTGGCCAACCTAGCGCCGTCGTACACGCCCATAGCGCCCGACCCGCTCTCAAAGCTCCCCCCATGGATCCATACCATGACGGGTAGCGCCTCATCAGCCGACTCCACCGGCGACCACACATTCAGGTACAGGCAGTCTTCGTCCATCTCCCCGACGGCGAGGGCCGCGATATTGAACAGACCCTCTCCACCCGCCTGTGGACACGCCGGCCCAGGCTCCGTGCAGACGAGGGGCTCCGTCCAGGGTTCCACGGGTTGAGGCGGCTTCCAGCGGAGCCCGCCCACCGGCGGGGCGGCATAGGGGATGCCCTTGAAGACCCAGATCTCCTGCCCGTCCACCTCTTCGACCAGCCCAATGACGGGTCCGCTCTCGAGTTGCACTTCCTCAAGACCGGAGTCTCCGCAACCCACCAGCAGAAGGCCGGCAAACAAGACTCCGCACAGAATGGCGGCTGCGACCGCCACCCTAGTCGATGCCGCCACGGAAGACGCAGCTCCGCGAGCCCCGCGCCGCTCACTGGTATCGGTGTGTGTCATACGAGGAATGTCTCCGTGACTGGGATGACTCAAACCAAGGAGAATACGACAAGACGAGAGTCAGGGCGCTTGCGATTTCGCCATACTGGCTCTACGCTCAAATCCAGCAAGTGCCCATGCAACCAGATCCCACTATCATCGCCGGGATCGGCAGAAGTGAGAGGTGCGCCATGTCGTGTCGCAAAGCCAAGGCCCGGCCGGCCGTCTTGGGCGCCATCGTGCTCACGGTGATCATCCTGCTCGCGATGGGCAACCCCGCTTCGGCCTTTCCCGATGTCCCGAACGAGCACGAATACAAGAAGGCCATCGACGTTCTTTCGTACCTGGGGGTCATCGGCGGGTATCGCGACGGGAGGTTCGGCCTCGACGACTCGGTGAAACGCGCCCAGTTCGCCAAGATGATCATAGGAACGCTGGACATCATCCCGGATCCCTCCACCGCAACGTGCTTCACCGACCTCGGGTCGCCCGACGCCAACGGCTATCCGCACAAGTACGTGCAGGCGGCCTATGAACACGGCATCACCTACGGCACCAATGCCACTCAGACTCTGTTCGCGCCCTGGGACTCCATCCGCCGCGACCAGGTTGTGAGCATGGTAGTCCACGGCGCCGAGAGTCTGTACCCGGGGGCGCTCTGGGATCCTTCCCCCGGTGCTCCACTGGTCTTCGACAACGTCGGTGAACCTCATGGCGAGAACCTGCGCATAGCCGAATACAATGGACTACTCGATGGCCTCATCGGCATGGGCCTCGGCTGGAACGTCACCGCCAACGCCACGCGCGGGGAGGTCGCCCAGATACTCTGGAACCTGCTCGACCTGCTGGAGGGAGCGCCCGTGCAGCCGTCCGATGAAGTCTGGATCTATCCCGACGGCAGCGGCGACTATCCCACCCTCGAGGCAGCCGTCGCCGCGGTCGCCCCGGGTGCGACCATCTATCTGGGAGCCGGTACCTTCACTCTCACAAGCACGCTCATGGTCGACTACGATCTGGCGCTCATCGGCTACGCCATGCAGGGGCCGAACAGCACGACGATACAGTTCGCGGGCGACGTGCTAGATGTCTACCAATGCGCCTTCTACGCAGAAGACATCCGGTTCGTGAGCACCGTCACAAGCGGTCCGTCCAACGTTATCGTGGCCTGCGACGCCGATCTCGGTCTGCGACGCTGCTATGTGACGGGGGGCTCGCGGCAGAATGACTTGCAAGGAGCCGGTCTATACCTCTACGGATACTCCTTCGGCGAGGTGATCGACAGCGTGTTCGCACAGAACGGCCTGCACGGCATCGACGTCGAAGAAGCATCGGATCTGCAGATAGCCAACAGCGTATGTTCGGAGAACGTACAAAGCGGTATATGTTTCTGGGATGAATCGACCGGGACCATCATGAGCTGCACCTGCGATTCCAACGGCAACGATGGTATCGCAGTCGCCGATGCCGCCCAGGTCACCATCGAGGACTGCACGCTGGCAGACAACGGGGCTGACGGGATCGCCCTGTTCGGATACTCGTACGGCGAGCTCATCGGCAACGAATGCAGCTCCAACGGTGACGCCGGCATCTACTTTGCCGACCAATCGGACGGCGCCGTCTACGATAACGAGTGCTATGACAACCACTGGGGCATCTACGTGGGCGCCGATTCGTACCCCATCATCGGCTCAAACGCCCTGCACGACAACACGTACGACATCACCTACGAATAAACGACGGGACCAACGGCCTCAGTCAACGTTGTAGGCGCCCATGAGCTTCCAGATGAAGAAGGCGCATTGGCCTCTGGTCGCCGGTGCGAACCAGCCCCACGGCCCCGGGTAGCCGTTGAAGAGGCCGTGCGCCGCGCCCATGCGCGCGTAAGGGTAATGGGGCTCCCCGAAGTCCTCGAACGGGGGCTCGAACGCGTGGGGAGGAGAGTCCCACAGGCCGAGGTCGATACCCGTGCGGACCACCATGGTGACGACCTGAGCCATCGTGATGTTCCGGTACGGTCCAAACGTGGTGGTGGTGGGATCCAAACCTACCGTGATGTGATGCTCGGCTGCGACGGCGATGTAGTGATCAGGGTAGAGAGGATCGTTGGGGTCCACGTAGTGGCCGGGGTAGCTCTTGGAGACATCGGTGAACGGGCACACGTCGCTGGTGAAGACCGGGTAGCCCACCGCCCGCACGATCATCTTGGCGAACTGCTGGCGGGTCACGAAATCGCTGGGGCCGAACCGGCCGTCCTTGTATCCGGAGACCACCTCCTCGCCCGCCAGACCTATCACGGCCTCGTAGTATGGCGATCCTACCGGCACATCGGGGAAGGAGGCGGTAGTTCCCGCGGCTTCGTATGTCACTTCGATCGTATAGACCTCTACACCGGCCTGCCCGCTGCCCGCTGAGACCATAGCGAAGAGCCGTCCGGGTCCGACGATCCCGTCGGCGAGGAAGCTCCCGTCGTCGTCATAGCGCTTCTCCCAGGCGAGGTCGGCGATCACATCGCCGCCTTTGGCCATGAAGGCCAGCCCGCACTCCCTGGGCACACCCTGAGTGTTGAACTCCACGGTGACCCGGCTCCGGCTCGGGATATCCAGATAGAAGAAGTCTTCGTCGCCTGCCTCGGGGATAGCGCCCCAGATCTCCAACCCGTTCTGGAGCTGCGTCGCGGCAGGAAAACTGTCGTTCGGCTCGTCAGGGTTGAGGAGCGGGACCAGGGCCTGGGCGGATGAGACCCCCAGAAGCATCATGGCGCAAACGATCAGCGCCATGACTATCCCGACCACGACCGTGACCGGCCCCACTCTGCGCGCGGCCACGCTTCTGATGCTCATGCCGGACCGGATGTTCATCGCGCACCTCCATGGTCGAGCCCGCTTCGTGAGGTAAGCCCCGCCTTGATTATAGGCCCGCCATACCCGGGGTCAATCCGGCGCATGCGCATCCCGCCACTGGAGCCTCCTTCTGTCCGGCGCGGCCTGTATCCTTGGTGCGACTGATCAGCGCCAGATAGCGAGGGAGACCGCGGCCCCAGTGGACAGCACCCCCACCGGGAAGGGAAAGGGCACCGACGAGACCGCCATCGGGGCGATCCTGGCCGAGCTCAACCAGCAGCAACGCGAGGCGGTGCTGCACGGTAGTGAGCCGCTCCTCATCGTCGCCGGAGCCGGCACGGGTAAGACTGCCACACTCGCGCACCGCGTCGCGTACAAGATCGCCACCGGCACCGACCCGGGCCGCATCCTGCTGCTCACCTTCACGCGCAGGGCGGCGAGCGAGATGCTCCGCCGCGTGGACGGCATACTCAGGCGTCTGGAGGCCGAATCGCGTCGCACAGACACCGCAACGACGCCGGCATCGGGCAGGGTCTGGGGCGGCACATTCCACGCCGTGGGCACTCGACTCCTGCGCCTCCATGGCCGCTCCATCGGCCTGGAGCCCTCGTTCACCATCCTCGACCGCGGAGACGCCGAAGATCTTCTCGGAGTCCTCCGCACCGAGCTGGGCCTAGCCAAGAGCGACCGCCGCTTTCCACTCAAAGGCACCTGTATGGACATCTACAGCCGCTGCGTCAACGCCCGCGAGCCTGTCGACCAGACTGTCGAGGCCGACTTCCCCTGGTGCAAAGACGACATCGACGACCTGCGCCGTCTCTTCGCCGCCTATGTGGATCACAAGGCGGACCACAACGTGCTCGACTACGACGACCTGCTGCTCTTCTGGCACGGTCTGCTGACCGACGCCGCCGCGGCCCGCTCGATCAGAAGCCGGTTCGACTGCGTTCTCGTCGATGAGTACCAAGACACCAACCGCCTGCAGGCCGAGATCCTCCAGATGCTCTGCCCGGGTGGCATCCGCCTGACCGCCGTCGGCGACGATGCCCAAGCGATCTATTCGTTCCGGGCGGCGACGGTCCGCAACATCCTCGACTTCCCACAACAGTTCCCGGAAACCCGCGTCGTCACCTTGGAGCAGAACTACCGCAGCACCCAGCCCATCCTCGATACCACCAACGGGGTCATCTCGGAAGCCGCCGAGCGACATGCCAAGAACCTGTGGTCGCAGCGGGCGGATGGCGCCAGGCCGCAGCTCGTCACCTGTGACGACGAAGACGAGCAGACGGAGTTCGTCATCCATCAGGTGCTCGAACACCGCGAGTCCGGCCTGGCCCTGCGGCGCCAAGCCGTGCTCTTCCGGGCCTCTCATCACAGTCTGACATTGGAGCTGGAGCTCGCGCGACGCAACATCCCTTTCCGCAAGTATGGAGGGCTGCGCTTCGTGGAGACGGCCCATGTAAAAGACCTCATGGCGTTCCTGCGCCTGGCGGAGAACCCCCGCGATCTGATGGCCGGCACGCGGCTCCTCATGTTGCTCCCAGGCGTCGGGCCCAAGAAGGCCCGGGGCCTCATGGACCGCCTGACAGGCAACACCGGGCGCGGCACGCCGGAGGCAGATCCCCCCGGGGCCTCCGCCGGCTTCGCAGCCTGGACCGGCTGCCCCGCCCCGTCCCCTGCCTCGGCAGAAGCTTGGGCCGGCTTGGTGTCTCTCATGACCGGTCTTACCGAGCGTGAACCGGGCGACCTAGCCTCACAGATCGAACGCGTCCGCCTCTTCTACGCGCCCCTCCTTGAACGCCTCTACGACAATTCACGCGCACGACTCATGGATCTCGAGCAACTCGAGTGGATGGCCGGGCGCTTTCCCGACCGCGCCCGGTTCCTGGCCGAGATCGCCCTCGATCCCCCCGCATACACCGAAGACCTTGCCGGACCGCCACTGCTCGACGAAGACTTCCTCATCCTCTCCACCATGCATTCCGCCAAAGGCCTCGAGTGGGACGTGGTCTTCGTCATCCACGCTTCCGACGGCAACATCCCGTCGGACATGGCCACCGGCAGGCTCGAAGAGATCGAAGAAGAACGCCGTCTGTTCTACGTGGCCCTCACCCGCGCCAAAGACTGGCTGTACGTCTGCCACCCGTTGCGCTACTACACCCACCCGCGCAGTTTCAGCGACGTCCACGGCTACTCGCAGCCCACCCGTTTCGTCTCTGCCCGGGTGCGGCACACCATGGATCTCTGCACTGCGGCCGACCTCGTCGGTGGTCCAACGGGTCCTCCGGACGGGCCCGGCACGCCAGGGGCCCAAGGCCCCGTCACCACCGACGACATCCGGCGGCGGCTCAAGGAGTGGCTCTAGCAGAGAGTCGGGGCGGCTCCCGCCGATGGGTGGGAGCCGTGCGTAAATCGGGAACCCGACGGGTAGATAGAATATCCGGAGCTGACCAGGACCGACCGTCAAAGCCCCCCTAGGGCGGCACACCGACACCCACGAGGGAGGACACACATGCCGGGGCCCCAGCCTCAACCGGGATCGGAATGGCACCGACTGAAGACCGACGAGATCGTGGGCCTTTTCGATACCGACCTCGACCGAGGTCTCACATCCGAAACAGTGAAGGCCCGGTCTGAGGAGTATGGACCGAACTCCATAACCCCACAGAAGAGCGCAGGCCCTCTGAAGCGGGCCTTGGCCCAGTTCAACCAGCCGTTGGTGATCATCCTCATCGTCGCGGGTGCGGTCACGGCGATACTCCAAGAGTGGGTGGACGCCGGGGTCATCTTCGGGGTGGTCGTCGTCAATGCCATCATCGGTTATCTGCAGGAGGCCAAGGCCGTCAAGGCCATCGACGCGCTCTCTCGCTCCATGACCGCTGAAGCCACGGTGATACGCGACGCGCGGCGGGTGCACCTCTCGGCTGTGGAACTCGTGCCTGGTGACGTAGTCGTGCTACATGCCGGCGACAAAGTGCCGGCCGACATGCGCCTCACGTATAGCCGCGATCTTCGCATAGACGAGTCGGCGCTCACCGGCGAGTCCATCCCTGTCGAGAAACACTCCGCGCCCCTCGACGGAGACACGCCACTGGCCGACCGTGTCAACATGGCCTACGCTTCCGCGCTCGTCACCGGAGGCCAGGGAGCCGGCGTTGTGGTGACCACCGGCGACGAGACCGAAGTAGGCCGCATTTCTCATCTCATCGCCGAGGCCGAGGATCTCAAGACGCCTCTCACCCGCAAGATCGCCCATTTCAGCAAGGTACTGCTGTTCGTCATCCTGGGACTCGCCATCGTCACCGCCGTCGTCGGCATCCTGCGGGGCGAGGGCGCCGTGGAGATGTTCATGGCAGCCGTAGCGCTTGCCGTCGGAGCCATACCCGAAGGACTGCCGGCCGCCGTGACCATCACCCTGGCCATCGGGGTATCCCGCATGGCTAACCGCCGGGCCATCATCCGCAAACTGCCCGCCGTGGAGACCCTGGGCAGCACCACCGTCATCTGCTCCGACAAGACGGGCACCCTCACCGAGAACCAGATGACGGTGCAGCGGGTCGTGACCCAGGATCACGCATACACGCTCACCGGCGGTGGCTACTCACCCGAGGGGACCATCCAAGCAGCCGAGACGGCCGACGCCACTGGGGCTTCCGAGGCTCTGGAGGCCTCCACACTGGTCGGCAGAGACGAGACCCTCGCCGAACTGCTACGTGCGGGGGTGCTCTGTAACGACAGCTCGCTCTACCACGAAGACGGACAGTGGCGTGTGCAAGGAGACCCCACCGAGGGCGCTCTGCTCGTGGCCGCGGCAAAGGCCGGGATGAACCGCGAAGAGGTGCGGCATGGCTTCCCCCGCCTAGACACCGTGCCGTTCGAGTCGGAGCATCAGTACATGGCGACGTTGCACTCCGTCAAAGAGACCGACGGGCCGGTCTTCGTGCACGTGGCCTACGTCAAGGGCGCTATTGAGAAGGTAGTCGCCCGGTGCTCCAACGAGCTCGCCACGGATGGCTCCACGAGACCCCTGGACGCCGAGAAGATAGACCGGCTGGCCAGAGACATGGCTTCGTCGGGCCTGAGGGTACTTGCCTTCGCTCGAAAAGCTGTATCGGAAGACGTCGACGAGATCACCCACAAAGACGTGGATGACGGCCTTCTCTTCCTCGGCCTTCAGGGCATGATCGACCCGCCGCGCCAAGAGGCCCTGCAGGCCATCGAGGCCTGTCACAGGGCAGGCGTGCAGGTGAAGATGATAACCGGCGACCATGCCTTGACGGCACTCGCCATAGCCCAACAGTTGAATCTGCGCGAGCCGGGCTGCGACCCCACCACCGAGATCGAGCCTCTCACCGGCAGCCAGCTGGAGGCCATTGACGATGCCGATCTCGTTCAGACGGCCGAAAAGACCTACGTCTTCGCCCGCGTCACACCCGAGCAGAAGCTACGCCTGGTCGATGCACTGCAACACCAGGGTCATGTGGTCGCCATGACGGGCGACGGGGTCAACGACGCTCCGGCGTTGCGACAGGCCGATATCGGCGTCGCCATGGGCATCACGGGGACGGAGGTGGCCAAAGAAGCCGCCGACATGATCCTCACCGATGACAACTTCGCCTCCATCGAGGCAGCCGTCGAAGAGGGCCGCGGGGTCTTCGACAACCTGACCAAGTTCATCGCCTGGACCCTCCCCACCAACCTCGGAGAAGGCCTGGTGATCCTGGCCGCCGTGTTCGCCGGCGTGGCCCTCCCGATCCTGCCCGTACAGATCCTTTGGATCAACATGACCACAGCGGTGCTCTTAGGCCTCATGCTGGCCTTCGAACCCAAAGAGGTAGGAATCATGGACAGACCGCCCCGTGCCCCGAAGTCTCCCATCCTCGACAGAGTACTCATGGGCCGGGTCGTGATAGTGGGCGCGCTGCTGCTGGCGGCGGCTTTCGGGCTCTTCGAGTACTTCGAGCGTGAAGGGCACGGTCTCGACTACGCGCGCACCGTGGCGGTGAACGTCTTCGTCTTCGGCGAGATGCTCTACCTATTCAATTGCCGCTCGCTGACACGTCCGTCGTGGAGCCGGAGTTTCTTCAGCAACCGCCTGCTCTTCGCCGGCGTGGCCGTCATGATCGGGTTGCAGATGCTGTTCACGTATCTACCCGGCATGAACAAGCTGTTCGGCACCACAGGTCTGGATGGCATAGCGTGGGCCTGGATCTTGGGATCGGCCGTGGGCATCCACGTCATCGTGGAGATCGAGAAGTGGATCCGGCGCGTCTGGACGCGCACGCATACTCCGTCAGGAGGGACCTGTTAGGAGAGACCTGCCGGTGGAAGACGCTCGTCGGCGCTCTAGCTGCCCTTGACCTCCGCGTAGGCCCAATCGAGCCACGGGAAGAGCGCTTCGAGATCGGAGCGTTCCACGGTCGCTCCGCCCCAGATGCGGATCCCGGGAGGGGCTTCGCGATAGGGCGCGACGTCGTAGGCCACTCCCTCGCCCTCGAGTAGCGAGGCTATCTTCTTCGCGGCGGCCGGCCGTTCTTCGTCGCTGAGCTCGGCGAACCAAGGGTCGATGATCTTGAGGCAAATGGACGTGCACGACCGCGTCGCGGGGTCCTCCGCCAAGAAGTCCACCCAGGGAGTGCGCTCCACCCAGGCTGCCACGGCCGCGAGGTTCGCCTCGCTCCGCTGTATCAGTCCGGGTAGGCCGCCCAGACCCTCGGCCCATTTGAGGCCGTCCAGGCCGTCCTCGACCACCAGCATCGACGGTGTGTTGATGGTGTCGGCGTGGAAGATGGCCTCCATGAACTTGCCGCTCTTCGTCATGCGAAAGATCTTGGGCAGTGGCCACGCAGGCGTGTAGGTCTCCAGGCGCTCCACCGCCCGGGGGCTGAGTATCAGCACGCCGTGTTGGGCCTCGCCACCCAGCACCTTCTGCCAGGAGTAGGTGACCACATCCAGCTTGGCGATGGGCACATCCATGGCAAAGACCGCGGAGGTGGCGTCACAGAGGGCAAGACCGCGGCGGTCGTCGGCGATCCAGTCGGCGCCGGGGACCCGGACTCCAGACGTAGTGCCGTTCCAGGCGAAGACCACGTCACGGTCCCAGTCGACCTGCGCCAGATCGGGGAGCTTGCCGTAATCGGTGGCGAGCACGCGCGCGTCGGAAAGCTTGAGCTGCTTGGTGATGTCGGTCACCCAGCCTTGACCGAAGCTCTCCCAAGCAAGGGCGTCTACCCCGCGTGCCCCCAGCAGCGACCACATGGCCATCTCCATGGCCCCGGTGTCGGAGGCAGGCACGATACCGAGGTAGTAGTCGTCGGGCACTCCCAGCAGCGCACGAGACCGGTCGATCACCTCTTGGATACGAGCCCGCCCGGCCTTCGAGCGGTGCGACCGGCCCACCAAGGCGCCCTCCAAGACCCCGGGGCTCCATCCAGGCCGCTTGGCGGTGGGGCCGGAGGAGAAACACGGGTTGGCGGGGCGGGTGCTAGGTTTCATCAGAACGTCCTTCCGTACAAATCATGGCGAAGTCATCATCTGCCGGAAAGGATACCGCAGCCACAGACCGGCGAGGGTGTGCCTCCACCCCGCGGGTCTGCTCTCGACTTCGGCTGCGCGTCTACTTCAGATGAGTCAACTGGTTCACAAAGTCCCGAACCGGCCCGGCGTTTTCGGCCAGCCTACCCGCCGTATTGGCGATCCCCTCGACGCCTCCCAGAGAGTCCAACGTCTCCTTCACTTTGTCCCGGCGGTTCCATATGGCCAGTCCGCCGGCAACGAGCGCGGCAACCACTGCGAGCGCCTCGATGGTCTTCAACAATCCGGACATCTCAACCTCCAAACGACCCGTGGTCCTTTGGGACTGACATTCGCGGCCGGGAAAGCCCATCCTGCCCACAAGCTCCGCAAATCGCCCGTGTGACGCCTGTGTGGGGCCCATGTGAAGCCCGTGCGGCTCCCGCAGTTGCTCAGTCCACGGCGATCATCACGTTGCTGGCCTTGATCACGGCGTATGCCTTGGACCCCGGCTGCAGCTTGAGGTCTTCCGCGGAGTGCTTGGTGATGATGGAGACTATCTGCACTCCATCAGCCAGCTCCAGCACCACTTCCGAGTTCACGGCTCCATGATCCACGCTTTTGATGGTCCCCTCCAGAACGTTTCTCGCGCTGAGCTTCATGGTCTTCTCCTGACTGTATGGCTATCCTGACTCAATGGCTATGCGTCGGACGAGGGTGTCCGTGCAGCTTCTACATACCCATCCCGGGCCACGGACATGCCGAGCCGCTTGGGTCGCACACGCGCCGAGCGACGTTGCTGTTCTGCTCTGCTAGAATATCCGTTCGCTGAGGCGGCGAGCCTCGTCGCCAGATGGAGAAGTGGCCGAGAGGCTGAAGGCGCTCGCCTGCTAAGCGAGTGAAGGAGTGAATGCTCCTTCCGAGGGTTCGAATCCCTCCTTCTCCGCTCGGGCTGCCGGGACTGGGTCGGCGGACTGAAATATGCGCCTGTAGCTCAGTTGGATAGAGCGTTGGTCTACGAAACCAAAGGTCACGCGTTCGAGTCGCGTCAGGCGCGCTGGAAAAGAGCCCCGCAACATGCGGGGCTCGGCGTTTCTCCCTAGGGGAAAGAGAGCGCGTCGTGAACAAGCTGCGTTTCGCCGTTCTTCTGGCTATATGTTGCGCCCTTGCCCTCAGCGGCGCAGCATGCGACTCGGAGACGGCCACCACCACGACCGTCGTGACCGCAGCCCCCGGGCCCGCGGCAGGCGAAGGATCATCGCCCGGCTGGACTGATCTCGCTCCCACGGGTGATGTGCCCGAGCCCCGCGCAGGCCAAGCCATGGTGTACGACTCGAAGACCGGCAAGGTGCTCCTCTTCGGGGGCACCGACAGCAAGAGCTTCTTCGACGACACCTGGGAGTACGATGCGGCAACCAACACCTGGATGGAACTGCAGCCCACGGGCAGCGTGCCCCCCGAACGTTGCGCCGCCTCGATGGTCTACGACTCGGCAAGAGGAAAGGCTGTCCTCTACGGTGGCACCAGCACCGAGGCTTTCCTGAGCGACACCTGGGAGTATGACCGGGAGACGAACACCTGGGTGGAGCTCAGGCCGGGCGGCGCGCTTCCCTCCGAACGTGTGGGACAGAACATGGTCTATGACTCCGCTCACGGGATGGTGATCCTCTTCGGAGGCAGAGACCAAGACAGCTTCCTGAACGACACGTGGGCCTACGATAGCGCCCAGAACACCTGGGCTCTGCTCGAGACCGCGGGAGAAACCCCCACGGAGCGCTATGGCCACGCCATGGTCTACGACGAAGCCTCCGGCAAGGTCTTTGTGTCGGGTGGCTGGGACAGCCGCGTGTTCCTCAGCAGCACTTGGGTATTCGACCCCACTGCCGACTCCTGGGCCAGCCTCGATACCATCGGCGACGTGCCGCAGCCACGGGCGGGCCACCGCATGGTGTACGACTCCCGCAGCGGCGACCTCCTCCTCTTCGGAGGCAACACGCGCGACAGCTTCTTGGGCGATCTGCGATCGTACGAGCCCGACACCAACACATGGACCCTCGTGAAGCCGGCCGGCGCCACACCGCCCGCGCGCAACGGCCACTCGATGGTGTACGACTCCACTAACAACACGGCGCTGGTTTTTGGAGGTTGGAATGAGGTCGAATATCTCAACGACACATGGAGCTGGAATGGAGAAGGTTGAGCCGGCGATGAAACTCAGCGGCCGCAAGAGGTTGGGCAGAGCCCACCGGCGCCTGACGGGGGCGATATGCGCCGTGCTCCTGGCGCTGGCACTCGTCGCGGCGCTGGCTCCGTTCACGTTGGCCGTTGCACCCAGTTTTCCCGACGTCCCGGATACTCACCCGCACCACGACGCCATAAGCTACCTTGCGCTCCATCAGATCGTCGACGGCTATGTGACCGGTGAATTCGGTCCCGACGGCGAGGTGACGCGGCAACAGTTCGCCAAGATGATCGTGCTGGCCGGTGGATACCAGGTCTCCGAAGCCGACGAGTGCCCCTTCGCCGACGTGCTCAAGGGCGGACCCGAGACGCTCTACCCAGACAACTATGTGGCGGTATGCGCAGCCAAGGGCATAACGACCGGGAAGACGCAGACCACCTTCGACCCCTACGGCAACATCACACGCCATCAGGTGATCAGTATGGTTGTGAGAGCAGCCGACGATCTGCAGCCGGGTCTCCTGGCCACTCCACCGGATGATTGGCGAGCGACGGGCATCTGGGGCAACGATGTCACTCACGGAGCCAACGCGGCCAGAGCTGAGTACAACTCGCTCCTCCAGGAGCTGGATCTCGACACGCTCGACCCCACCATGAGCATGACCCGTGGCGAAGTCGCCCGGGTGCTCTACAACCTCATGGTCTTGCTCTGGCCCGAGACGACCACCACCCAGCCCGCCGCCACGACGGTCACCGACCCACCGCCCCCCACGGAGTCGACCACCACGACGGCGGGTTGCGGAGGCTGAGGCTCCTAGCCTCTCCCGCCGGTCGGCGGGAAAACACGAAGGCTTCGCGGCCGCCTATGCGTAGGTCGTCGCCCACGGTAGAATCGTCGGCGGAGTGAGGCGTCCTCGCGCGCGCTCCCAGGTGCGTCCATGGTTGGAGACCGCGCCCCGCGTCATGTTCCGTGCAGTCGAGAGGAGTTCGCATGCCCAAGCGCCAGGATATCCGAAAGGTCCTCATCATCGGCTCGGGCCCGATAGTCATCGGACAGGCATGTGAGTTCGACTATTCCGGCACCCAAGCATGCAAGGCCCTCCGCGGGCTCGGGTACGAGATCGTCCTTGTGAACTCCAACCCGGCCACGATCATGACCGACCCCGTGATGGCCGACGAGACCTACATAGAGCCTCTCAATGTCGAGACACTCGCCAAGATCATCGCTCAATCGAAGCCCGATGCCCTCCTCCCCAACCTGGGCGGGCAATCCGGTCTCAACCTGTCCTCGGAGCTGTACCGAACCGGGGTCCTGGAGGAGCACAGCGTGCGCATCATCGGCGTGAGCCCCGACGCCATCGAGCGGGGCGAGGACCGGCTGGCCTTCAAAGAGACCATGAACCGCTTGGGCATCGAGATGCCCCGTAGTGAGATCTGCTACTCGGTAGACCAAGCCGCGGCGGTGGCCGCCGAACTGGGGTATCCGGTGGTGGTCCGCCCCGCTTACACGATGGGCGGCACGGGCGGCGGCATCGTATACAACCGTGAGGAACTGGGCGTGGTCACAGAACGCGGCATCCGCGCAAGCCTGGTGGGCCAGGTCCTCATAGAGGAGTCGGTGATCGGCTGGGAGGAACTGGAGCTCGAGGTGGTCCGCGACGCCAAGGACCAGATGATCACCGTCTGCTTCATCGAGAACGTCGATGCCATGGGCGTCCACACCGGCGATAGCTTCTGCACGGCTCCCATGCTAACCATAGCTCCGGAACTGCAGGAGAAGCTACAGCGTTACTCTTACGCCATCGTGGAAGCCATCGAGGTCATCGGGGGCACCAACATCCAGTTCGCCCACGATCCCAAGACGGGCCGGGTGACGGTCATCGAGATCAATCCACGCACCTCGCGCTCGTCGGCTCTGGCATCCAAGGCCACCGGGTTCCCCATCGCCATGGTGAGTTCACTGCTGGCCGGCGGGTTGACCCTGGACGAGATCCCCTACTGGCGCGACGGCACGCTCGAGAAATACACGCCGTCTGGCGACTACGTGGTGGTCAAGTTCGCCCGCTGGGCGTTCGAGAAATTCCGCGACGCTCAGGACAGGCTGGGAACGCAGATGCGCGCGGTAGGCGAGGTCATGTCCATCGGCAAGACCTACAAGGAGGCCTTGCAGAAGGCCATCCGCTCTCTGGAGACCGGCCGCTACGGCCTCGGCTTCGCCAAGGACTTCAACAAGCGACCGCTGGACGAACTCATGGCCATGCTCAAGGAACCCACCAGCGAGCGGCAGTTCATCATGTACGAAGCGCTGCGCAAGGGCGCAACGGTCGAGGCGCTGCACGCCCGCACGCACATCAAGGCTTGGTTCATCGAGCAGATGCGCGAACTCGTGGAGTTGGAGGAGGAGATCCTCACCTATCGGGGCGCCTGGCTCAAGAACGCCCTGGGAGGCGAGCGCTTAGACATCACGGTTGGCGCCGGAACACCTCTCATATTCCGACCTGAACCCCCGACAGGCCCCATCATCCCCGACGAGCTCCTCGCGCGCGCCAAGAGAGACGGCTTCGCCGACGCCTACCTGGCCAGGCTGTTGGGCTGCGCCGAGCACCGCGTCCGGGCACAGGGTCGCATGCTCGGCCTGGCCCATGGCTACGAAGCCGTGCCGGTGAGCGGCGTGGAGAAGGCCGCCTACTACTACTCCACCTACAACGCGCCCGATACGGTGCCGGTGAGCGACCGTCGTAAGATCATGGTGCTGGGCGGCGGGCCCAACCGCATCGGCCAGGGCATCGAGTTCGACTACTGCTGCGTCCACGCAGCCTTCGCGCTGCGCGAGGCCGGCTATGAATCCATCATGGTGAACTGCAACCCGGAGACCGTCTCCACCGACTACGACACCTCCGACAAGCTCTATTTCGAGCCACTCACGGTAGAGGACGTCCTCGCCATCTACCGCAAAGAGCGCCCCGAGGGGGTCATAGTGCAGTTCGGCGGGCAGACGCCTCTCAATATCGCCCGCGATCTTGAGAAAGCCGGCGTGCCTATCATCGGCACCTCGCCCGACACCATCGACCTGGCCGAAGACCGCGATCGCTTCCGAGAGATGATGGAGCGCCTGGGTATCCCCATGCCCGAGGCGGGCATGGCGGTGAACGTCGAAGAGGCCCGCGTGCTGGCGGAGCGCATCGGCTACCCGGTCATGGCGCGGCCCAGCTACGTACTGGGCGGCCGGGGCATGGAGATCATCCACGACGAGGACATGCTCGTTCGCTACGTCCAGGCGGCGGTCGACGTGACCCCCGAGCGCCCCATCCTCATCGACAAGTTCCTCGAAAACGCCATGGAATGTGAAGCCGACGCCCTCGCCGACGGCACCGACGCGTTCGTGCCGGCCGTCATGCAGCACATCGAGTACGCGGGCGTGCATAGCGGCGACTCGGCATGCGTCATCCCGCCCGTCTCCATCCCAGAGAAACACCTAGCCACCATCAACGAGTACACGAAGCGCATCGCCATCGAGCTCGGAGTGGTAGGTCTCATGAACATGCAGTACGCCATCTTGGACGACGTCGTGTACGTGCTGGAGGCGAACCCGAGGGCGTCACGGACGGTGCCGCTGGTATCCAAGGTCTGCAACGTGCAGATGGCCGGGCTGGCGACCCGGCTCATGTTGGGTGAGAAGCTTTGCGATCTGGGCCTCGAGACCAAGATCATCCCCTATTACGGGGTGAAGGAGGCGGTGTTCCCGTTCAGCATGTTCCCCGAGGTCGACCCCCTGCTGGGCCCGGAGATGCGCTCCACAGGCGAGGTGCTCGGCATGGCCGACTCCTTCGGTCTGGCCTTCGCCAAGGCCGAGGAGGCTGCCGGTCAACTATGCCCACTCGACGGAACGGTACTCATCACCGTGGCCGAACGCGACCGCGAGTCGGTGCTCCCGGCGGCCCAAGCCTTCTTCGACATGGGCTTCAAAATCCGCGCCACAGCCGGCACACACGGGTTCTTGGCCGAACACGGCATCGTGTCCGAGCCGATCCTCAAGCTCCACGAGGGCCGGCCCAATATCGAGGACGCCGTCAAAAACGGTGACATCCACCTGGTGGTGAACACCCCGGCGGGCAAATCCAGCGAGTTCGACGACTCGTACATCCGCAAAGCAGCCATCAGATACAAGGTGCCCTACGTGACGACCACCACGGCCGCGAAAGCCGCGGCCGAAGGCATCGCCGCGAGTCGTGAAACACCCAGCACGGTGCGCTCCCTCCAGAGCTACCACTCTTCTATCACGCAGCGAAAGCCTGCCTAAGAAGACGGGGCCGCTCTGAGCGAATATCGAGGCCGCTGCGGGCACCCGCTGGGAGCGATGTTTTCCTGTTCGCGAAGGGCTGCAGGTCCATTGACTTCCTCGAAAAGAAGTCTAGAATCATTACCAGAGTCCCGAGAGTTCAGACGCAGCGTCTGAGGTGCTTACAAGGGGACCCGCAGAGGAAACGCGGAGACAAATGACCGCGGATTACAGCGAAGCGGGGACGAAGTGAGAACTGTTGAAAGGCGCAAAGCGAGTTCGCTCGGGGCTCGCTTTTTGTCTGCAAGGGCGCGTCGCTACCTCTCAGTGCCGGGGGCGAAGGGGCTCCCCCGGGCGCCCACTGTCAAATTCGCGCGTCGTCGCCGAGTCTTCCGACGTCTCGTTTCCAGCCTTCTGTGGTCTGATGGATCACCCGGTCTTTGAAGCGGCGCCGTAGTTCCACCAAGAAGTCCAGGGCCTGAGCCGCGATCGCGAGATCGGCGCTCTCCCCGGTCAGCTCGGCAAGCGGGCTGTAGAGGGCCTCGCGAGAGAACTGAGGCGCGCAAAGGAGCCGTGAAACCAGCGCCGGCACTTCGTCACCGCCGGTGAAGCAGTACGTGGCCCGGTCTTCGATGGACAACGCTTCCAAGAACCACACGCCGTTCTTGCCGCAGAGAAGCCATAGGTGACCTTCCGCGCCCGCGGCCGCGCCCGGAGCAGCGCTCGCCTCGCCCGACCCGCGTGTGCAACCCACCCACGTCGAACCGCCGGCCGCCCACCCCAGCAGGTGTTCGCCTTCATCATGCCGGGGCAGGCTCGCAAGCCACGCACCCCGGAAGGCTTCGATGACGCCCGGGCACACGGCCTCCATGGCCTCGAGCTCCATAAGCCGTCCCGGCAGCCACATCCCCGCGAGCATGCCTCTCGGACCCAACGGCAGCGTCGGCGCCCCCGCGGCCAAGATCGCCGCCGACTCCTCGGCCAACTCTGCTCTATTGGTCTGCAACCATCTCGCAAACTCGTCGGTCTGCCCCGCCATCTTCGAGAACACCACCTGCTCACCCGGCCACTGCCGCACCCTGACGGTATAGGTGGACTCGTCGTGTTCCACGCTCCCGAAGAGGGCCAGAAAGAGAGGATCCAGATCGAACCCATCGCGGGCCACCACGAGCACTTCCTCAAAAAGTAGGCCCCGAAAGGGTTCGGGCGGCCGCCCCTCGAGCCCTGCCACCTGCCCCGAGAAGGGCCTACCCTCCCCGGATCCGCTCAGGCGGAGGACCTGTGCGCGGGCGGGTAACCAGGCCCGCCGCAGCCCGTCGAGGAGCGTCGGTCCGTCCGCTCCCAGATGAGAGAGCACCAGCTTGCCTCCCGACGCTGCCCCTGCCACAGTGAGCGCGATAGTGTAGTCGTCGCCCGCGATACCCGTGAACTCAGGGACCGAGAACGACAGGGGAGGCCCGGCGTCGGGTACCAGGCCGAGATACGACCCATCGAACGACCACTCCGCCTGACCGGAACGTCCCTCGAAGCTGTAGCGGGCTTTTCGGGTCATCAGACCAGCTTGTTCCCGCACTCTGGACAGAATTTCGCGCGCGCTTTGAGCTGGGCCCCGCAACGCGGACATTCGATCGTCGGCAGCAGGGATGCGCCGCACTCCTGGCAGAACTTGCCCCCATCGTTCTCCGTTCCGCATGCGGGACAAATGACGACCGCCTTGGCAGTCAGGTTGAGACCGGCCGTGAGATCCTGCTCACGGAGCTTCTCCCCGGCCTGCTCTACGGTGTAGTGGGCCTGCATGGAGCCGATCTCCCGTTGCGTGATGGGCGCACACTCCGTGCAGAGCCCTCTCTCGGCGTTCCAGCAGACCTCGCGACACACCCATTGACCACATCGCTTGCACTGCACGAAGAGCGGCCGTATCTCAGCAACGGCCTCCTGTAGAGCCCGATCGTGGGCGGGGCCTTGCACCAAATCTCGCAGGTCATCGGCGCTGTCGGCGGCGCTCCCCAGGAAACCCCCCAGCAGACTACCGGCGCCCCTGAGCAACCCGGTGGCCATACCGCTCTTGCTGGCCTTCCAGCTGGACATGTAGCCGTTGCCGCATCGCTCGCACATGAACTTGAACTGGTATCCGCTTTCGGTCGAGAGGTCTTCGTAGTTGTCGGTGAAATCGATATGAGCCATGGTCGACCCCCGGAGGAGAGTGGTTGCGAAGAGATAACCCTAGCCGCAACCTACCAGCGCCGGGCCGCCGGCGTCAAGAGTGCGGTTTCCTGTCCGGTGCGCCCGCTATGCTCACTGTCGCAACAAGATAACGAGTACGGGAGGGGTTCGATGATAATGCCGGCCATCGTCAGCGTCGTGATACTCATGGCGGCCGTCGGATATGTGGCCTTCCGCAAGTTCTCGGTCACAAGGCAGGAGATAGAGTTCGGAGCGCCCCAAGACGGCGTCAGGGCCATCTACCTGGATATCCGGGAGGACACGGTGCGGGGTCTACACATCCTCTATTCCGACGGCACCATGAGCGAGGTGCGCACCCCGCGGGCCTAGGGCGCCTCCGGAACAAAGAGCCGCGGCAGCAAGGCCGGGGCAGCAAAGTCCCGGCGCTGTCGGACCGCTCCGTCCACGCGACTTACCTCGATGGCGCGTCCTTGTAGAATGGAGAGGACCACTTGGATGAGAGGAACGAGCCGTGGCCTTCTCTTCAGAGAGCGACGACCACCGCCTGATGGCACTGGCCCTTGACGAGGCACGGAGGGCCGCCGCCCAGGGCGAAGTCCCGGTCGGCGCCCTGGTGGTGATCGACGGGACGATCCTCTCCTCCCGCGGCAACGAACGCGAACGCCGACACGACCCCACCGCCCACGCTGAAATGCTCGCGCTGCGCGACGCGGCGGCTATCGCTGGAGGTTGGCGCCTGAGAGAAGCCACCCTCTACGTCACCCTGGAGCCCTGTGCCATGTGCGCCGGCGCCATCGTGCTGGCACGGATCAAGAGGCTGGTGTACGGGGCCGACGATCCCAAGGCCGGAGCGGCCGGCAGCATCTTCAACATCGTCGAGCATCCCGCGCTCAACCATCATCCTGAGGTCCGCGCGGGGGTCATGGCAAGCGAAGCCTCCGAGTTGCTCCGACAGTTCTTCTCAGTACGCCGGGAAAGGGAACCCTTGTGACCTCCACCGTGTAGCAGAGACGAGGTGAAAGATGTCGCTCACCGAGAAGAAATACGCCGCTTACTGGGCCGCTTCGGGGATGGCCCGGCCGAACACCGTCCTTGAGTTCTGGCGCGACAAACGACAGGCCGACCGGCTGTGGGCGACGGAGCGACCCTCGGCCATCACCGGTCTTGGCGCCGTCACCCGCCTCTCCATCCTCCCCTTGGTGGAGTACTACTCCGCCGTAGAAGGTCTGGCGACGGAGGCGGGCGTCTCCTATCTGGTGACCTTCGACGACGAGAGACTGCTCTTCGACGTCGGCTGGAACGTGCGGAACGAGCACCCCTCACCCCTCCTGCGCAACATGAAGATCCTGGGGGTGTCGCTGGACGAGATAGATGAGCTCTTCATCTCCCATGGCCATCTGGACCACGTGGGCGGCCGCGAGGCCCAGGCCAACAAGACATTCACCCTCTCGGCGCGGCCCGTCGATCTAGAGGGTGTCCGGATCTTCCTGCCGCCGCCGCTCGCCTATCCCACGGGGCGGGTGACGGTCATCAAGTCGCCGCGCCGGCTGGCGCCGGGCGTGGCCAGTAGCGGCCCGCTGATGCGGGCCATC
>Ga0123335_1002834_pt1 | contig 25156 bp, 19 predicted proteins | sample BiotimSIPDNA_2_FD_89707 | JGI IMG/M metagenome (GOLD analysis project Ga0123335, IMG submission 89707) | Anaerobic biogas reactor microbial communites from Washington, USA - Biogas_R2 time_0 SIP DNA | ecosystem: Engineered > Bioreactor > Anaerobic > Unclassified | place: Washington, USA...
ATAACAGACGCAACGCATGATTACAGGCAAATAAAAACGGCATAACAGACGCAACGCATGATTACAGGCAAATAAAAACGGCATAACAAAATATCGACTGAAGAAAGAAGATGTATCACATGATCTATGCTCTCGCGCTTTTCGCGGTGACATATGTGCTCATGCTGGCTTTCGGCAAGTACCGCATGTACATAGCTCTCGGCTCGGCGGCGATATTCATCATAACCGGAATGCTGCCGCTGAATCAGATTTTCGGTTCTATTGACTTCAACGTGCTGCTGATGATAGCCGGTACAATGGGACTGGTTCAGCTGTTTATCGAAAGCAAAATGCCGGCGCTGCTTGCCGACCTTATTATGGAAAAGGTTCCGAATGTGCAGGCGGCTGTGGTCGCGCTGGCGCTTTTCGCGGGTATCATCTCGGCGTTCATCGACAATGTGGCTACCGTTCTGATGGTGGCGCCAATCGCGCTGGAGATATGCAAAAAGCTGAAAACGAATCCGGTGCCCTTCATCATAGCCATAGCGGTGTCGTCAAACCTGCAGGGCGCGGCGACGCTGGTGGGCGACACGACGGCAATAATGCTCGGCTCCTACGCGGACATGAGCTTCCTGGATTTCTTCGTGTATCAGGGCAAGCCGGGCATATTCTTCGCGGTGGAGCTGGGCGCGTTATTTTCGGCGATTATACTGGCGTGGCAGTTCCGGAAGGAGAAGCAGCCGATCCCGAAGAACGATGAACGCACCGAGGTCAAGGACTTTGTACCGACGGTACTGCTGGTCGGCATGATAGTCCTGCTGATCGCCGCTTCGTTCATTCCGAACAAACCCGACATCACGAACGGTCTCATATGCGTGGCGCTGCTGATTGTCGGCGTAATATACAGCACGGCAAAGGGCGACAAGGGCGCCTTCCTGCGCACGCTGAAAGCAGTTGACCTTGATACAATAGGTCTGCTGTTCGGACTGTTCCTGATAATCGGCGGCATATCCAACATGGGCGTCATAGACGCGGCTGCCGAACTACTGGCAAAGCTGGGGGGCGGAAACGTCTTTGTGCTCTATACGGTTATAGTGTGGGCGTCGGTCCTGCTGTCGGCGTTTATAGACAATATTCCATATGTGGCGACAATGCTGCCGGTAATCACCGGGCTTGCGGGAACGCTTGGCATAGAGCCGACGCTTCTGTATTTCGGACTGCTGTCGGGCGCGACGCTGGGCGGAAACTGTACGCCCATAGGCGCATCGGCTAATATTACCGGAATCGGCATCCTGCGCAAAGCCGGATATGAAGTTAAAACGAAAGACTTCGTCCGCATAGGCGTTCCCTTCACTCTTGCGGCAGTAATCCCCGCATACATCTACTTCTGGCTGATCTATTCGTAAAAACATATATTGCAGTCAAATAAACAGGCGAGGCTCAAACGAACCCCGCCTGTTTATTTTTCTATATCGTAACTCTAATCTATATCAACATATATCCACGGCGAGCAAAGCTCGCCGCACATAAAAGTTCTTTGCCAGGCTTTCTTTCAAGAAAGCCGCGTCCTTTCAAGAAAGCCGCGCGCCCTCCATATAAGCATCCATCTGCTCGCCGGTGATGTCGCGTCCCCAGTTATGGTTATCGGGGATTTCGGCGAGGAGGAGTTTCAGACCGGAGTAGAGGGGCATGAGGTCCTGCTGGCGCATACCGGTTATGGCGAGGATCTTGCTGTTGTCGGTGACGCGGTCGAACATGCGGGCAAGCTCGAGCTGCCAGCGGACGGCGTTGGAAATCTCGCCGTGGAGATTGCCGCTGCGCATACGGAGGAAGTCCTCCTTGTCGACGGTGCGGTATTTGAGGCCGATAAGGTCCTCGTAGTAGCCGGCGATGGCGCGCCAGGTGTTGGACTCGGCGGTGGCGACGTTGAAAGAGTCGCGGAGCGCCTTCGGATTGAAAAGCAGCCGGGCGATCATCTCGGCGACGTCGCGGCCGTAAGAGAGGGTGGCGGGCTTGTCCATAGCCTGCTCGGGGAGAAGCACGAGTTTGCCCTCGAGAGCGCGGCGGACGAAGGTGTTCGCCTCGAGAATTGTGAGCTGGAATCGCATGCGGCTGTAGGTGGTGGCGGGTCGGACAATCGTCCAGTTGCCGAAGTTCGAAGCGTGGAGCAGGTTCTCGCTGCGCGCCTTGTAGAGGCTGTAATCGTCGGAGGCAAGGTAGACGGGGTCGGTTGAGACGTCAAGCAGACGGGGAGAGCTTTCGACTATCGGCACCTCCTCGTTTGCGTAGACGCGGCAGGAGGAAAGGTAGATATAGTGGTCGGTGGAGGAGAGCAGTTTGTCGCGTCGGGCGGCAAATCGGGCGGTGCTGTAGGTGAGGAAGTCAACAACGGCGTCATAGCGGCGGCTTAGAAACTCATCGGCGGCGGCGTCGTTGTTGTCGGAAAGATTAGCCCTGTAGTAGGTTATGCGGGGATTTGAGGTTTCACGGGTGTCGAGGGCGACACAGTCGACGGTGTGTCCCATGTCGGCAAGAATGGGCACCAGAAACTGACCCATGGCGCCGGTGCCGCCGAATACAAGAATGCGTTTGTCGGACATGATAATTCTCCTTGTCAGGGGTTGATTATATGCGTACCATACGCCGTTCGGGCGCGCTGACGGACGGCTTGAAACGCGGGGTCGGACACCCGTTTACCTGCCGGCAAACCGGGCGTCCATGCGCTCGTTGACGGGACCGACACAGGGTACGGTGGCGGGGTCGAGAGCGGAAAGCTCCCGGCGGAGCCCGTCGTAAAGGGTGGAGAGATCGCGCTGTCTGAGGCCGGTGACGGCGAGAACTTTGCTGTTGTCCATGATGCGGTCGAAAAGGCGGTCGTATTTTAACTGCCAGATAGCGCGTTCGGGGTCGGCATCGCCGCAGATGCAGCGGATGTAGTCCTCGTCGGAGACCCACTCGGCGCGGAGCCCGATGAGGTCGCGGTAGTACTCGGCGACGGTGCCCCAGCTGTGATGCTCGGCGGTGCAGACCGAATATATGTCGCGGCGGACGTTGGGATTAAAGAGCAGCCGGGCTATCATCTCGGCGACGTCGCACGCCCAGCTCATGGTTGCCTGCACGTCGCGGGCGGAGGCGGGGAGCAGAATGGTCTTGCCGGCAAATGCCCGGGCGCAGACCACGTTCATCTCGAGGGTGACAAGCTGGAAGCGGCGCTTCGAGTAGGTGATGGCGGGACGGATGGCTGTCCAGTTGTCGCAACCCGACGCCCAGAGAAAATCCTCGCCCCGGGCCTTGTAGAGGCAGTAGTCCTCCACATCCCGCTTGTCGGGGTCGTTTGCGAACACGTCGAGCAGACGGGGGGAGGTCTCCTTCACCGGATGCTGTTCGTTTGCGTAGATGCGGTATGAGGAGAGGTAGATATAATGGTCGGCGGCGGCAAGCAGACGGGGCAGAACCTGAGGGATGCGGGAAGTGGAGTAGATCATAAAATCCACTATCCCGTCATAGCCGCCGGCAAGGAAGGAGTCGAAAACCGCGTCGTCGGAGAGATTCGCCTTGTGATAGGTGACAAGGGGATTGTCGGACTTTACGTCGTCCATTGACACCACATCCACCCGATAGCCCCGGTCGGCGAGCTTGGGTACAAGATAGGTTCCCATGGCGCCGGTGCCGCCGAAAACAAGCACTTTCTTTTCTGACATAAAATTGCCTCCTTATAGTCTTACAATAACGGCAGCCTTGTGCCGGCTGCCGATGGTGTGTGTATTATGTTATTATGATATCGTTTGTCCCGAGCGGGATGTCCCTCATCGGTCAAGGCGCGGAAAGCCACGGGCGTTTACCGCCACTGCCGCACCCCTTCGCCCGCCCTCACTCGGTGCGGACGAACTTGCCGTTTTCGAACATGCCCTCCAGGCGGCGGCCGTTGGGCCAGGTATGGGTGCCCCAGCCGTTGGCGTAGCCCTGCACCCACTTCCCGGTATGGGTCTCGCCGTTTGCCCAGGTGAAGGTGCCCTGACCGTGGCGCACTCCGTCCTTGAACTCGCCCACATAGGTTGAGCCGTCCTCGAAGGTGAAGGTGCCCTCGCCGTTCATGATATCCGACTCGAAGTTGCCCTCGTATTGAGTGCCGTCAGCCCAGATCATGGTGCCGTGGCCGACACGCATGCCGTTCTCGAAGTAGCCCACGTACATGGAGCCGTCGTTATAGGAATAGGAGCCGTACCCCTGACGGACGCCGTTCACCATATCCCCCTCGTACTGGTCGCCGTTGGGATATTTGAAAAGGCCGTTGCCCGTCATGCGGTCGCGCTGGAACTCGCCGGTGTAGACGTTGCCGTCCTCCATGGTGAGAGTGCCTTTGCCGTGCTTGAGGAGGTTTTTAAGTTCCCCTTCGTAGATATCGCCGTTTGAATAGCGGACGGTCCCAGACTCCATATCCACCTCGCCGGTGGTGCCGTCGGAGATATAGAGGCGGCCTTTATAGGGATCGCCGTTGGTGTCGGCGCGGCCGAAGAACTTGACGTATCCGTCGTCCTCGGTTTCAATTTTGATGTAGCGCAGACCCGACATGCTTATGATGGCGAACACAAGTGCCACGAAGATGATGGCAATGACGGCGGTCACCGCTAAGATGAAGCCGGCGCTGTAATGTTTTTTAGCTTTTGTTGTAGTTCTGTTCATAATATCAATAAAACCTGACGGATGACGGTAATGTTCATCAGAGCTGCTCGGAGAGACCGAACAGATCCTTGAACATGTCTATTAGATCGGGGATGACTGTGAAGGAGATGACCGCTACCACGATGAGCGCCAGAACCGCCAGAAGTATGTTGAACAGCGATGCGCTGGTGGCGTCGAACAGGCGGGCGGCGCGGTCAATTTTGTTCTCGGGAATGAAGAAGGGAGTGTCGGCTATATCGGCGCTCCGTTTTTTCGCTGCGCTCTTTTTTACGGGCGCGCCGTCGACAGCCGGGGCTTGCACGGACGCGGGCACGGGATTGGCGATTACCACCTTGCGCAGCGTGCCCTTTTCGCGCAGCTGCAGCCGGATGAGGATGTTGCTCTTTACCCCCAGCTGACGCATGGTCAGCGCCGTTTCGGGGGTGTGAGCCTTCGCATCCAGCAGGCGCCGCACATAGGCGCCGGTTACACGCTTGGTGAGGAATATGACCAGCAGCGCCAGCACCACGCCGACGAACAGCGACCATACTATAATGTCAAGCGTGATTCCCTGATAAGTAAGAAGTTTTGATAAATCCATAATCTTTCACAAATGGGCATGGCTGTCGCGAAATCCGGGCGTACCGCCGCCGGCAAGGCGCCTGAGGCATGTGCGGCAGCCGGCAAGGCGCCTGAGGCATGTGCGGCAGCCGGCGAGCCGCCGGGGGCATATGCGGCAGCGTGGGGTTTGAACAAATCGTTCGTTGACTTGCTGCCTAATTTGAGGTCTGTAAAAACCGCGGAAGCGGGGATTTACAAATCGTTCGTCGACTTGCTGCCTAATTTGAGGTCTGCACGAACCGCGGAGGCGGGGGTTTACAAATCGTTCGTCGACTTGCTGCCTAATTTGAGGTCTGCACGAACCGCGGAGGCGGGGGTTTACAAATCGTTCGTCGACTTACTGCCTGACTTGAAGTCTGTACGAACCGCGGAGGCGGGGGTTTATAAGTCTGTTGCCGACTTGCCGTCTGACTTGAAGTCTGTACGAACGCGGAGGCGGGGGTTTATAAGTCTGTTGCCGGCTTGCCGTCTGACCTGAAGTCTGTACGAACCGCGGAAGCGGGGGTTTACACCTGCCGCAGATGCATGGCTTTGACATTTAACAAGTCTGCCGCCGCAGGCCGTGGGGATATAACTTACGCCTTCTTTATGACCTCGATGCCGAGATATTTCCGCAGCACTTCGGGCACCTTAACCGAGCCGTCGGGGAGCTGATTCTGCTCCACGATGGCGGGCATGATGCGGGAGGTAGCCAGACCCGAGCCGTTGAGGGTGTGGACGAATTCGGTCTTGCCGGTGGACTCGCGACGGAAGCGGATCGAGCCGCGGCGCGCCTGATAGTCCCGGGCGTTGGAGACCGAGCTGACCTCCTTGTAGCCGTTCATGGAGGGGATGTGTATCTCTATATCGTATGTGCGCGCCATGGATGCCGAGCAGTCGCCGGCGGCTAACTTTACTGTGCGGAAGTGGAAGCCCAGACCCTTCACCAGAGCCTCGGCCTTGCCTACCAGCTCGGTAAACGCCTCGTCCGAGTCCTCGGGTCTGGTGTACTGAACCATCTCCACCTTGTTGAACTGGTGGCCGCGCACCATGCCCCGCTCGTCTGCGCGGTAGGAGCCGGCTTCCCGTCTGAAACAGGGGGTGTAGCTGATGTACTTGCAGGGCAGTTCCGCCTCGGTGAGAATCTCGTCGCGGTGAAGCGAGACGAGAGCCGTCTCGGCGGTGGGGAGCATGAAGCGGCGGCGCTCGTCGTCGTCCTGCTGCTCCAGCCAGTAAACCTCGTCGCGGAACTTGGGGAACTGGCCGGCGGTCAGACCGCACTCGTAGCCCAGCATATGGGGAACGAGCACCAGCTCATAGCCGTCGCCGATATGGGTGTCGATGAAGTAGTTGAGCAGCGCCCACTCGAGGCGGGAGCCTAAACCGCGGTAGATCCAGAAGCCGCTGCCCGAGAGCTTCGCGCCCCGCTCATAGTCCACAAGACCCAGGTCGGTGCAGAGGTCGACATGATTCTTCGGCTCGAAGTCGAACTTGTGAGGCTCGCCGTAGTAACGGAGCGGCTCGTTGTTCTCCTTGCCGCCGGACCTGAGGTCCTCATCCGGCAGGTTGGGAAGCGACAGCATGAGATCGTTGTACTCTTCCTCCACCGCCCTGAGCTTCTCGCCGTCGGTTTTGACCTTCTCGGACAGCTCCTTCATCCTGTTGAGCAGTTCGGAGGCGTCCTTTCCGGCTTTCTTAAGCTGAGGTATCTGCTTCGAAGCGGCGTTCTGCTCGGCTTTCAGAGATTCGGTCTCGGCAATGAGTGCGCGGCGCTCGGTGTCAAGCTCCAGTATGCGGTCGATCTCCGCAGAACACTCCTTTTCCTTTTTAAGCAGACGGTCTTTCGTCGCCTGTGGATTCTCGCGGATGTATCTTATGTCAAGCATTGTGTCTTACCTCGTGCGTATATGTATGTTAATCGTTTGCCTGTGTTAACGGCGGCATCTGCTGCGTTCAGTCGTCAAGCTCGCCGCCGATGAGTATCTTAATAAGGGCGTCAAGGTCCTCGTTGTCCTCGTATTCAATGGTCACCGTCCTTGATTTTCCCTTTTCCTTTACAATGACCCGGCGCCCCATGCGGTCGGTGAGACGGCGGGACAGATCGGCGCAGTAGTCAACCTTCGTACCGGTTTCCGTCTCCTCCGGCTCCTCATCCGCTGTGATGTGTGAGGCGTTCAGCCGCTTTACCAGTTCCTCGGTGCGGCGCACCGACAGACCCTCGCGGATTACCCGCTCTGCCGCCGGCAGAATGTCGGCTCTCTCGGTCAGTCCCAGAAGGGCGCGGCCGTGGCCTTCGCTCAGCTCCCGCGAATTTATGTAGACACGGACCTCCTCGGGCAGGTCCAGCAGCCGCATGGAGTTGGCTATCGCCGGACGGGAACGTCCCACCGACTTTGAAAGCTGCTCCTGGGTCATGCCGAACTCGTCAAGCAGCCGGCGGTATGCCGCCGCTTCCTCCAAGGGGGAAAGATCCTCTCTCTGTATGTTTTCTATGAGCGCCAGCTGCATGGCTCTCAGGTCGTCCGCCTCGGTCACCACCACCGGCACCTCGGTAAGACCCGCCAGTTTCGCCGCCCGCCAGCGCCGCTCGCCGGCAATTATGGAGTAGCTGCCCGTCATATTCGGACGGACGACAATAGGCTGTATTATGCCGTTGGCTGCGATGGACTCGGCCAGCGACTGCAGCGACGCCGCGTCAAATTGTTTTCTCGGCTGAGATGCTCTCGGCTCAACGTCGGATATCCGCGCCATTATGACGCCGCTCTGTACCTCGTCTGTCGTGTTGTCCAGGAATATCGCGTCCAGCCCCCGCCCCAGCCCGGTTTTTTTCTTTGCCATTTATTCTCCCGGGTATGTTTTCGCAGTTGAGTTTCTCTGCGGAAGGGTGTTCGAATACGGATGCGGCTTGACGAAAAAATCGGCTATATCCGCCTCATCAGCTCTTTCGCCACCTCGTCGTATGCCGCGGCTCCCTTGGAGCTCTTGTCGTAGTAGCGTGCCGGCTGTCCGTAGCTTGGCGCTTCGCTTAACTTCACATTGCGCTGCACCATGGTTCTGAACAGCTTGTTGGCGTAGTATTTCTTCAGCTCGCCAAGCACCTGATTGCTCAGGTTCAGCCTGCCGTTGTGCATGGTCACCAGTATGCCGGTGATGTCAAGCGTGGGGTTGTAGAGCTTACGCACCGAGCGTATCGTCATCATCAGCTGCGAAAGCCCCTCCAGCGCGTAATATTCGCACTGCATGGGGATTATAACCCCGTCGGCGGCCGTCAGTCCGTTGACGGTCAGCAGCCCCAGTGAGGGCGGGCAGTCGATGATTATGTAGTCGAAGCGGTGACGTATCGGCTCTATCGCGTCGCGGAGCCGCCTTTCCCGCCCTTCGCTTGCCGCCAGTTCCAATTCGGCGCCGGCAAGCTGTATGTCGGAGGGCAATACACTGAGCCCGGGAAATCCGGTGTCACGCAGGATGTCCTCAGCCCTTGCCCTGCCGATTAGCAGGTCATACACCGTCTGCCCCATGTTTTTCTTCGAGATGCCCACGCCGCTGGTGGCGTTGCCCTGGGGGTCGATATCCGCGAGCAGCGTCGATTTGCCGAAGGCGCCCAGCGCCGCCGCGATATTCACGGCGGAGGTGGTCTTGCCCACGCCGCCTTTCTGATTCGAAAAGCAGATTACCGCCATGACGCCGCACCCCCTCCGATTATACAATCAACATTTATGTATTATACCAAGCGGCGGCTGCAATGTCAATAAAAAAGCTGTAAATTATTGCGCCGCGGAAGCCGCTGCTGCCGGTACCGTCTTGACACCCGGGGGAGCGGCTGATATAATTGAAGCAAGAAGCAAGAAGCAAGATGCAGGAAGCAAGAGCGAAGAAGCGGGAAGAAAGGGCGCGGGGCGCGCGTAGGGTCAGAGAGAGGAGCGTATCAACGAATGAACGAAATTCACAGGAGAGTCATGCATACCGCCGATTTCTGTGTGGTGGGAGGCGGGCTGTCGGGCGTGTGCGCCGCGCTGGCGGCTGCCCGGCACGGGGCTGAGACCATACTGATACACGACCGGCCGGTGCCGGGAGGCAACTGTTCAAGCGAGATTCGCATGTGGGTGCGGGGAGCGGGCGGCGAATACCGGGAGTCGGGCATCGTCTCCGAACTTGACCTTGAAAACATCTACCGCAATCCCCACAGGAACGCCCATCTCTGGGATGCGGTGCTTTACGGCAAGCTGCGCGCCGAGCCGAATCTCAAGGTGCTCTACAACTGCTCGGTATACGACGCCGAGACCGAGAACGGCAGGATAGTCTCGGTCAGCGGCTGGCAGCTCACCACCTATACGGTGCACACCGTGAAGGCGGCGCTCTTTGCCGACTGTTCGGGAGACTCCATACTTGCGCCGCTGACTGGGGATACCTGCCGCATCGGGCGCGAGGGTCGCGGTTTCGGCGAGAAGATAGCCGACGGGTCAGCCGATACCCTGCATATGGGCATGTCCTGTCTGATACAGGCGCGGGAGACGGATCACCCGGTGGAGTTCATTCCCCCCGATTGGGCGGAGCGCTTCACCGAGGAGGAACTTGAAGGCAAAGCCCACGACTGCGTGAACCGGCGCGACAACATGTGGTGGATCGAGGTGGGAGGCAACACCGCCGACGGCATATCCGACACCGAGGAATGCCGCGATCGGCTGTTAGCCATTGCCTTCGGCGTCTGGGATCATATAAAGAACGGCGGCGATCACGGAGCCGAAAACTTCGAGCTTGAATGGATAGGCTTCCTGCCCGGCAAGCGGGAGAGCCGAAGATATATTGGATATTATATACTGACCGCCGACGACCTGACCGCCGGCACCCCCTTTGAGGACATCGTCGCCTACGGCGGCTGGACGATGGACGACCACGACCCCCGTGGGATAGACGCTCCCGGCTACTCCTCGAAGCACTATCCGGTGAAAAAGGGCTACCCCATACCCTATCGCTGTCTGTTTTCGAAGAATATCGATAACCTGTTCTTCGCCGGGCGCAATATAAGCGCCACTCATCTCGCCATGTCCTCCACCCGGGTTATGGCGACCTGCAGCCTCATGGGGCAGGCGGTGGGAACGGCGGCCGCCCTTGCCGCCGCGGAGGGGCTGACCCCCCGGGAAGTTTACGAAAGCGGCAGATACAGGGAGGTTCAGCGCCGGCTGATGAACGACGGCTGCTGGCTGCCCACAATGCGCCGCGAGACCGAAATACCCGTGTCCTATAACCTCACCGAAGCCGAAACCGCGGTGCTTATGAACGGCATCGAACGCCCCTTCGAGGGGAAGGGCAACTATATCGTTCCCGGCGGGAGCATTGTGCTTACCCCGTCCGCCCCCGTTTCCGGCGCCGCGCTTCGGGTCATGCTCGACCCCGATTACACACGGGTCACCATTAACACCACCGACATGACAAACCCCTATTCCCAGAAGTCTCACCGGCGGCTGGACTTCATCCCGCTCAAAATGCCGGCTGATCTGCCGAAATGCTATACGGTTGAAGCGGTGACTGCCGACGGCGAGCGCCGCGTCGTCGCCGATGTGCCGGACAACCGCAGCCATGTGCTGACTATCCCTCTGCCCGACAATACGCTGTCGGTCATCTTCACCCCGGGCGAGGTCTGGGGCGGAAGCGGAGGCGAGCCGAGAGTATTTGCCTGCGACCTTGTGCGTATGCCGCAGTATTTTACTCCCTCGGTCAGCAGCTGAAATTTGTGCCTGTGCAACGCATGATTGGACTTATAAGCCTCCCTCGCCGAGGGAGGTGGCACGGCGACAGCCGCGACGGAGTGAGTAAAGCCCCGAATTTACCCGTGTTTATATTGCCGGCGAATTTTCTTGACTTTATATTTTGTGTATGGTACAATAAAAAATACAGAGTATTAACCCATTTTATTGAACGAAAGGAATCTGCCATGAAGAAGAAAAAACTGCTGACAATGTCGGCGGCGCTTGCGGTTGTAATGCTCTTAATATTTACGATACCGTCAGTGGCTGCGTTTAATATCGGAGATGTGGTAAACTATTACCTTTATACCGACATTGTAACCTATATCGACAATATCCCGATCCGCTCCTATAACATAGACGGCTACACCGCCGTCGTTGTCGAGGATCTTGCCAACTACGGCTTTGACGTGGTATGGAGCGCGGGCGCGCGGACGCTCAGAGTGACCCGCAACACATCAAAACGGGTGATCGGCGGATTTGAGCCGGCGGCTAATACCGGAAAAGTCGGTTCCCCCGCGGGCGAAGTGTATTTCACCGATATCGTCACCTATTTTAACGGCGTCGCGGTCAAGAGCTACAACGTCGGCGGTCTTACAATAGCTTATGTCGACGATCTTGCCGAATATTACAAGCAGAATTATGTATGGGACGCTTACAAGAGGACGCTTTCGCTGACCCTCGTCGGCGCGGCGCCCGCCCCCTCGCCGTCTCCTTCGCCGTCACCGTCACCGTCTCCGCAGCCCTCATCACCGCTGGTCATTACGTCTCAGCCGCAAAACGCAGTGGCGAGAAAGGGCGACGCGGTTTCCTTTGAAGTGACGGCAAGCGGCGGTATAACTCCTTATTCCTATCAGTGGCAGACAAGACGGGGCTTGACCGGAAGCTGGAGCAATGTCACTTATCTGTCAGGCAAGATGAGCTTCTTCGCCTCGGATGCCGACCTTGCCAACCCCAACTACTACCGCTGCGTTATCACCGACAACGCGGGAACGAAGGTCACCTCCGACGCAGTGTATGTATCGTCCGCCTCCGAGGCATTGAAGGTGTCGCTTACTTACGGAAGCATCGAAGCCTACGCGACAGATACTTTTAATGTATCGGTAAACGTCAGCGGCGGCAAGGCTCCTTATAAATACCAGTGGTATTACGGCCAGTCGATAGGAAATTACAACGCAATCAACGAAAATTCCCAGACGATCTATTTCAGGCCCAATCCCTCGCCGTCGGTTCAGTACCTTAAATGCACCGTAATCGACGCAAACGGAGCGATTGCCGAATCGGCGCCCTTCAGGATCACCCTGAAAACCGCCGCGTCAAACCTTTCGGCGAAACTGAACAAGACCGCTGTCAGCGTAAGGCACGGCGAGAACTTCTCGATAACCGTAAACCCGACCGGCGGCACGGCTCCGTATCAGTACAGCTGGTATATGGCTATCGGCAACGGAAGCTTCTTCGATATGTCGATGTTTGACCCGAACGCGAGCAGTCAGACATTTACCGCTGCCGGAGATATCACAAATCCGATAAAGTCGTTTAAGTGCAGCGTGAGAGACAACAGCGGCAACACGGTCTTCTCGGATGTCTGCGTCGTTACGGTGACCGGAACACAGCAAACGCTGAAAGCGACTCTGAACAAGACCGCTGTCAGCGTAAGAAACGGCGAGAGCTTCTCTATAACCGTAAACCCGACCGGCGGCACGGCTCCGTATCAGTACACCTGGTATATGGCTATAGGCAACGGAGTCTTCTTCGATCTGTCGATGTATACCCCGAACGCGAACAATCAGACATTTACAGCCGTCGGAGATATCACAGAGCCGATAGAGTCGTTTAAGTGCAGCGTGAGAGACAACAGCGGCAACACGGTCTTCTCGGATGTCTGCGTCGTTACGGTGACCGGAACACAGGAATCGCTGAAAGCGACGCTCAATAAGACCTTTATCAGCGCCGAAAAGAATAAACCCTTCACCCTCAGCGTCAATGCGACAGGCGGCACGGCTCCGTATACCTATAAGTGGTATTTCGGCGATAGCAACGGCACATTTACCGACATGACGACCTATATGCAAGGGGCTACCGGAAGCTCGATCACCGCCACGCCTGACCCCAGATACACGACTCAGTATCTCAGGTGCCGTGTGACCGACCGCCTCGGCAATTATGTTGATTCGAACACCTGTACCATCTATGTGGGGTATGATCCCCTTAAAGCGGAGTTGAACTGCAGTTCGGTATATGCTCCGGAAGGTGCGAGCTACTCTGTCACCTGCACACCGTCGGGAGGACTGGCGCCGTATTACTATGAATGGGTCGGCGAAGTTTATAACGGCAGTCAAGTGGTTTCGTCGTTCAGAGACCCGAATACAGGCAGAGTGTTTGAAGCTGTCGGATTAAACAGAGGCTACAGACTGCATTTATTGTGCCGGGTTTATGACTCCGACACCAATTCCGTACAAACAAAAGTTTGTATTGTATACTTCGAATAAAACGCTGAAGTGACGTTATAAAATCAGGGAGCTGTGTCAGAATTCGAGTTCTGATACAGCTCCCGCTGTTTATTGCATTTTACTCCGATGTTCGCTTATCGCGGGCGTTAACTACGATGCCCGCTATTATGTGTTCACTCCCACTCCAGCAGCGCCATGCCGTTGGCGGGGAGGGTGATTTCGGGGGCATAGTCCGTCTCGCCCAGGTTAAGCGAATCGTCAAGCAGGAAAATTCTGCATTCGCCGAGATCATCAGGCAGTTTTACGGTGACGGGAGCGGCGCTTTCGGGCGAGAAGTGTGTCACCATGCAGCGCAGAGCCTTGCCGCCGGCGGCGGCGAGAGCGTAGAGGTTGTCGCCGCCGGCTATCTCGGCGGACACATGGCTGCCCAGTTTATAGAGCCGGTTGAAGGCGTAGAACGGATAGTAGGGCTTACGGGGAATGACCTGCTTGGGGCCGGCGTGGAGGCGCATGGGCGCCGGCTCGAACAGCCCGTTCCAGGCGTTGGTGAACTTCATCTGCGCGTCGTAGAAGGTGCAGATATCCACCGGATACTGCTGCATGACGGTGAGCATGGCGGCGTTGAAAGCGGCTCCCTTGATGGAGCGGATTATCTTGAAGCTCTCGTCGCAGTCCTGCCAGCTCTTTACATAGTTCCACTCGTCGTATATGCTTTCCTTGTCGCCGAAGCCGTATTCCTTCATCAGCTCCCGGGCGCCGGTTATAAGGCTGACCGCCTGTCCTATACCCGACACATAGCCGTGCCAGGAGAAGAAGTCCAGGGGCGCGCCGCTCTGCCGCACATGGGCGAGGAACTTGCGGGTGAAATTGTTCACCGACGAGCAGGACGCGGGGCCGCCGACCTTAATATCGGGGAAGCGCTCCTTGAGATATTTCGCGGTGACGGTATATAACTCGAAATACTGATCCCAGGTGCCCCGCCACATGGTGTCATAAAGCTCCGGCTCGTTCCATATCTCCCAGTAGCGGATGCCCATGTGGTGGCCGTCCGCCCAGCCCTCGTTCAGATGGGCTATGATGCCGCCGCAGACCTTCGCCCAGTGAAGATTGTCCTTGGGCGGGAAGATGCGGCGCTTTATCGGCTGATGCTCGATGGAGGCGCCCAGCCGGTAGATAACCTCCGCGCCCGCGTCGCGGATCTTCTGAATGTAGAGGTCGGTGAGAGCGAAGTTGTAGCTTGCGGGGTCGTCGGGGTCCTTGTTCTCGTCGGGGAAAACGCAGCCGATGTCAACAAATTCGCCGCTGCCGAAGGGATATTCGGTGTCGTGCAGGCGCGAGAAGGGTATGCCCGCCTCGCGGAAATAACGGCTGGCGTCCTGGGTGAAGTTCAGCGTCACCGGGCCGTTGTTGACGCCGTGCACCGGCTTCATTTTGCCGAGTATGTTTTTCGGGTCTATTCTGAGTTCTGCCATAGTCTGAATATGCCTCCTTTTCGGTGGGGGTCGGATTCGGTTATTCTGCCCCGGGGTCTGATTATGTCATTCTGTCCGCGGTCGGTTATCGTGATTTTGAGCGCGGCGGGCTTTTTTATTTGGTCTGCGGGTTGGTTTCATTCGTTCCGCTTCCGTGCCAGGTGGGGAAGATCTCACGCCACACGTCGGTGTGGGCTTCGCAGTCGAGATAGTGGGGGAACACCTCGGCAACGGGGCCGTCGGGACCTTCGGGGAAGGCGTTGGCGACTGCCCTGCGATAGCCGGTCTTCACCGATTCGCAGAAGACGCGCCATTCGGCAAGCCACTTTTCCTCGTCGGCGAGAATTCTGTTGCGCTCGGCAAACTCCCGCAGCTCCCGCTCCTTTTCCTCCCCCTCCGACAGGTCAACTCCCGTCTCGGTGACGCGGAGCGAATGGAAGGTTAGTTCTGTTCCGCCCTCATCGTCGACGTCAAGCTGCAGCAGCATGCCGTTGTTCCAGTGGGGATGATTTACCAGACCCACGAAGTTGAAGTTGCCCTGACCGTAGACTATATTGCCGCCCTGATATTCCTCGTGCGCGCCGACGCAGTGGGAATGCTGGCAGGTGACAAAGTCGGCGCCGGCGCGTATCATGGCGCGGCAGGCTTTGCGCAGGCGGGGAGAGGGATAGCGGCTCTGCTCCTTGCCGCCGTGGTAGATGACGATGACATAGTCGGCGGCAGCCTTCGCCGCGGTGATGTCCTCCATGGTCTCAAAGGGGTCGAATGCCCAGGCGCCCTCCCTGTCGGGCAGGGCGTAGCAGTATTCATGCTCGCAGACGCAGACCCACGCCACCCGTTTTCCGCACACCTCGGTGAAAAGCGGCTTGCGGGCGTCGCGCTCCGATCTGCCCACGCCGGTGTAGGGCAGTCCGTGGGCTTCAAGCGCCGCTATTGTGTCGCGCAGCCCCGGGCGGCCGTAGTCAAAGGTGTGGTTGTTTGACAGTCCCACAACATCAACGCCCAGGTCGGCGAGAACCTTGGCGTATGAGGGCTTGCCCCGAAGATTGGGGCCGCACTTGCGAATGGGGGTGTCCGATTCGGTCAGCGCGCATTCCAGATTGGCGAAGCATATATCCCCGGTTGCCATCAACTCGCCTATGCCGCCGAAGAGCGCCTTAAGGTCGCCGGCTTCAAAGGCGGGTACGGTGGTCTTTGTTGGGGTTATGTCGCCGCCGATAAATATTCTCATATGTAATATTCCTCCCTGTGCCGTTGTTTTCGTTTCGACTTCATTATAGCAGGGCGGCGCATCCTTTGCAAGGGCTGTTTTGACGGGTTTCGGTGCTGTCGGCGACGGGCTTGCGGCAGGGGTGCCGTTATGATATTTCAGCCTTCCAAGCTGTCATCGGGGTTTCGATTGCCCGCACCGGCAGAATGTGGATTTGCCTGTTGCCCCGGCGGCTCATGTATGGTACAATTATTGTGTGAACCTCATATCTGCGCGGCGGTCTGTCGGCGTTCGCCTTTGCCGGCGGGATCGATGAAACTCTCTTTAAGACGATACTCCGCAAATTCGATTTCAGCAGGGAGCAGTTCGACAAGAACATGGAGGATTTCAGCGCCGGTCAGAAAAAGAAAGCAGTTATCGCCAAAAGCCTCTGCGAAAGCGCCCATCTTTATCTGTGGGATGAGCCGCTTAACTACATAGACGTTTTTTCGCGCATACAGATAGAAAAAGCGATCCTCGAATACCGCCCCACGCTGATGTTCGTGGAGCATGACGAGGCTTTTTGCGTCAAAATCCGCACGAAAAGCATCGACCTGTGTGAATTGGGATAATGACCGCCGTTCCGCGTGAGCCGTGAGCATTCCGTGAGCATTGAATTAAACATAACAGAAAGGAACCATACATGAACAGCGCGATGAGAATAACAACGCCAGAATTTGCCCCGCTCGAGACGATAAACGTCTTTCACCGCCAGCTTGACAAAACGCCGGTACCCCCCTCGGCGTACGAAAACTGCCATATCCTGTTCAGGCGGGAGTTTGAAACCGATGTAACCGAGGGAGCGGTGTTTTATATCACGGCGGACGACTATTACAAGCTGTGGATAAACGGCGAGTTCGCCGGCATGGGCCCGGCGCCCTCCTACACCTTCCGCTACAATTATAACAAAATTGATATATCCCCATATCTGAAACCGGGCAGGAATATCATAGCGGTGCACACCTATTATCAGGGGCTTATAAACCGTGTCTGGACGAGCGGCGACAACCTCCACATGTTCTGCTGCGCGCTGGATATCGGCGGCAGGCGGGTGCTGGAGAGCGACAAAAGCTGGAAATACGCCTGCCACACCGGCTATTCCCACCTGGGCACCACCGGCTACAAGACCCAGTTCAGAGAGCGCTATGACGCGGGCGCGCCCGAGGTTGGCTTTGAATGTCCCTGCTTCGACGACTCGGGCTGGTCATACGCCGTGGAAGCCGCGAAAAGCCCCCATACCCTTGTGGAGCAGGAGACAGCCATGCTGGCGTTCGAGACAATGCGTCCGGCTTCCGTGCGGCGTGAGGGGGAAACCGTTATTTTCGACCTGGGGCAGATGGTGGTGGGCTATCCTTCATTTACCATAAAGGGCAAAAAAGGCGATGTGGCGGGCATCTTCTGCGGACAGGAGCTGAACCCCGACGGCTCGGTGCGCTATAAGCTGCGCTGCAACTGCGAGTATGCCGAAGAAATGGTGCTGTCGGGGTGCGAGGACAGACTTGTCCAGTATGACTACAAGGCGTTCCGCTATGTTGAACTTCACCTGCCCCCGGGAGCGCGATTCAACAGCGATTCTTTCTATGTCACCGCCCGTCACTATCCCTTTGCCGAGACGGCAAAGCCCTTCCTCGACGGATATGAGGGCGAGGAGCGGGAGACGCTGGAACGCATATGGAAGTTATGCTCGGACACGCTCAGATACGGCGTGCAGGAGGTCATACAGGACTGCCCCGACCGTGAGAAGGGCTTCTATCTCGGCGACGGCTGCTACACCGCCCTGACTCACCTGGCGCTCACCGGCGACCCGTCAATCTGCCGCAAGATGATATACGACGCGCTGGCGTCGGCGTTCATCACCCCGGGGCTGGTGACCTGTCTCGACTGCTCGTTCATGCAGGAGATAGCCGAATACCCGCTGATGTTCATCGGTTTCGTCTGGGCGTATTATCGCTTCACGGGAGACAGGGAACTGCTTTTTGATGTGAAGCAGGGTCTTAAAAACATACTTGAGGACTACCGCGCCCTATATGAGGGCGAGAACGGGCTGCTGTCTCATCTGGATCGCTGGTGCGTGGTGGAATGGCCGGCGCCCTACCGGGACGGCTACGATGTTGATATCGCCGAAGGCAAGGTCTGCGAGGCGGAGCACGCGGCGATAAACGCCTACTATGTCTTTGCCGTGAAGATTATGAATCTCATCTGTCGCGAGACGGGGGAGGGCGATTACCGCCCCTTTGAGCCGCTGCGGGAGGGCTTCATCGCCGCCTTCTACGATGCGGAGAGCGGGCTTTTCCGCGACAGCACCGCTTCCGAACACAAGAGCTTCCCCGCGTCGGCTTTCGCCTATTCATTCGGGCTCTGCCCCGACGAAGCCTGTGAGGAGCGCATCGAGGCGTGGCTTGAGGAGCGCACGGTGGCAAAGTCGAACTTCTTTGTCACCTTCCCGCTGCTGATGCGGCTCATGCTCAAGGGACGGCGGGAGGACGTCTGCCGTCAGCTTTTAGCCCCCGGCGCCTGGCGGCGTCTGCTTGACGAGGGAGCCACCGTCACCTTCGAGGGCTGGGGCGCCGACTGCAAGTGGAACACCTCGCTGTTCCACCTCACCATGTCCTACGGCGCGCTGTTCATGTCGAAGGAATTCTGGGATTCTGTGAGATAATGGTAATCTGTGAGATAGTGGTAAGATAAACAATAAAGACAGGAGCTGTGTCGGAATTTGAGTTCCGATACAGCTCCTTTGGTATTGCTCCCTGTGTTGCGGCGATTACTCCCTCTGTCGGCGGTTGCTCCCTGTGTTGCGGTGGTTACTCCCTCCGACGCGGCACTCCCTCCGACACGGCTGTCGCCGTGCCACCTCCCTCGGAGAGGGAGGCTTTTGTGCGCCTGTCGGGCGTGTGCCAGTATAGGAACCTATACGATGGAGCTGACAACGCCGCCTATTTCTCATCACGCGCTTTCCGAGGCTTTATCACCGGCCGAGTTACCTCATAGCTGACGCCCAGAAGGAAACGAATCGTCTCATCGTCGGGCAGGGGATAGGGCGCGGCATGTCCGCGCGACCCGCCGGCACTGTCCGATACATTCCCCGAACTCTCCAGCGGCAGAGAAACCCAGTGCGCCTTGTTCATATGATATCCCGGCAGCACCCCCTCCGCCGGTCCGAAGGAGTCGCGAAGCTCGAGGGGCAGTTTAAGATTCACTATGTCGATGAGTTTATCCCCCGGCAGTCCGAGGCGCGAGGGATGTATCCGCATTACTATTCCGTACCAGCGGCGGTTGGCGGCGTGGCGGAATACCGCCGTGAGAGCGTCGCGCTCAAAGGGATAGTCCGCCTCGGTGCCGAATTTGTCGGCGCAGTAGGCAAGCAGTGCTTCTCTTGTCATTGGCGGTCACCTTGCCGATGTAACGCGGCATGCTTGCGGACAACCGCCGCGGTCGGTATGACGGGCTGAATGTGTATGTAATCTTTCATATATTCCTCTGAAATCAATCGGAAACATCTGACTTCCCGCACACATTCTACCATATCCGGCGCCGCCGCGCAAGATGAGTCTGCGCAACTTGAAAAACTTAATGAACTGTGATACAATCGGATCAGATAAAAACCGAATGAGAGCCTATAAAGACAATAATATGGACACAAGGAAAGAAATAAACATCAACGACGAATACACGACCCGGGTGATTGACATGACCGCTCCGGGGGAGGGCATCTGCCGCTGTGACGGCGCGGCGGTGTTTCTGCCCGGCGGCGTCACCGGGGATCTGGTGCGCCTGAGGATAGCCGCCCTGCGGCGGCGGCGCGCCGACGGCGAGCTGCTCGAAATCCTTGAGCCTTCCCCCCGTCGGGTGAGCCCCGACTGCCCGGTTTACGGCGACAGCGACGGCGACGGCGGGTGCGGCGGCTGTACCCTGCGCCATGTCGACCCCGATTACGGCGCGTCGGTGCGGGAGAATTTAATTCGCGCCGCCCTGCGCCGGGAGGGTGTCCGCATCGCCTGCGAAGACCGCGCCGGTGATTACGGTGTCTGCGGCAGCAAGCGCGGCGTCTGCGTTGACTGCGGCAGCAAGCGCGGCGTCTGCGGTGACAGCAACGGCAAAAGCGGTGATGTGCGCCCGATCCTGCGCACCCGCGAGATCGGTTACCGCAACAAGGTTACCTTTCACATCGGTTCGGACGGGCTTATCGGCTTCTATGCCCCCTCCTCCCACCGGATACTGCCCGGCTCCCATCTCTGCCCGCTCTGCCCCGGGATTTTCGGCAGAATTGCCCGGTTTACAATGGATGCGATTGCCTCCTCCCTGCTTCCTCTCCCCGACGGCGGCGGTCTTGAACTGCGGATTTCAGCCGCCGGATTTGTCCGCGTCATTCTCGGCGTTCCCGCGGGCTATAAAGGCGATCTCTCGCCCTATGCCGCCGCCCTTGTCTCGGAATTCGGCGCGGTGATATCGGGCGTGCTCTCTGCCGCCGCCGACCGCCGCGGCCGCGTCGAATATACTCTCCTCCGGGGCGAGCGGTGGCTTGACGACACAATCGGCGGCGTGCCGATGCGGCTTTCCCCCGGCGCCTTTGCCCAGGTCAACCGCGAGGGCGCCGCCCATCTCGCCGATATCATCCTGCGGTATGCGGAGGAATATCTTACGGGCGGTGATGCCGTGTCGGGCGGCTCCATAGATGACGGCCATGGAATCCGCATACAGGATGCCCCGGGTGATGGTTCACCCGTCATCGCCGACCTTTACTGCGGCAGCGGGTTCTTCGGGCTGGCTCTGGCAAAGCGATTCCCGTCAGCCCGGGTTTACGGCATCGAGCTGAACCCCGATTCGATAGCCGACGCCGAGGTCAACCGCTCTTTCGGCGGGCTTTCTAACATCACCTTTTTCTGCGGCGACGCCGCCGGGTTCTCCTCCCGCGTCGGCGAAAAGCCCGGTATTGTGGTGCTTGACCCGCCCCGCGCCGGGCTCAGCGACGCCATGACCGCCGATATCGTCTCGGTGCTTTCTCCCCCGATTATTGTCTATGTCTCCTGCAATCCCTCAACCCTCGCCCGGGACCTCGCCCGCCTCTGCGCCGCCGGCTACGCCCTGCGCGAAGTGCAGCCGGTGGATATGTTCCCGGGGACTGAGCATGTCGAGACGGTATGTCTATTAGTGCGGAGAAACGGTCTACATATCAACATTTATGAGGATGTTGAGGAAATGCTACAAGAAAAACGCGGACAAGCCACTTATCCGCAGATCAAGGAGTATGTTTTGGAGCAAACCGGGATGAAGGTCTCTTCCCTGTACATATCTCAGGTGAAACGAAAATGCGGGCTGGAGGTCGGTGACAGCTACAACAAGCCAAAGTCCGAGGACAGCCGTGTACCGCAGTGTCCGCCGGACAAAGAAAAGGCAATCATGGACGCGCTGAAGCATTTTGAGATGCTTTAAGTGGAAAGTGAGAGGAAAATATACTTTCAAAAAACCGTCGGCTCGGGAACTTCTTTCGGTCGAAATACAGACGATTTCGGATGAGCATATTCGAGCGATTAGCGTTGCTCGTGATGTTTGCTATGATTTTCCTCAGCCTGATGAATTGACTGTTGAAGAGTTGTGGGAGAAGGATGGTCGCAGAGTGGATTGCGATTATACGCAAATTGTCAAGCCAATTAGGACCTCTGCCTTTACAGAAGATATTATTCGATTGAGCCAAGTAAAATATTCACCATTTGATAAAAACAGTAATGGTAATATGGGATATTTGTTTGAAATCAATCGTAAGCTTGCGATAATATTTATTGAGGCATCGGTAAAGAAGAATCATTATCCCAACTTAGTTGATTATATCAGCGAATTACTTGTGGAAGGGGACGATGATTGATTTTACAATAGCTGCATGTAACGATAATATAGTAATTTCCTTTAATGGGTGAGGTAAAAATGAGTAGTTTAAGAGCATATTATTCTTCTGACATTGAAGATTTTTTAAACAAATCCAATGATGAAATCCTCGGTATAATTCATAAAAATGATGTTTCTGCTGATATTATGATTCAACAACGTAATGCATGGGAAGAGGAAATTAATATTTTAAAGAAACAGTTAGCCGGTTTCAGGAATGGACGGATTATTTTTGAATACACAATTCCAAGAATGGGAAAGCGTGTTGATGTTGTTTTTCTATATAAAAACATTGTGTTTTTGATGGAGTTTAAATGTGGGGATACTGAATATAAAGCGTCTGCTTTTGATCAGGTTTATGATTATGCACTGGATTTACGGAACTTTCAAAAGGAAAGCCATGATAAATTGCTTGTACCAATAATGATTGCCTCCAAAGCTCCGGCTGAAGCATTGAAACTTATTGAGTTTGATAAAATTATCGAGCCGATCAAACGCAATGCTAATAATATTGCTTCTGCCATTCATACCGTTTCCGGTCAATATAGTGAACCGTATTTTGATTATTTGTCTTGGGAAAACTCAGAATATTTACCGACACCTACGATTATAGAAGCTGCACAGGCACTATATCGGGGACATAATGTTTCAGAAATTACACGGAGTGATGCCGGTGCTGAAAATCTCACTATTACGACAGATAAGATCAATCATATTATAGAATGTAGTAAAGCGAAACAAAGAAAGTCTATTTGTTTTGTAACCGGTGTACCCGGATCAGGCAAAACATTAGTGGGTCTTAACATAGCAATTCAGCGTTCTGATGCAAAAAAAGGAGAGCATGCCGTTTTTTTATCCGGAAATTTTCCTTTAGTGACTGTCTTACAGGAAGCCCTTGCTCGTGATAAGGTCGGTCAAGCAAAAGAAAATAATGAGCATTTAACGAAAAGAGACGCTTTACGTAGTACCTCGGCCTTTATTCAGATTATTCATAAATATAGAGATTCCTTTGTCGAAAACAATCATGTTCCTCCGGAGCGTATTGTTATTTTTGATGAAGCTCAAAGAGCTTGGACTAAAGATCAAATATCCAAATTTATGCACACGAAAAAAGGAGTTTCAAATTTTGACTATAGTGAGCCGGAATTTTTGATTAGCACAATGGATCGGCATAAGGATTGGGCGGTGATCATTTGTCTTGTAGGTGGAGGACAGGAGATTAATACGGGCGAAGCAGGCTTGCCGGAGTGGTTTGACTCTTTGAGACGGGCATTTACTGATTGGGATGTTTATATAACACCGCAACTTAATGATGAAGAATATAGACGAAGTTACTCATGGGCAGACATGATTTCAGGACTCAAAGTTTCTGAAGTTGAAAAGTTGCATTTAAAAACATCAGTTCGATCTTTTCGTACGCCTGATTTAGCTGCTTTCGTTAAAGCTATTTTAGATGTAGACACACAAAATGCAAAAGGCTTATTAGCAAGATTTCGGGATCAGTATCCGATTGTTCTCACTCGAGATTTAGAGAAAGCAAAAGATTGGGTGAGGGCGCAGTGTAGAGGGACGATGCGTTATGGGGTATTAACCAGTAGCGGTGGACTACGTTTAAAACCTGAAGGGATTTTTGTGAAAAATGATATTTCGGTAGCTAATTGGTTTCTTAACGGGAAGGATGATGTTCGATCCAGTTACTATTTGGAAGATGTTGTCACTGAGTTTGATATTCAAGGTTTGGAGTTAGACTATACAATTGTTGCCTGGGATGCTGATTTTCGTTTTGAAAATAACGAGTGGCATGATTATAATTTTTCAGGAACATGCTGGAACCATGTCAATTTAGATAATAAGCAGATTTATCTCAAAAATTCATATCGTGTACTGCTCACAAGAGCGAGGCAAGGAATGGCGATTTTTATTCCGAAAGGCAATAATGAGGATCAAACGCGTTTAACGAAATATTATGACGGTATTTACAAATATCTAAAATTAGTTGGCGTGGTTGAATTATAGATTTTATTGTGAGAACTACAAAAAAGATTGAGGGCTCATTGGGTGGATTGGGGAGTGTTGAATTGATTCAAGTAACTGCGGCAATTATACAAAGAAATGGAAAGCTGCTTCTGTGTCAGAGACCAATAGGAAAACGTTGTGCGTTATTATGGGAATTTCCTGGTGGCAAGATTGAGCGTGGTGAGACGCCGGAGGAATGCTTGGTGCGCGAATGCTATGAGGAATTAGGCATAACAATCAAAACGGAACAATTTGCTCAGGAAGTGATGTATGAGTATCCGGACATTACTGTTAATATTCACTTTTATTTTTGTGAAATTATTAGTGGAGATCCGGTCTGTATCGAGCATAATGATGTTCAGTGGTTTTCTTTGGAAGAAGTATCAAAACTATCGTTATGTCCGGCAGATGATAAAATGTTGAGCTTGCTTTCAAAAGATATTAAAAAATATTTGGCATCTACATCATCAAATTAAAATAATAAGATAATGGAGCTTATCACGACAAACAATAGAACAATCTACTCAAATAATGTTGATATTTTCCTAAGATGGCAGGATAAATCGCTGATTTCTTAAAGATGAGTAGGAATTCAGAGCAGGTGACAATCGCCTTATAGAAACTATCCTCTTAAATTTAATTTAGAATAATTTAAGACAAGCGAAGGATTTAAGCTATACGAGGAAGAAAATAAGTGATATAACCCCCAAAGAGCAGACTAGATTTTTGCTATTTCATCTGTCTACTCTCTGGGGGCATATCAGTCTCGGTTTTTGTTATTCCGAGTGTCTGTGTCCGCTACGGGGGACTGTTTATTTACAGGCAAATCAACTGCGAGTGTCGGGTTTGCCGATTGACACACATCATGTTATACCGCGAAGAACTCATCCCGCACAAGGTCCTGAAGGAATCGCTTTTTTACATCCAATCCCTTCGCCTTCTCAAAAAGGTCGTATCCCGCTTTCTGACAGGCGGGGCAGGCTTTTCTCGGAATGGTAAATCCGATTAGCGATGCCCCCAGGTCGTTTCGGGATTTTATCGAATCCACACCCGGGCAGTCGGGGCACGGTCTGAACTCCTGAACCTGCGACTCGAAAATCC
>Ga0123335_1002835_pt1 | contig 25154 bp, 18 predicted proteins | sample BiotimSIPDNA_2_FD_89707 | JGI IMG/M metagenome (GOLD analysis project Ga0123335, IMG submission 89707) | Anaerobic biogas reactor microbial communites from Washington, USA - Biogas_R2 time_0 SIP DNA | ecosystem: Engineered > Bioreactor > Anaerobic > Unclassified | place: Washington, USA...
CAGAGGTCAGAAGTCAATTAACTTGATTTCTGATTTCTGCTAAAAAATGCCTCCTTAGCTCAGTGGTAGAGCATGCGGCTGTTAACCGCAGGGTCGTTGGTTCAAGCCCAACAGGGGGCGCCAAAGCTCTTGTTTTATCAGGAGCTTTTTTATGTTTATAAAAGAGAATAAACATAAAAAAAGGTTATAAGCATATTAAATTAACACTTGTATATACTCCGTAAATGATGTATAATACAAAAAAGCAGAAATTTGAGGTGAATGACAATGAGAACATTCGGAACATATTTTCAAAATGATAAAGAATTGCCAATAAAATATGGTGAGGTAAATTTAATAAATCCCGAAAGACAGCGACTTCGCGGTGAACCGATGTATAAAGGCATAGAGACTTTTCCCGTTTTTCAAGGCTTTTGCGGAACGGATTATGAACTGATGAAAATGGGACGTGACGGGAAACTTTTGCCCAAATTCCCCGAAGGTGAGAACAGACTTATTAACGGTCATGAGGGTGTTGTTTGGGTGCCGTCCGAAAACAGGTTTGCAATTGTCTTAATTCGAGGCGGCGACAGTTACGACCCGACAAGATATACTGAAGATGAGACATATTTTGAATATGGTTGTGACGGTGCTGACGGTCTGTTTTGTGATAAGAACTATTTTAATCCCGATATGCTTTTGCATTTGCCTGAAAAATATAATAATCTGAACAAACTTCCGCTATCGGTTGCTAAAAGATTATCTTTTGCCGATCCTTATGCCTGTGCGATATTCCAACTTGAACGTATGGAAGATTTGGGTGAAGCACAGAATTTCAGGGTTGAGATGGCAAAATATAAATGTTCCGAACAGGAAGCAAGAGCAAAGGCGAAGGAGAATACATTTGCCAGGACTGTTATTTTCGGTTTAGGAATGACCGGTTTATTCATTGCTGATCAGATAAAAAGACATCATCCCGATGCAGATATTCTTTTTGTCGGCAGAAGTGACGAAAACAGCAAAAAAGTTGTATTCTCAAAAGAGATTGTCGGTGCAAAATATCTTTGTAACGCAGAATTAAATGAAAAAGAAACCGCTGAAAAGATTATTGAACTTCTTGACGGCAGAGCAACGATGTTTATAGGAACAAGCGGCTCAAATGTTGAGCATAAAGTTGCGTTTGAACATAAGGTATTAGGCTGCAATGGAGTGTATAACAGCTTTTCTTTAGGTCCTGTTGTGTCGTATGACACAATGCCTTTCGGTTTTGAAAATCATCTAATTTTTGCCTCGATAAACTTCCGTCAGGAACACATGGAAAAGGCAATTAATGTGCTTGTTGACAGCCGATATGATGAGGTTGTTGAACTTATTGATAAGGATGAGTTTACAGCAAATCCGCTTAATGCCTATGAAAATAAGATTTTCTGCAAGGGTGCTCCGCTAAAAACCGGAGTGATTTGGAACAAAGAATATATTGACGAGGATAATTAAATTGAAAGCAATAGTTATATCAAATCCGAATGAGATTGAAATAAGAGATATTCCGATGCCCGAAGTTAAAGAGGGCGAGGCACTTCTTCGAGTAAAATATGTCGGAATATGCGGTGCGGATGTCGCATCATTTGCCGGAAATCAGCCTTTTACAACATATCCGCGAATTCCCGGTCATGAATTTTCCGCCGAGATTGTATCAATTCCCGAAAATGAGAAAGGATTGAAAGCAGGCGATATTGTAACCTGTAATCCTTATTTTAATTGCGGTACTTGTTATTCCTGCGAACGCGGTTTTGTTAATTGCTGTACCGACAATCAGACCATGGGGGTTCAGCGTAACGGTGCGTTTTGTGAATATATTTCAACGCCTGTTGAGAGAATATATGACGGCAAGGGACTTTCCGCGAAAGAACTTGCCTTGATTGAACCGTTTTCGATTTCACAACACGCAGTTTCTCGTGCTGAAATCAAGAAAACGGACAATGTTCTTGTTATCGGAGCAGGTCCGATAGGACTGTTCGCTTTGCTTGCCGCCAAGCAAAAATGCAACAAAATCGTTGTTGCCGATATTCTCGACAATCGTCTTGCTTTGGCAAAAGAATACGGTGCAGACGCTGTTGTAAACAGCAAGAATACGTCGCTTGAAGATTTTACGAAAGAGTTTACAGACGGTAACGGCTTTGATGTATGTATTGAGGCTTGCGGTGCTCCCGAAACCTTTTTGGGTTGTATTGACAACGCTGCATTTGCGGGGAATATTATTCTTATCGGTAACGGAAAACGTGAAACAACTTTTCTCCATTCCGTCATATTAAAGAAAGAGTTAAATATTTTCGGCAGTCGCAACGCATTGAAAGATGATTTTATAAACAATATTGAATTGGTTGCATCCAAGAAAGCGGATGTAATGAAAATGGTCAGCGGTGTTTACGACATGGACAAGGCTCTTGATGCTTTTAAGGCACTATCAAATAATGACGGCACTTTGGCGAAATTGCTTATTAAGATAGGTGATTAGGATGAAAGAAACTATAATTCAATTCGGTGAGGGCAATTTTCTTCGTGGTTTTTTCGATTATTTCCTTGATGTAATGAATAAAAAAGGTTTGCATGACGGCAAAGCAGTCGTAATTCAGCCGATACCTGAGGGGAAATGTGCCGCACTCAACGCACAAAATTCAAAATATAATCTCTATCTTCGAGGAATTGAAAACGGAGAAATAAAACAAGAACACAGACTTATTGAATCAATTTCAAGATGTATCAATCCTTATGTCGATTTTGATGAGTATTTGGCTCTTGCCGACAATCCCGATTTTCGATTTGTTGTATCCAACACCACCGAAGCGGGTATTGCTTTTGATGAGGCTTGCAAGTTTGACGATAAGCCGTGTCAGTCATTTCCGGGAAAACTGACTCAACTTTTTTATCGCAGATTTAAGAATAATCTTGCGGGCTTTGTGTGTTTGGCTTGTGAACTTATTGACAATAACGGTGATGAACTTAAAAACTGTGTGCTTAAATATGCAAAATTGTGGGGACTTGGAGACGATTTCATTGCTTGGATTGAAAATGAAAATGTTTTTGTAAACACTTTGGTTGATCGCATTGTTACGGGTTATCCCAACGATGAAACAGTAGAAAAACATCCCGATGACAAGTTTCTTGATACTGCCGAGATATTTCATTTATGGGTTATTGAGGGTGATTTTGAGGATGAATTGCCGCTTAAAAAGGCGGGATTTAATGTAATGTGGACAAACGACGCAAAGCCTTATAAGAAAATCAAAGTGCGAATTCTTAACGGTGCTCATACTTCACTTGTTGCCGCATGCTTGCTTTTGGGAATTGAAACTGTCGGCGAGGCGATGGAAAACGAGTTGACATTTAAGTTTTTGAGTAAGGCGATGAATGAAGAAATACTGCCTGCAATCGGCAAGAATGATAACAGCATTTCATTTGCAAACAGCGTTTTTGACAGGTTCAAAAATCCTTATATCAAGCATAAATGGCGTTCTATCGCATTAAATTCAATCAGTAAGTTTTCTGTTCGGGTGCTTCCGACCATTCTTGAATATAAAGAAATCAACAAAGTTTATCCGAAATATCTTACTCTATCCTTGGCATATTTACTCTATTTTTATAAAAACGATATACCCGAAGACTCTGCGCAAGTTATTGAATATATCAGGAATAACAAAATTCAAGATATTCTCAAAAATGAAGAATTATGGCAGGCGGATATTTCCGATATGACAAATATTGTAAACGAATATTATAACAAAATCAATGACTTGGGTGTTGAGGAAACAATGAAATGGATATTGTCAGAATAAATGAAAAAGATAATGTCGGTGTAAACTTAAATACCGGTCATAAAGTCGCATTGCGTGATATTCAAAAAGGCGAGGACGTTATCAAATACGGCTACCCGATTGGTGTTGCTACCGAAGATATAAAAATCGATGACAGCGTTCATTCCCACAATATGAAAACTAAATTGGGGGATATTTTATCTTATGAATATCAGCCGAATTTCACCCCGCTTGTCCCGAAGGAGCCGTTTTATATCAATGCTTTTGTTCGTGAAAACGGCGACATCGGTATACGTAACGATATTTGGATAATTCCGACTGTCGGTTGTGTCAATTCCGTTGCCAAAACTTTGTCCGAAAAGACGGGTGCAATCGCCTTTTCTCATCCTTACGGTTGCAGTCAACTTGGGGATGATATGACCGTTACACAACTTATATTAAGAGGTCTTATCAGCCATCCGAACAAAGGCGGAGTTCTTGTTTTGGGCTTGGGCTGTGAGAACAACAACATTCCCGAAATGAAAAAAATTCTCGGTATCGTCAATGAAAATAGAGTGAAATTCCTGTCTGTTCAGGACTGTAAAGACGAAATTGCGGAAGGAATCAGGCTTATTGATGAATTAAAGGAATATTCCGCGAAAGACATCAGACAGAGTGTTCCCGTATCAAGATTAAAAATCGGATTGAAATGCGGTGGCTCGGACGGGTATTCCGGAATAACGGCAAACGCAGTATGCGGAAAAGTAACAGATGAGATATGTGCAATGGGCGGCACTTGTGTTTTGACCGAAGTTCCCGAAATGTTTGGAGCAGAAACTGTTTTGTTTGACAGATGTATAAATAAAGAAGTCTTTCATAAAAGCGTAAAACTTATCAATGACTTTAAGCAATATTTCAAAAATCACAACCAGCCGGTATCTGAAAATCCCTCTCCGGGCAATAAAGAAGGCGGAATAACTACATTAGAAGAAAAATCGTTGGGCTGTGTGCAAAAAGGCGGAACCGCTCCGGTTGTTGATGTTCTTGACTACGGCGATATTGCGACAAAACAAGGTCTAAACATCCTTAACGGACCCGGAAATGATATTGTATCAATAACAAATCTGACAGCGGCAGGTTGTCATTTGATTTTGTTCACAACAGGCAGAGGAACCCCCTTGGGAGCACCTGTGCCTACAATAAAAATCGCGTCAAATGATGAAATTGCAAACAAAAAGTCCCATTGGACAGATTTTTCCGCATTCGGTCTTGATAAGAACAAAAAAGCGACAGAACTGCTTGATTTAATTAAGAAAGTTTGCGATGGGGAAGAAACAAAAAATGAAATTTTGGGCAATCGCGAAATTGCCATATTCAAGGACGGAGTTACATTATGATAATTGATGCCCATGCTCATTTATGGAAAAAACAAAACGGTATAGTCAACGGCAAAAAAGTATATGACATCGGCGGCGGCAAGAGTAATTTCGGTGGAGAAATACGTCAGATGATGCCTCCTTACATGACCGACGGAGAAAACACGGTTGAGCGATTTCTTGCAAATATGGACTATGCCGGTGTGTCGGGAGCAGTCATTACTCAGGAATATATCGACGGAAATCAGGATGAATATTTGAAAACCGTCAAATGCAACAGAATAAAAATCTGTGCTTTGTACGAAGAAAAACCGCTTGTTGATATTACAGATTATGACGGAATAAAAATCTGTGCTTCCCGTCTTCTTGATAAAAATCTGTTAAATCATATTGAGCCGTTTGATATTGCTGACAAAAACGGAAAATTTATATCTATTGACTTGGCAGACGGGGACAAACAGACCGATATGATGCGTGAAATAGTAAAATTGTTTCCGAATTTGAAAATAGCGATAGGACATTTCGGTATGGTTACCCGTCCAAATTGGCAGGAACAGATTAAACTTGCCGAAAATAAGAACGTTTTTATCGAAAGCGGAGGAATAACTTGGCTTTTTAATGATGAGTTTTATCCCTATTCCTCTGCCATTAAGGCAATCAACGAAGCAGCAGATTTGGTGGGTTTTGAAAAATTGATGTGGGGAAGTGATTATCCTCGCACAATGACGGCGATTACATATAAAATGAGCCTTGATTTTATTGAGAAAACAACGGAAATATCAGATGAAAACAAGCGTCTTGTGCTTGGTGAAAATGCAAGACATTTTTATAATTTCGGTAAACTTATCGTTCCTGAAAAAGTTAAAAATATGGTAGAATGATAAAATATGACATAATAAGAAGCAATCGAAAAACCATAGCGATTGAAGTAAGTCCAAAGGGTGTAATCGTCCGAGCACCAAATCGAGCAACAAAAAGGGAGATTGAGGCATTTGTCCGAGAGAAAGATGAATGGATAAATAAGCACATTCAACGCATTGAAAAACTAAAAGAACAATCTGAGAATTTGCCGAAATTAACAGCGGAAGAAATCAAGGAACTTGCGGAAAAGGCACGAACAGTCATACCGCCAAAGGTTGAATATTATGCTAAAATCTTGAAAGTTACATACGGAAAAATTACAATCCGCAATCAGAAAACTCGATGGGGAAGTTGTTCAAGTGCAGGCAATCTTAATTTTAATTGTTTGCTGATGAAATTTCCGGATGAAATTATTGACTATGTTGTCGTACACGAACTTTGCCACAGAAAATATATGAATCATTCAAAAGAATTTTATGCTCAGATAGAACAAATTTTGTCCGATTATAAAGCATATCAGAAATATCTGAAAGAACAACGGACCATATTTCTGCAGACATAATAATATTAAATCATAACTTATAAAGAGAGTAAGAAATGACAACAAAAGAATATTTGAAAAGAATTGATGAAGTGAACGAAAAAGGGCGATTTAAGCCGAATTGGCAGTCCCTTTCTCGACATAAAGTACCCGAATGGTATATGCACGATAAACTCGGTGTTTTTATCCATTGGGGAATATACTCCGTCCCTGCATTTGGAAATGAGTGGTATTCACGCGGAATGTATGACAAAAATGTCCGTGAATTTGAACATCATAGAAAGACTTACGGCGAACAAAAGGATTTCGGATATAAAGACTTTATTCCGATGTTCAAAGCCGAGAAATTTGATGCTGAAAAATGGGTTTCACTTTTCAAAAAAGCGGGTATGAAATATGTTATGCCCGTTGCTGAACATCACGACGGTTTTGCTATGTATGATACCGAATTTAATCGCTGGAATGCTGCAAAAATGGGGCCTTGCCGTGATGTTGTCGGCGAATTAAAGGCTGAATGTGAAAGACAGGGGCTAAAGTTTTGTGCTTCAACTCACAGAGCCGAACATTACTTTTTCATGAATCCCGGCAGACTTTGCGACAGTGATATAAATGACGACGAATATGCTGATTTCTATGGTCCTGCCATTTATTGTGATGAATTTGACCCGTCAAAAGCATTTATTACTGCTGCCGATACTTATGGCTTTGGAGCAAGTGTGGATTGGCTTGAGGATTGGCTTGTACGCACTTGCGAACTGATTGATAAATATCAACCGTCTGTTCTATATTTTGACTGGTGGATTCATAATTACACATTCAAACCATATCTTAAAAAACTTGCCGCATATTACTATAACCGTGCAGACGAATGGGGCAAGGAAGTAACGATAAATTATAAGCATGAGGCTTTTCCGCCCAATGTCGCAACTTTTGATGTAGAACGTGGTGCATTGATAGATATTTCACCGATTTATTGGCAGACGGATACGGCAATCGGCAAACATTCTTGGGGATACAGAGCAGATAATGAATATAAGTCATCAAGACAGGTTATCTGTGATTTGATTGATATTGTGTCGAAAAACGGCAATTTGCTTATAAATATCGGACCTAAAGCCGACGGCACAATTACCGATGAGGAAACTCAAGTTTTACTTGATATGGGAAAATGGCTGTCTGTAAACGGGGAAGGTATATACGGCACAACATTCTGGAAAACATTTGGCGAGGGTGAAGTTAATTGTGAGGATGGTTTTTTCAAGGACGGAGATGAAAAAGCGTTTACAAGTGCCGATTTCAGATTTACCTATAAAGACGGATATTTATATGCATTTCAGATGCGTCCTTCAAAAAATGTTGAGATAAAGACATTGAAAAAGCATACTTCGCATGACTATCTGATTGAAAGCATCTCACTTTTAGGTAGCAACGAAGATATTTCTTATATCCGTGATAAAGAATCATTGAAAATCAATCTGAAAAACGATTTTGAAAATGATTTCCCGCTTTGCTTTAAGATTGAAATAGGATAATAAGTTTATATTATATCATTTCCTCAATATAAAAATTCTCTCAATTTCGCTGAGAGAATTTTGTTTTATGCTGCTTTTCAGTAGCCTAAGGACAGAATTAAGTCCGCTATTTTATTGGTATGGTATTCACAGATTTTTTGAGTGGTTGCTTCTACCATAATACGAACAACGGGCTCAGTTCCGCTTTCACGGAGAAGAATTCTGCCGCTGTTTCCGAGTTCATCCTCTGTTTTCTTAACGGCTGCCAAAACTTTTTCATCTTTAACAACTGCCGTTTTGTTATTAACAGTAACATTTTTAATCGTTTGCGGGAACATTTTAACGGGAGCGACCAATTCGGATAATTTCATTTTACTCTCGACCATGTATTCGGAAAGCATAATAGCGGTTAAAATACCGTCGCCGGTTGTTGCATATTTTTTGATGATAATATGACCGCTTTGTTCTCCGCCGATTGATATATCATGTTCTGTCATTGCCTCGTGAACATATTTATCGCCGACAGTTGTCTGTATACACTCAATTCCTGCTTCTTCACAGGCTCTGAAGAAACCGAGATTTGACATAACGGTTGCAACAACACGATTGTTTTTTAACAGACCTCTCTTTTTAAGCATACCGGCAAGTGCAAAGATGATATGATCACCGTTTACGACATCGCCGTTTTCATCGACGGCAATACATCTGTCAGCATCTCCGTCAAAAGCAAAACCGACATCACAATGATTGTCCCGAACATATTTAGAGAGGGTTGCAATATGTGTCGAGCCTGCTTTTGCGTTAATGTTAAGACCGTTTGGTTGGTTATTGATAACCGAAACATTTGCACCGAGTGCAGTAAAAACCGCACTTGCAATCATCCACGCCGAGCCGTTTGCACAGTCTAAAGCGATATTTAATTTTTTATATGAGTTAGCGGCAACAGAGATCAAATAACCGACATATCTGTTCCTGCCTGCGGAGAAATCGACAATTTTACCTATTTTTTCACGCTTTGCAAGAGGTAAATCATCGACACAATCAAATAAACTCAAATCACCGTCAAGATATTTTTCGACGAGAGAAAGGGTATAATCGTCCATTTTCTCGCCGTATGCGTTGATAAGTTTAATTCCGTTATCATAAAATGGATTATGTGAAGCGGAAATCATTATTCCGCAGTCGAAATTATCCGTGCGAACGGCATAAGCAACGGACGGAGTTGTCGTTACATAAAGCATATATGCATCTGCACCGGATGAAGTCAAGCCTGCAGCAATCGCATTTTCAAACATATAGCAGGAGCGACGGGTGTCTTTTCCGATAACAATTTTAGGATGATGATTCGGCTCTTTGTTTCCGACCAGATGAGATTGATAGTACCATCCTAAGAATCTTCCTATCTTAAAAGCGTGCATAGCGGTCAAATTCTCATTCGCTTCACCGCGAAAACCGTCTGTCCCGAAATATTTTAAGTTGTATTCAATATTTTCTTTCGGTCTGAATAACGGCTCAAAATATGTGGAAGAAAGCGGAATATCTTCGCGGAGAAGGTCATCCGTAGAAATGTTGAATAAGTCTGATATTTTTAATACGGTCATTAAGTCCGGTGCATTTTTGTCAGATTCCCATTTTGATACCGATTGACGAGAAACTCCCAATTTCTCTGCAAGTTGTTCTTGAGAAAATCTCGATGCAGAGCGTAACAATGAAATTTTTTCACCGAGCGTCATAATTGCCTCCAAAGAAATAATTTATATAATAATTATAACACTCAACACTAAAAAGTCAAGCAATGAAAGTTTACAATGTAATGTCAACCACAGGTTGCGACAGTTGCTGTTTATAAAAACAACCAAATTTTTATTACTTGACAATTTAGTAAAATAATTGTACAATGTGGGCTATGAAATATAAATATGAATTACATTGTCACACAAAAAATGTGAGTGCTTGCGGCAGAGTGCCTGCTGCCGAAATCGTTAAGATGTACAAAGATGCGGGCTATTCCGGAATTGTAATAACTGACCATTATTCTCCGATGACGTATGATATATCCCACATTGCTTGTCCGCAAAACGCAGTTGATTTTTATATCAGCGGTTATAAAGAAGCACTCAAATATGCCGATGAGAATTTCACGGTACTTTTGGGAATGGAACTGCGTTATTATGCTACCGCAAATGATTTTTTGGTATATGGTATAACCGAAGACTTTTTGCGGAATAACGGGAATTTAATGAAAAAATATCCCAAAAGATTTTATAAACTTGCAAAGGAAAATGATTTGATTGTCCTGCAAGCACATCCGTTTCGAACGGGTATGATAAGGATAAATCCGAAATATTTGGACGGTGCAGAAGTGCATAACGGTAAAACATCAAAAGCAGCTAATGATAAAGCGGATAAATGGGTTGATGAAAATAATATGCAAATTAAGGTCAGCGGCAGTGATTTTCATCGAAAAAAACATTTGGCAAAAGGTGGAATCATTACAAAAGAGCCGATTAAAACAAATGATGATTTATTAAGAATACTGAAAAGCGGAGAATATGAGTTAATCAAGTAAACAGTTGGTATGAATACTGACTGTTTTTTTAAATAGTGCTTGCAAGAATGTGAAAAATATTATATAATAATGAAAACATTTAAGTGGAGGGGGTATCATGAGAAAGTTTAAAAGGAAAATAGATAAATTTATTCAGCAAGTTTCCGATAAAATAACGGGCAGCGGTTTAATGCAAGATGAAATTACTGCAGACGGACAAGATAAAGTTACAAAAGAAATGGCGGAATATGCTCGTTTGTTAGCCGCTGATGCTTGTGTTTTGCTTGAAAATAACGGAGTATTGCCGATTAATCAGGATAATGAAATTGCAGTATTCGGCAGATGTCAATTTGATTGGTTTTATGTCGGCTATGGAAGTGGCGGAGATGTAAATCCTCCCTATTGTGTTAATCTGATTGAGGGATTAAATAATGCAGGTGTTTCGTTAAATCAAGATGTATTAAACGAATATCAGGATTGGCTCAGTAAAGATGAAAACAAGGCGAACCACGGCTGGTGGGGACATTGGCCGATGTGTCATCCTGAGATGCCGCTTGATAAGACGAAAGTTCAAAAAGTTGCAAAATCATGTGATACTGCACTTGTTGTAATAGGACGAGCAGCGGGCGAGGACAGAGAAAACAATTTAATAAAAGGCAGTTATTATCTCACCGATGAAGAAAAAAACATGCTTGAAACAGTAACTTCCGCTTTTAAGAATACTGTTGTAATTCTTAATATCGGCAGCATTTTTGATATGTCTTGGGTTAAGGAATATCCGAATATTTCAGCGGTTTTAATTGCTTGGCAAGGTGGTATGGAAAGCGGTAATGCCGTATGTGATGTGCTTACGGGCAAAATCTCTCCTTCGGGCAAACTTCCCGATACAATCGCAAAGAATTATGAAGACTATCCTTCAAGTAAAGATTTCGGAGACAAGAAATTTAACAATTACACCGAAGATATATTTGTTGGTTATCGCTATTTCGATACTTTTGCCAAGGACAAGGTTTTATATCCCTTCGGTTTCGGACTTTCATATACCCAATTTTCTTATGATAACTTTGAATTTGCCGAAAATAACGGGGAATATAAGCTATTGATTGATGTTAAAAACACGGGAAATTTTGCGGGTAAAGAGTCGGTTTTGCTTTGGTGTAAACCACCTAAGGGGAATTTATGTAAGCCCGAAAAAGTGTTGATTGCATTTGCAAAAACAAAGACACTTGCACCAAATGAAAAAGAACAACTTGCAATTACTTTTGATAAGAAATCTCTTGCATCTTTTGATGATATGGAGAAGACCGGCTATACCAACGCTTTTGTTCTTGAAAAGGGTAAATATTCATTTTTTGTCGGGGATGCTAAAGTTGCTTGTATTGATATTGAAAAAACGGAATGTATCGAACAATGTGAAAGTGTTTGCAATGTAAAAAATTCTTTTGACAGAAAAACCGCTTTTGGTACCGAAACCGTACCCGCAGGTAAGGTAAATCTAAGGCAGCGAATAATTGAGCGTATGCCTGCTGACGTTAAATTTACTGGCGATAAGGGATATAAACTTCAGGATGTTTCCGACAAGAAAATATCTTTGGATGATTTTGTTGCTCAGCTTGATGAAAAAGAACTTGAGGCATTGACACGTGGTGAAGGTGCTATGGGCAGTGCTTTGGGAACGGCGGGAAATGCGGGAGCTTTCGGCGGTATTCTTCCCTCTCTACGTGAAAAAGGCGTGTATCCTATCATAACTTGTGACGGACCTGCAGGAATAAGGCTTAAAAAGTATTGTGCTTTATTACCGAGCAGCACGGCTCTTGCATCAACTTTTGATACAAAATCGGTTGAAAAGTTATATGTCCAAGTCGGAATTGAAATGAACAAACATTCAGTCGACGTTCTTCTTGCTCCCGGAATGAATATTCACCGAAATCCTTTATGTGGGCGTAATTTTGAATATTTTTCCGAAGATCCCCTGCTTACGGGTAAGATGGCTGCTGCCGTAGTAAAAGGCGTGCAAAGTCAAGGCGTGTCTTGTTGTCCTAAACACTTTGCCTGTAACAACCAGGAAACTCGCAGAAATCGCCATGATTCAAGAGTTTCAGAGAGAGCACTTCGTGAAATTTATCTGCGTTGTTTCGAGATAGTCGTAAAAGAATCAAATCCGAATACTCTCATGACATCCTATAACAAAATCAACGGTGTCTGGTCGCATTATAACTATGATTTGGTAACAACCGTTCTTCGTAAAGAATGGGGATTTGACGGTGTAGTCGTTACAGACTGGTGGATGCAAAAGAGCAAAAGTCCGGAATTTAAGAAAATTAGTGATAATGCCTATCGTGTTCGTGCTCAGGTTGATGTTTTGATGCCCGGAAATATGGGCAGACTTGAAAAAGGTTATAAAAGTGACGGAACATTATTAAAGACACTTGATAAACCTGATGGTATAACTCACGCTGAACTTGTTCGTACAGCGAAAAATGTTCTCGGTTTAATATTAAAAACTCGTTATTAAGCAGAAAAATAATAATGTAGGTGTGTTATGACAAATCGTGAAAGAACAATGAACATCCTTCATTTTAAGGATGCGGACAGAATGCCGGCAGTCCATTTCGGTTATTGGGGTGAACTTCTTGTTGAGTGGGCTGAGCAGGGTAAAATTCCTCATCATTTAGCGGAAAGAAATTATGACGGAAGCGACAAGGACAGAGAGCTTGATAAGCTTATCGGCTGGGACTTCAACTGGTCAAGAACAGCAGGGGCAAACATTGATTTATCACCGGGTTTTGAGCATAAGGTGCTTGAAACTTTGCCTGACGGCTCTCAGAGAGTACAAACGTGGACGGGTGCCATCGAAAGAGTAACTCCCGGAGTTGTCTCCATCCCTTCGGAAGATGATTATCTGTTAAAAGACCGTTCTGCATTTGAAGAATTATATTTACCTAAAATGCAATATTTTGAAGACCGTGTCAATGTCGGATATTTCAAATCCCTTAATGACAAAAGAGATTGGGATTTGCCTTTGGGTATATTTCTCGGCAGTGTTATTGGTAAGATACGCGATATGTGCACGGTAACAGGCATGAGTTATTTAATTTACGATGAGGATGAAGAACTTTTTGCCGATATAGTAAATGCATATGCGGATATGCAATATAAGTGTATAAAACAAATTTTGGAGACCGATGCAAAATTTGATTTCGGACATTTCTGGGAAGATATTTGCTATAAAAACGGTCCTTTGATTTCTCCCGAATTATTTGATGAACTTACCGCTGAGCACTACAAAAGACGCACCGATTTATGCAAAGAATACGGGATTGATATTGTCTCTCTTGACTGTGACGGTGTGGTTGAAAAACTCCTTCCGACTTGGGTAAATAATGGTGTGAACACAATGTTCCCGATAGAAATTGGTGTTTGGGGCGATCAATTTTATCCCGCCCGACAGAAATTCGGTAATAAGGTATTGGGTGTCGGCGGTATGGATAAAACTGCATTCAGGCGTGATAAAGCGGCGGTTGATGCGGAATTGGAGAGAATGAAAAGACTTGCTTCCGAAGGTGGTTTTATTCCTTGTCCCGATCATCGACTTATGCCCGGTTCAAAGTTTGAACTTGTACAATATTATGCAGAGGAGGTTAAGAAATGTCTGTAATCAATGAAATATATTCCATGATGCAAAAAGGTCGCTCAAAAGCGGTTAAGGAACTTATACAAAACGCACTTTCGCAGGGAATAACAGCGGAAGAGATACTTAACGATGCTCTGCTTGCAAGCATGGATGAAGTCGGTGAAAAATTCAAAAGCGGAGAAGCATATATCCCCGAAGTTCTTGTTTGTGCAAGAGCAATGAACGCAGGTCTTGAAGTGCTGAAACCTCTTTTAAGTGGTGAGCAAACAAAATGTCCCGGAAAAGTTTGCATAGGCACTGTCCGTGGCGATATTCACGATATTGGCAAGAATTTGGTTAAAATTATGCTTGAAGGCAAAGGCTTTGAAGTTATCGATTTGGGAACAAATGTTGAGCCTGAAACTTTTGTAAATACGGCGAAAGAGGAAAAATGTGATATTATCTGTCTTTCTGCCTTGCTTACAACTACGCGAGATGAAATGAAAATTGTTATTGATGAAGTTAAGAATGCTGGTATTCGTGATAAAGTAAAAATTCTTATCGGCGGAGCACCTATTACCGAAGAATTTGCTAAAGAAATCGGTGCAGATGCTTATACTCCTGACGCTGCATCCGCCGCTGATTGTGCATTAAAAATGTGTACTGAATAATCGGGATAAAAAAGAGACCTGTAATGAAAATCTTGCAGGTTTCTTTAATTATCATAATGTTTGGAGAGTTATTAAACACTAATCAGATCCTTAATTTTTTCAAAGGTTTTTTCGCCGATACCGCTTACTTTCGTAATGTCTTCAATCGTTTCAAAATTGCCGTTTTCGTTTCGATAATCAATAATTGCTTGAGATTTCACTTCTCCAATTCCGGGTAGGCTCATAAGGCTTTGTTTGTCTGCTGTATTTATATTTATTTTTCCGTTTTCGTCCGTAACAGGCTCAAAAGCCGTTGCTTGCGGATAAGTGAAAACAGGCTCGGTTTCAGTCGTTGGTGACGTAGTAGGCGGTACAGTAACAATAATGGCATCACGACCGTCAATTTGTGTAGTTGTTTGATTGTCAATAAATATCACTGTAGTTTCTTGCGTTACTGTCGCTAAAACAGTTGTATTTGTTTCTGTTAATTCAGTTAAATCTGTTTGTGTTTCAGTAATTACTTGTGAGATGTCTTGATATACCGTTTGTTGATAAATTGTTGTATCATTTACAAAACTGATTTCCGGTACAAATTCAGTCAGAGTTTCGGTTGTGGTATTCCCGATTAATTCATCTTTAATAAGATAAGCAGAAAAACCACCGACAACGAGAACCACTGCCACAGAAATTATTGCGATTAGTATTTTTGTAAAGTTGTCCATAACATCACCGGTATTATAATATCACAAGTTGAAAATAAATTCAAGAAAAATATTGTGCATACATACAAAAATATCAAATTCAAAGAAAACAACTTGAAAATAATGCAAAAATGAAGTAAAATATATAGGTAATTTGATTACGGAGGAATCTAAATATGTCAGTTAAAGTTGCAATTAACGGCTTCGGTCGTATCGGTCGTCTCGCTTTCCGTCAGATGTTTGACGCTCCGGGTTATGAAATCGTTGCTATCAATGATCTCACAAAGCCTTCAATGCTCGCTCATCTTCTAAAGTATGATACCGCACAGGGCGGTTACTGCGGAACAATCGGCGAAGGACTTCATACAGTATCTGCTGATGATGAAGCAGGCACAATTACCGTAGACGGCAAAACCCTCAACATTTATGCAGAAAAAGATGCTAATGATTGTCCTTGGGGCAAACACAATGTTGATGTAGTTCTTGAATGTACAGGTTTTTATTGTTCAAAGGAAAAGAGCATGGCTCACATCAACGCTGGTGCTAAGAAAGTTGTCATCTCTGCTCCCGCAGGCAATGACCTTCCCACCATCGTTTTCTCCGTTAATGAGGATATTCTTACAGCTGATGACAATATTATATCTGCTGCTTCCTGCACAACCAACTGTCTCGCTCCCATGGCTAAGGCACTCAACGATTATGCTCCCATTCAGAACGGCATTATGAGCACAATCCATGCTTATACAGGCGATCAGATGATTCTTGACGGTCCTCACAGAAAGGGCGACCTTCGTCGTGCTCGTGCAGGTGCTGCCAACATCGTTCCCAACAGCACAGGTGCTGCAAAAGCTATCGGTCTTGTTATTCCCGAACTTAACGGTAAACTCATCGGTTCTGCTCAGCGTGTTCCCGTTGTTACCGGTTCCACAACCATTCTTACCGCTGTTGTCAAGGGCAACGACATCACCAAGGAAGGCATCAATGCTGCCATGAAGGCTGTTGCATGTGAATCCTACGGTTATAATGAAGATCCTATAGTTTCTTCCGATGTTATCGGTATGACTTATGGCTCTCTCTTTGATGCTACTCAGACTATGGTTGCCAAGATTGCTGACGATCTCTATCAGGTTCAGGTTGTTGCTTGGTATGACAACGAAAACAGTTATACAAGCCAGATGGTTCGTACAATCAAATATTTCGCAGAAATCGGTTAATCTTTGATTTATAAAAGCTCTCGTTTTTCGGGAGTTTTTATTGTTTTTTGAAAGTCTTTGCGTATTCAAAAGTTTTATTTTGATTTGCTTGAAGTGTTCAAAAAACGTTGTAACCCTTTAAAACTTAAAGATTCAATCAAACTGCTCATTCTGCCCATCAAATATTTAAATAACACTTGATATTTTTCGAGTAATACTGTATAATAAATATAGTGCTGTTTTAGCATTATATTTAGGAGGTATAATCTATGTTTGATTTGACTGGAAAAGTGGTTGCAATTACCGGTGCATCGTCCGGCTTGGGTGCTCAGATGTCGAGAGCCTATGCAAAGCAAGGTGCAGATTTGGTAATTATGGCAAGACGTGTTGAAAGATTGGAACAGATTGCCGAAGAAATTCGTTCTGAGGGTGTAAAATGTCTTGTGGTGCAATGTGATGTAACTGATTCGGCACAGGTCAACGAAGCCGCAGCAAAAGCAGAGGCGGAATTCGGCAAAGTGGATGTATTGGTAAATTGTGCCGGAGCGGCAAAAAATGCAAGCGTTTTGGAAACAACAGATGAAGAATGGGCTTTCACTATGGAAGCGGATCTGGACAGCGTGTTTTATGTAACAAGAGCATTTGGAAACATCATGAAGAAAAAGAATTATGGTCGCATTATCAATATTGCTTCGATCTATGGTAAAGTCGGGAATACGGAAATAGCTTCCATTGCTTATCATGCATCCAAGGGCGGTGTTATCAACTTAACACGTGCAGTCGCTGCGGAATTAGCAAAATACAATATTACCTGTAATGCAATTTGTCCGGGATATTTTGCAACTGAGTTGACAATTGATATTCTGAAAACCGATGAGTTTACGGCTTATATGAAATCCACCGTGCCGATGGGAAGATATGGGGAAGAAGGCGAACTCGATGCAGCCGCTATCTTCTTGGCAAGCGAAGAGGCTTCTTATGTAACCGGTGTTATTTTACCTGTTGATGGCGGTTACACAGCGGTATAAAAACTTTGGGCTGTAAGTGATTTGCATAGTCCATTAATGGCAACTGAATAGTCTTTATTAACAGGAAAAATCGAAATTAAAGAAAAAAGGATTGCTTGGCAGTCCTTTTTCTTATGCTGCCGGCGGTGGGACTCGAATGCTGACGCATTCGCTATCCTATTTATAACGCAACTTGCTCCTCCTTCGGAGTACCGCTCGTTATGCGTATTGGGTTCTCGTCCCACATTTACAAAGATAAAGAAAAAAGGATTGCTGAAACAATCCTTGTCTTTTATGGTGCCGGCGGTGGGACTCGAATGCTGACGCATTCGCTATCCTATTTATAACGCAACTCGCTCCTCCTTCGGAGTACCGCTCGTTATGCGTATTGGGTTCTCGTCCCACGTTTACAAAGATAAAGAAAAAAAGGATTGATGTAACAACCCTTATCTCTTTTGGTGCCGGCGGTGGGACTCGAATGCTGACGCATTCGCTATCTTATTTATAACGCAACTCGCTCCTCCTTCGGAGTACCGCTCGTTATGCGTATTGGGTTCTCGTCCCACTTTTACAAAGATAAAGAAAAAAGGATTGATGTAACAACCCTTATCTCTTTTGGTGCCGGCGGTGGGACTCGAACCCACACGGTATTGCTACCAACGGATTTTGAGTCCGTCAAGTCTGCCAATTCCATCACGCCGGCAACAAAAAGTATTATATCATCTTTCATATAAAAATGCAAGTGTTTTTTTAATTACATTGACTTTTTTTTGCTTATTTGATATAATACTCTTAATATTTTTAGAAGGTTAGTTATGAACTGGTTATTGTTTGCTTTGATCTCTACATTCAGCTGGGGATTCGCCGATATGTTTTATAAGAAGAGTTCCGATGAGAATGATAAATATGCATATTTAAAAATTTCAATCTGGGTCGGTCTGACTATGGGTATTGTGTCTGTTTTCTTGCTTATATTTGTAAGCGAAATGACACTTTCCGAACTTTTGGTGAATGCCATAAAATATACACCCGCATCACTCGGTTATATAATTTCAATGGTGATTGGATATGCAGGACTTCGCTATCTTGAGCTTTCCGTAATTTCTCCCATTCAAAACGCATCCGGAGCATTTTCTGCTATTGCGATGATTGTTTTTTTCATAGTAACGGGCTCTGCCGAGAATATATTTGAAGAATTTTCTGCACTTGATATTATCGGTACAATTCTCATTATTTTCGGTGTTATATCATTGGCTGTTGTTGAAAAGCGTATTACTGATAAAGAGAAAGTTTTGGAGAAGGCAGATCGTAAATACAAAATGGGTGCTTTGGCACTTATATTCCCGATTTTGTACTGTGTCTTTGACACAATAGGAACTGCGGCGGATGGAATTATTCTTGATGAAGATACCGGTTTGGGATTATCTGAAATTGATGTTCTTATTCTCTATGGTCTTACATTTTTACTTTTTGCGGTATTTGCTTGGTTCTTTATTTTAATAAAAACAAAAAAGCCATATAATCCATTTGCAAAAACTGAGAAGAATAAGATTATAGCATCCTGCTTTGAGGAATTCGGTCAGATTTTTTATGTATATGCAATGGTAGCAAATCCCGTTTTAACAGCACCCTTGGTTGCAGCTTATTGCATAGTGTCCGTAATATTGTCTCGTGTATTTTTGAAAGAAAAGTTAACCAAAGCACAAGCAGCAACAGTTGCAACTGTCATCGTCGGTATTGTTTTATTAGGTATATCCGAAGGTTTGGCAGAAATGTAAAAATAGCCCGAAAGGATTCTTCCTTCGGGCATTTTTTATTCGCGTGCTTTTATATATTCAGCAGGAATAATCTTTTTCAGTTTATTTCCCATAATCAGTGCAATGATGACAGAGAACGTAAAGGTTGCAAGAGTGGCGTAAAGGAAACTCATCGGATAAATTGATTTCCCGAACATAACAGCGGAAACCTCAAGATAGTCAATGATTACACCATGAGCAATTATACCGAGCAAAAGACCTAACAATGTGCCGATAACGGTCAGCATCAAGTTTTCACGGAAAATATAGCTTGACACCTCGTTGTCATAAAAGCCTAATACTTTAAGAGTAGAAATCTCTACTTTTCTCTCTTGAATATTTATATTTGAAAGAGTATATAGAATTACAAAAGCAATCAATGCGGCTGTTATGATGAATATTGTAATAACAAACGAAAGAACATCAATTATTTCGGTAAAGGTTTCTATCGCATCGGTGGTATAGGAAACAGCGAAAATGTTATCATGTTTCATCAAGTCGGTGGCAAGCAGAGTTTTATCCGTAATTGTACCGGGAGCAGCTTCAAGAGCTTCGGTTCTGACCTTATCGGTAATTCTGCCCATTGCGTAATTAAATGACGGCTCTTTCCCGAAAATAGCTGTATATGCCGTTCTTGTAAGGTAGATATAATGGAAAGTATAGTTTTCAACTATACCTGCCACACGGATCTCATAGGAAAGATTATCACTTGTTGTAACAATGACGGTATCGCCGACTTTGGTTTTTGTTTCGTCTGCAAACTTTTCGGTAATTAATGCACCGGTATCATCAAGTTGCAGTTCTTCTCCGGATTTCGGATTTCGAAGTCTGATATACCCGTTAAGTTTAGCAGCATCTTGTGGTACCATTACATAGACATCATACTTATCGTCAGTGTGCTCACTTGTGCCGTCCAAGCAGGTCATTGAAGTAAGCATTGCGGATTCAACACGATAATCAGTAGTAATATTTGCAAGTCCTACACTTGTTTCTGGATCTTGCGGGTCTGAATATACAACCTGGAAATCATACACACTTATCGGGTCAGTCCTAAACTGTTGATCCATAATTGCCGATACTGAGTCATAAAGCCCAAACCCTACCAGAACAAGAGCAGTGCATCCACCGATGCCTATAATTGTCATGAGGCAACGTTGAGCATTCCGGAAAGCATTTCTGAAGGCAATTCGGGATGAGAAACTTAAATTTTTCCAGATAAAGGGTATCTTCTCAAGGAAAACATGACGTCCGACTTTCGGGGGTTTGGGGAGCATAAGAAGTGACGGCACCCCTTTAAGCTCTTTCCAACAAGCTACTATTGCGGTAACAATGGTTGCAATCAAGGCTATGACTACGCTTATTATGATAATTCCGACCGGATAAGCAAGTTCCAAAGACGGTAGATCATACATAATACCAAAAGCGGAGTAGATTGCATGTGGGAATACATACATTCCGATGCTTATACCTAATATTGAACCGAGTATGCCCGCAAATGCGGCATAAATTGCATATTTTGAGATTATAGCTTCATTTGAATATCCCAATGCTTTTAATGTGCCGATTTGTGTTCTTTCCTCAGCAATCATTCTTGTCATAATCGTAAGACATACGATTGCGGCGACGATTAAGAAGAAAGCGGGGAATATATTTGCAAGAGTTTCAATGCTGTCTATCATTTCGTCAAGATTTGAATATCCCGGAGTTTCTGTTCTGTCGTAGACATACCAAACGGCACTTGAAACACTTGAGAGGAGCTTGTTACCATTATTGACAAGAGTCTGTGCTTTAAGGATTTCTTTGTTGTATTCAGCTTTTTTCTCGTTTAATTTGGCTTCTGCAGTTGCAAGGTTTGTATCAGCATTTTCAACTTGAACCTGAAGCTGATAAATTTCTTGTTGGGCTTTGATTTGTTCGAGAGTTACTGTGTTTTGTCCATCGGACAGAGCACTTGCGTATTTGTTTAATTCGTTTGCAGTGGAAGAAAGCTGAGACTTTGCTGCATCAAGATATGTTTTACTTGTTGCAAGTGTGGTTTCAGCAGTTTTAAGTTCGGCATATGCCTGATTTAAGACTGAATCATATGTATTGTAAACTTCTTGATATGCTGCAAGTGAGGTTTTTGCTTCAGCAAGTTCTGCTTCTTTTTCGGCAATCATCGGTTCCATTATCGCTGCAGCACTTGCAACCGTACCTTGAGCAGATAAGGTAACGAGAGATTGATAAAGCTCAGGATATGCTGTTTCAAGAATTGCAATTACTCCCTGTAATTGCTCTTGTGACATTGCAGTTGATTGAACAGCATTAAGGCTGTTCATAACGGCACGAGCAGTAGATATAGCGGAAGATACGGTAGTTACAACATTATTTGCATTTGTTAACTGTATTCTTGCCGTATCACGCATTGTTGCATATTCGTTATATTTATTATTAGCCTCTACAAATGTATTGTAATAGTTCTGCCATTCAATTTTTGCTGCCGAAACAAGTTGGTCTTGTTCATTCCATATTGCAAGTTTTTGGTTATAATCCTCTTGGCTTTCCAATAATGCCTTTTGTGCTTCTGTGAATGTTGAGTTGTATTCGGCCTGTGCTGCGGCAAGTATTGAATCTCCGTTAGTTGCCAATAGCCGAAGTTGCTCAATTTGAGTTTCCGCATCAGCGAACTGAGAGCTTACTTCAGCCTGTTTTGCGTTAATCTGGGCAGTTGCCTCAGCGATTTTAGCCGGAAGAGATACATTTAATTGAGTTGCACGAACAGATAATCTGTCGGTTGAAATTTCATAAATCTTTTGACCGGTTTGGTTAACAAAATCAAAATATTCGTCGCTGTAAGGACCAAACTGATTGGCACCTCGAACTTTTACATATACCTCACTGTAATAATCTGTTTCAAAAGCAGTGGTGGGGATATACATGTATGTACCGATTTTACCGCTACCGACTAAGGAGTTGCCTCGCTCAAATGACACATAATAGGGGTTACGGATGATACCGACGATAGTAAACTCATTGGTGTTAAGTGTAGCAAAAATACTGTCACGGTCTCCTTCAAGACGGATTTTTGCACCGATTTTGAAACTTTCCGGGGTGGATAAGTCAGATGCATCAACCAGACATTCATCGGCTTTTGTCGGATAAGTTCCATCCAACAAAGTCGGCTTATTGATAAAAGACCCGTCGATAATTCCGTTGTGATAATCGTTGAGATAATCAAGGTCAATTCCATATGCACGAGTGCTTATTTGTGAGCCGTCAATATCGGATTCAACCTCGCCGTTTACCCAAACAAGTGCATCAACGAAGTTTGTCGGCATGACATATTCAACGTTTTCTACTTTGCTTATTGCGTCTACATCTGCATTGGTAAGACCTAAAGTAGATAAGATACGTAGGTCAAAAAGGTTGTTTTCCAGGAAATATTTTTGCGTGGTCTTGTTAATTCCCGGGGAAGTTGCTTTGACTCCCGCAAAGAATGCAAGACCAATAGCAACAATCAGCACGATTGAAATGAATCTGCTGAATGTGTTGCGTATTGAGCGAAATGTGCTCTTTAATAATGCTGAGTTCAAAATATTAACCTCAAATCAAATAAATTACCATTCAATTTCGTCAGCACTTATGGGGTTATCACAAACCGTAATTCTTTGAACTTTACCTGAACGCATTGTAATAACACGATTTGCCATAGGAGTTAAAGCACTGTTGTGAGTAACGATTATAACTGTTGTTCCTGTTTCATAGGCGGTTTCCTGCAGAAGTTTCAAAATACTACGACCTGTTGCAAAGTCAAGTGCACCGGTAGGTTCGTCACAGAGTAAAAGTTTCGGGTTTTTTGCCAGAGCTCTCGCAATTGATACCCTTTGCTGTTCACCGCCGGATAATTGTGCAGGAAAGTTATCAAGACGCTCGGACAGACCGACTCTTTCAAGTACTTTTTGCGGATTTAATGATTTTGCCGCATTTTTTGTTGCAAGCTCAACATTTTCCAATGCAGTAAGATTTTGCACTAAGTTATAAAACTGAAATACAAAACCGACGCTGTTTCTTCTGTATTCAGTCAAACGTTTTGAACCAAATTCGTTGATAAGCTCACCGCCTACACGAATTTTTCCGTCATTGCAGAAGTCCATTCCGCCGACCAGATTTAATACAGTCGTTTTACCAGAACCACTGGGACCTACAATAAGACAAAGTTCACCTTGTTCAACATTAAAAGTAACACCATCAGCAGCAGATATGGTTACTTCCCCCATTTGGTATCGCTTATAAACAGAGTCGAGCTCGATAAAACTCATAATATACCACCATAATATAATAATTCATTTCATTATATCATTATATCAAAAATTTGTCAATATTCGAAATAAAAATTAACTCAACATTCATAGAATATTAAAAAATAAAATTATAAATAGTGCTAAAGAAAAAGGACTTGACAATGCAAAATAAATGTTGTATAATAACAAGGCTGTTTATATGGTGGGTATAGCTCAGGTGGTTAGAGTGCCAGGTTGTGGCCCTGGAGGCCGTCGGTTCAAGTCCGACTATCCACCCCAGACAAATATCCCCTTAAACAGGGGATATTTTTGAAAAACAATGGGGTGTAGCCAAGCGGTAAGGCAACGGACTTTGACTCCGTCAGTCGTGCGTTCGAATCGCGCCATCCCAGCCAAGAGAAAGTACCATAGCTAAATAACAGCTATGGTATTTTTTTCTGTAACGCGATTCGAACGCATACGCATCTTTTTTCGACTTTAGGCGAAAAAAGGCGTTATAAATAGGATTACTGCCGAAGGCGATGCCTTCGGGTCGCGCCATCTCAGCCAAGAGAAAGTACCATAGCAAAATATAGAGCTATGGTATTTTTTGTTCTGTTTCGCGATTCGAACGCATACGCATCTTCTTTCGCTCTAGGCGAAAAAAGGCGTTATAAATAGGATTACTGCCGAAGGCGATGCCTTCGGGTCGCGCCATCCCAGCCAAGAGAAAGTACCATAGCCAAATATAGAGCTATGGTATTTTTTGTTCTGTTCCGCGATTCGAACGCATACGCATCTTCTTTCGCTTTAGGCGAAAAAAGGCGTTATAAATAGGATTATTGCCGAAGGCATTGCCTTCGGGTCGTGTCATCTCAGCTTTATGAAATAATTATAAAAGCCGAGAGCTTAAAAACTCTCAGCTTAATCTTAACCAATAAATTTTTTCAATTCATTTGCAATATACTTGCTTAAAATAGTATGACTTGATGCAGATGGATGTAAAGGTTCTTCCGGAACAATTCCTTTGGTGTAAATATATTTCACAGCACAGTTGTTTTTCTTGTTGTACTCTTTAACGAAATCAGTTAATTCTTCTGCATTAAACCCGACAAACGCACCGAGTACGACAACCAAAGCATTCGGATGCTTTTGACGAATTAAATCAAGCATTTTTTCGTATTCGTTAAAATATCTGTCGGCATTTCCTCTGTCATTTGCTCCGTGATTGCACATTACAATATCCGGCTCAAAAGTTGTTTCTACGCCATCAAAACAATAAGGATAACCGACAGCGGCAGGGGGATATTCTCCGCATCCTGAACGGG
>Ga0123335_1002839_pt1 | contig 25146 bp, 20 predicted proteins | sample BiotimSIPDNA_2_FD_89707 | JGI IMG/M metagenome (GOLD analysis project Ga0123335, IMG submission 89707) | Anaerobic biogas reactor microbial communites from Washington, USA - Biogas_R2 time_0 SIP DNA | ecosystem: Engineered > Bioreactor > Anaerobic > Unclassified | place: Washington, USA...
AATATCGTGGGAAAAATCCTAAAAAGCTGGATCCTATTATCGGATTTATAGGGGTAAGCAAAAATAACCGCAATAAGTAAGATCTAAACAAACAGTGCTGGTTTCCGACAATGATTGTCAGGAGCCAGCCTGTTATAAAACAGTTGTAACAAACATGCAGTATTCTCACGCCCCGTTCATACCTGTCGTAATGTTAAATTACTACTGTTAAACTTCTTCGAATATCCATTAATGTTAAACGTAATTTAAACTGTGTATATATCATAATTTATGGATAGTTCATTGAGAATGATTGCCTGCAAAAAAGCATATTGTTACTATGATTATTTTCAGGTTTCCTGATATCTCAAAAAGCAGATTTGTAATTTTGCTGCATTCGATTTATTTTATGTTAAAACGAACATACCAGTAATTTTTTTGTATAATCAGAGATATTTTAAAGAGTTCGGTTTCTTTTGAAGCTGAACTTGATTCTGATATAACTCGACAATCTATTTGCTTAATAAGGATTATTAATTCATTAACCGATTATTTAATGTTTCAGTATGAAAAAAAATGTCCCTGTCACCTTTCACCATCAGTATAAATCTCTGTCTTTTCCCCAGAGGCGTCTTGAAATCACTGGCTTGAAAATACTGCAGTCAGAAAAGGTTCTATTAAGCCGCAATATCAATGTTATAATGTGTTCAGATTATTTTATCCGGAAATTAAATAACAGATTTCGGGGAATTAATCGAGTTACGGATGTACTTTCTTTTCCGTTCAATGATGTAGATTTTCTTGGCGAAATTTATATATCATTACAAAGGGCTAAAGTTCAGGCAGTGCGATTCGGATTTTTATTTGATGATGAAATAGAGCGTTTATTTGTCCACGGAATGCTCCATCTTCTTGAGTATGATCATATAACTGATTCAGATCGTATTCGAATGGAGGAAAAAGAACGTGAATATATATCAACAGCAAATCGTTATTATTCAGATTGAATTTGAAATTACGAATAAACATTTTTGGGGCATTCATAGAAGAAATAATTTGATTTAAAACTGGATCTTCATGATCTGAATATGAACTGATTTAATACTTAACTTTTCAAAGGAGGCTCTTTTTGGAGAGTGGCCCTTCGGTGTCATTTTTGTTTTCTGGACTTGTTATTGCATATTTGCTTTCTTCACTATTTTCGGTAATCAAGATTATCTTCAATTCTTTTGATAAAGCATCAATACCGGCTGATGATGAACATTTGAGGTATTACGCCTCCAAGGTGGAGGAATTGCTGAAAAATCAACCACTCCTTAACAGTACAGTTTCGTTTGGCAAGACTTTGGCAAACATTATGTTTTCAGTTTTTGCCTATCTGTTATGGCAAAGAATTGTTCCGAATTTTCCTTTATATCAAACGATAGGGATATCTCTTGGTTTTAGCCTTATTATACTTACACTTTTTGCCTATGAAATACCAAGAGCATTCTCATTAAGGTTTTATCGTACATATTTTCCTGTAGCTTATACTGGCTACAAGATGTTTGGCTGGCTTGTTTTGCCTTTTTCTTCACTGTTTCTCGCTATTAATAAATGGATTCTTAAAGTTTTGAAATATGATGAAAAATACGCATTCCTTACGGAAGAAGAAAAGGCACGCATGAATCACCGCAATGATACAGAAGCTCTTGATGAAGAAGAGAAGGAGATGATTCGAAGCATTTTTGATCTTGGTGAAACTACTGTTGATGAAATAATGGTACCAAGAATTGATATAAAAGCTTTGGATATTAATTCTGACATAAATACAGTACTAAAAATAGTTCGTGAGGAAGGACATTCAAGGGTTCCGGTTTATAATGAAACTATTGATTCAATAACGGGCATATTATATGCAAAGGATATACTTAGTTGGCTTTCAGAAAATGAACATGGTAAATGGAACCTTAAAAATCTTTTAAAAAAGCCGCACTATGTTCCTGTTGGTAAAAAAGTTAACGATTTAATGAAAGAATTCAAAATGAAACATATTCATCTCGCAATAGTTGTTGATGAATATGGGGGCACAGCCGGGCTTGTTACGATGGAAGATATTCTTGAAGAGATTGTTGGGGATATTCAGGATGAATATGATGAAGAAGAGAAAGAGGTCATCAAAATTGCAGATAACACCTACCTTATAGATCCACATATTGATCTTCATGACCTGAATGAAGAGCTCAATATTAATCTTGAAACTGAAGATGTTGATTATAATACACTGGGTGGACTGATTTATCATGAATATGGTGATATTCCTCAGGAAAATACTGAATTTGATCATGACGGACTTCATATCACAGTACTGAAAATGAATAATCAGAGAATTGAAAAAGTAAAAGTAGAAATATTACAACATCCCGCAAATTCAATGCAGGCATGATCTGAAATTTTGATACTGCTTTTCTTAAGTTATTATTTTTTTTGTTAAACTGTGCAAGGGATAATGTTTATAACTGTTTGAATTTTAAATAGTTATAAGATATAGATGTTTATTGTGCACCAGTTTCAGTGAACTGAAATTATGTTTAGCAATAACTTTTCGTTTTTTTTAAAGCAGTTTACTCTCCCCTGTTGTAATTACTATTCCTTTCGCATTGCCATAAATGAATGAAAAAACTATTTTTTGTGATTTAACTTATCGAATATTATTGATTTACGAATCAGGAGGATCAGGTGAATATTGTTGTTTGTATAAAACAGGTACCTGGAACAACTCAGGTAAAAATAAATCCTGAAACTGGGACACTCATCCGTGATGGAGTCGAAGCTGTGGTGAATCCCTTTGACGAGTATGCAGTAGAAGAAGCTATACGAATTAAAGAGAAAGTTGGCGGAATTGTGAAAGTTGTTACCATGGGACCACCTCAGGCAGAAAATGCTTTGCGTTCCTGTATTGCGATGGGAGCTGATGAGGGGTATCTTATAACCGACCGTGCTTTTGCTGGTTCTGATACTTGGGCAACATCATACACTCTTTCAAAAGGGATTGAGAAATTAGGAGAAGTTGATTTGATTATTTGCGGAAAACAGGCAATTGATGGGGATACTGCGCAGGTTGGCCCAGGAATAGCTACGATGCTTGATCTCCCCTTTGTCGCCTGGGTACGTAAAATTGAGAGTATTTCAAGTTCTTCAATTAAAGTGGAACGCATGATGGAAGATGGATATGATGTAGTTGAAATGAAACTCCCGGGACTTGTAACTGTTGTTAAAGAGATTAACACTCCACGGATGGCTTCATTAAAAGGTAAAATGCGAGCTAAAAAAGCACAGATCACTGTTCTTGATGCATCAAAGATTTCTGTAGAAAAAGACAAACTTGGTTTAAACGGAAGTCCAACACAGGTTATGCGTTCATTTGTACCTGAAAAAAAATCGGGTGGTGAAAAAATCAGCGGAGAGATTCCTGAACTTGTAAAAAAATTACACTCAACAATATTTGACTTGGGTGTTGTTAAATAGGAGGGGTTTAAGTGAGTATTAAAGTCGATATTGAAAAATGTATTGGTTGCAGTTTGTGTGTAAGGGCCTGTGCGCAGAATGCGATTCAGATAATTGAAAAAAAGGCTGTAATTGATCTGGAAAAATGCAATTTGTGTGCTGCATGTGTTGAAGCTTGCAGAAAGTATTCTGCTATTTCAATTAAAAAAGAAAATGTGGCTGATGGTGTCGATATCAGCCTGTATAAAAATGTGGCAGTATTTATAGAACAGCGCGAAAATGTCATTGCAGGTGTTTCTTACGAAATGCTGGGTGAAGGGAGAAAACTTGCCGATCAGCTTGGTGAAAAGCTCGTAGCTGTACTTATTGGCAACGACATGCATAATGAAGCTGAAAAATTAATAAAATATGGTGCAGATAAAGTTTGTTATTATAACGGAGAATCACTTGCTTCTTTTCTTGATGATACATACTCAAAAGTGATTACTGATTTCATAAAAGATGAAAAACCATCAATTTTTCTTGCTGGTGCTACTGCAACAGGGCGTTCATTTATTCCAAAAGTCGCTGCACAAAACCGTTGTGGTTTAACAGCAGATTGCACAAGACTTGATATTGATCTCCAAAAGCGGCTTTTACTGGGAACTCGTCCGGCTTTTGGCGGAAACTTGATGGCTACCATTATTTGCCCAAATCATCGTCCACAGATGGCAACAGTACGTCATAAAGTTATGAAACCTGCCAGCAAGAATGAAGGACGTACCGGCGAAATAGTAGTTCACAATATCGGTACTGATTATATCAACGAGCGTTCCAGAATCCTTGATATCATAAAAGAGGTGGAATCTACTATTAATATAACTGAAGCTGATGTAATAGTTTCGGGCGGCAGAGGCATGCAGAATGCCGATAACCTGGAGCTTATCCGTGAGCTTGCAGAAGCTTTGGGTGGTGCTGTAGGAGCAAGTCGTGCTGTAGTTGATGCAGGATGGATCCCCTATTCCCATCAGGTTGGGCAAACAGGTAAAACCGTTTGTCCTAAACTATACATTGCATGTGGAATAAGTGGATCTGTGCAACATATGGCTGGAATGCAATCTTCGGACTTTATTATTGCAATTAATAAAGATCCTGATGCACCAATTTTTCAGATCGCAAATCTTGGAATTGTTGGTGATGCTTTACAGGTATTACCAGAACTTACAAAATCATTTAAGGAAAAAATTACAGTATAATTTCATTCAACTGCAGCAGCAATTTAATATTTCTGTTGCAGTTTCTCTCTTAATTTCAATGGAGCCACAATGAAACTTTCATTAGGATTACCCAAAGGAAGCTTGGAAAGCCCTACAATAGAACTGTTTAGAAAAACCGGTATTCATATCAGAAAAAGTGAACGGTCTTATTATCCATCCTGTGATGATTCTGAACTGGATCTTATACTTATGCGTCCTCAGGAGATTCCACGCTATGTTGAGCAGGGTATTCTTGATGCAGGAATTACCGGACAGGATTGGACTGAGGAAAATTTGGCAGATGTAATTGAAGTAACAGAATTACATTACAGTAAAGCAACACGTCAAAAATGCCGTTGGGTTCTGGCAGTTCCTGAAGATTCTAATTTTAAAAATGCCCAGGATTTAAATGGAAAAAGAATTGCAACAGAACTCGTGAAAACTACAGCACGATTTTTTAAAAAAAAGAACATTCCTGTTAATGTAGAATTCTCTTGGGGTGCAACTGAAGTCAAACCGCCTCGGCTTGTCGATGCTATTGTTGATATAACTGAGACCGGTTCTTCATTGCGTGCAAACCGGCTTCGTATTATTGATACTATCATGGAAACATGTACAGTTATAATTGCTAATAAAAAAGCATGGAAAGATGAGAATAAAAAGAGAAAACTGAGCAACCTGAAACTTCTACTTCAAGGTACTCTTGATGCTGAAGAGTATGTAGGATTAAAATGTAATGTCAAGGAATCCGATATTGATAATATCATAAACGTACTCCCGTCATTACATAACCCCACGATTTCACACCTGTATGATAAAGGCTGGTTAGCTGTTGAAACAATTCTTCCGTTCAATCAGGTAAAACATGTAATACCCCGGTTGAAGCACAATGGTGCATCCGGTATTGTTGAGTACCCTGTAAGCAAAATTATTCCATAAAAAACAGAGACGTACAAGAAGAGTACGTCTCCTGATAATCTGATTAATTACCAGCATTTTTGTGTATGTTTGTACTTTTTATCAATTTTCAAAACCCACGCTTCAATTTCCGGTTTAAGATTACATAACTTGTTACCTATTATGTCTACATATTCAATATTAAGTTTTGTAAGGCTTGAAGGCAGGTTTTCAAGACGATTATCTTTCAAATACAGTTCATTAAGTGATTTCAGGTTACCAATCGTTTCCGGTAATGACGTTAATTTGTTTCCCCATAGTCTCAGGTATACCAGGTTTTTGAGATTACCTGTTTCCTGTGGCAGATTTTCTATCTGATTGTGTCTGAGGTCAAGATCAACCAGACTGGTACATTTACCGATTTCCGGTGAAATTGAATTAATTCTGTTACTTGTAGCCACTAATTTTTGTAAAGATTCTAACATTCCGATTGCTGCGGGTATTTCGGTAATAATATTTTCTTTACATAAGAATGTTTTGAGAGAGGTAAGCTGTCCAATTTCAGGTGGAATAAGACTTATTCCATCTTTACTGAAATCTCTGTTTGACAGATCAAGGTAAACCACTCTCCCCTCTTCCATTTTTGCAATATCCTGTACAGAAACATCATTCATACCGATTTTTTCTATAATAGTGCGAACAATCGCTATTTCATCAACCTGTGGTTGAACCGGTTCCTCCTGTTTAACTTCTTCAATCTCTTTTTTCTGCTCTGAATTTTCTGTCTGAGCGGTTTGGGCATACAACAACGTTAAAGTTAACAACACTGACAATAGTACTTTGTACATAACATCCCCCTTAAAACAGATAACACATAGATAGGTTCTGGTTTGAATCTAAATATCGGAATGTTAAAAATTCAAGTCAGAAAGGAAATAACTTTTATTTTCAGTATTCTGATTAATCCACTTTTGTTCAAAATATGATTTTTAGAACGGATATCCTTTACGTATTGGCACAGTGCTGCTATGTATTTTTTCTTCTGGAATTTTTAACTGCTTTAATAAGTTCCTGTTCATTTTCTATTATTATTACAGTATTATCAGTATCTGTAATATTTAAAATTTGTCTTTTTGACAAAATTATTTTCAAGATTTTATCATCAAATTTTCGAATTAACCGGATTGCATTTTCAAGGTTATTTATTCCATCCATAATTACAGCATCATAGTTTTTCCTTTCTGTTTTTATACTATCAACAAGTGTATATTGAACAGTATCACATCGTATCCCATGCATTTCTAATATGGAAGTCAGAGAACCAGTCTGTCCACTTTCCAGTACCAGTACTCTGTATCGGAGAACATTAGAAAATTCATCAAGTTTATACCTTGTAAGAAATCCTGTTTCAGAATAATGAATCTGGCCTTTACTGATTTTGTACAGGATATTAATACAGAGGAAAAGATGGGTTTTTTTTAGTGGTTTAGTCAAATACGCCCAATATCCGGCATTTTTTAATATTTGTGAATCACCTCGTTGAGTATGAGCAGTAATACATATCAGTGGAATATTCAGCAGATTTGAATATCTTCTGAATCTGGTAATTACATCAACATATTCCTGGATACCAGTGTTATCCAGATCAACAATAACCAGATTGAAGGGTGTAATTGTATCAATTGCAGATTGCACTTGTTCAATAGCAGAATTCACATCCATTGCTTCAAAAACTTTGCCATCCCAATGTTGAATATATAAAGATAAGACTTTCCTGCTTACAGGGTTTTTGCCAAGAACAAGAACTCTCACTCCCGTTATGATATTGTCAATATTATTAACGCAGATGTTTTTATCTGATTTTTCAAAGTTACTTCCGAATCTGAATAAAAATCGGTTTTTATTTTCACTGATTCCAATAACTGCATTAATTTTATCGGCAATTTTGTCTGCAATTTGTAAGTTTTTGTTCTCTTTTTTTAATTTATCAAATTTATCAATTTCCCATTTAGTTAAATCGTCTTCGCTTTTTTTAAAGATATCATAATAGTTATCTGATCCATTAACAAGATCAATGAAAGTTTCCGTATTATTTATATTTTTATCATTTGTATGCAGATATAAAATAATTTTTGTCGATTGTTTTTCATTAATGAGGAAATTGCAAATTTGCATAACAATTTGACGAACACCACCCGGATCTCCAAATACCTTGTCCGGCACATCTGGATGTACAATCTGCAAAATATTTATTTTCTTGTCTGGCATAATGATTCTTATAAATTCAGCAGTATTTTCTAACATTGTTCTTATATCAAAATCCAGACAGTCAGGTTTAAACTCATCAGCTTCATTATCAGTTGCCAGAAAAACAGTTCCTGTAACTGACATAAGAGAACCTGCAGAGGCAATCAGAGTTTTAGCATACATACGCTGATCCTCATTAAGGTCTGTATCAAGAAGCAGATCTGCCATACCCATTATTCCACTAAGTGGTGTATTGATTGCATAATGGATATCGGATAAAAATGAACTTTTTGATACTATTTCGGTATTTAAGCTTTTTTTTATTGATGAAAGATGATCCTGTAAGCTTTTAATTTGCCGGCACCTCTCATCCAGATCTTTTTCTAATTGCCTGGTGTAAATTTTTTGCTGATAATTATGTTGCCATTTACGAACAAGGGCTATTACCATTTGCCTTACAGTTACTGTATCGAAAGGTTTTTTGATAAATAACAGATGGTCGGTTTGACCAACTTTGGAAATAATTTCATCCCATGAATAATCGGAATATGCAGTACATAAAACGATCTCAGCACATGGATCAGTTTCCCAGATTGCCAAACTGGTTCTAATCCCATCCATACCTGGCGGCATTCTGACATCCATAAAAACGAGGGTATAAGGGTTGCCTTCTTTTTCTGCCATTTTGAACATATTTATGGCCTCTTCACCCTGGAATGCATCATCAATCTTATAAATTGTATTAGATTCCTGTTCCGATTCCCCGAAAAGATCTTTTTCAAGCATTTTGAGTTCATTCCCTTTTCTCCAGAAATCGGAAATTGATCCAAGTATATTTTTAAAATCCTCATGAATGGAAACATTGTCATCAACAATAAGTATACGCACACTATTTTTTTTCATTACCGAAATCCTTTCAGTAAATGAACATTTTAAGATTCGATTTCACTTGAATAATGACTCACGATAAACATTTTTTTATTATTGTGTCCAGTTCCTTGATTGAATATGGTTTTTGAAGAAAAGAGGATGCCCCCTCATTAAGCATCAAAGTTATTTCGTCGTGATTCGAAAAACCAGATACAACCACTACCTTTAAACAAGGGTTAATCTGTTTCATTTGTTTAAAAATATCATATCCTGACAGTTGAGGCATGATTACATCAAGAATAACCAGATCTATTTCCATGCAGCTGTTTCTGTAAATATCTATTGCTTCTTTTCCAGTATTACATCCTATTGTTGCATATCCCAGTTCATTACAGAATTTCTGTGTAATTTCCAGAACCAAAATTTCATCATCAACAACCATTATCTTATTTGTCTTTTTTTGTTCATTTAAGACCGGGCTTTCACACTTCGGTTCTTCGTTGGATGATTTGTGATTTATTACCGGGAAATAAAGATAAAAAGTTGTTCCTGATCCTGGTGTACTGTCACATTTAATAATTCCGTTATGTGTTTTTACAGCTCCATAAACACTTGCAAGCCCCATTCCGCTTCCATTTTTCTTTGTTGTAAAAAAAGGTTCATAAATATGAGACAATATATCATCACTCATTCCGATACCGTTATCTGAAATTCTGATAATTACGTAGTCTGTATTCATCCGGACACTTTTATCTATTGCATAAACGTTGTCAAATGTTGCGATTTCTGTTCTGAAAGACATTGTGCCATTCTGTTGTATGGCATCACGGGCATTTAAGGCTATGTTAAGAATGATATTCTGAAGCTGAACGGGATCACCCAGAACATATGGGTTGTTTTCACCGAATTGGGTGCATATATTTATCCTTTTGTCTACAGAATGTTCAAGAAGGTTTGTTACATCTGCTATTATGCTGTGAATTGAAACAGGAACAGACTGGTATTTTCCTTTTCTGGAAAAAGCAAGCATTTTGGATACCAGATCCGAAGCTCGGTTCAAAGCCTTTTCTATCTGTTCAATCCCGGTGAGATCGAGATAATCATTAAAGGCATTTCTTTGTTTTATCATTTGAATATTGCCGCTGATGATTGTCAAAAGATTATTGAAATCGTGTGCAATACCGCCTGCTAATTGACCAATCGAGTTCATTTTCTCTGAATGTATCAGTTTTTTTTGCAGTTGTTTGCATTCGGTGTAATCCTCAATGATCAGCATGTAACCAATATTTATTTCTTCGTTCTGAATTGAGGCAGATCTAATTTTAAGCACCTTTTCTTCTCCATCAGGCAAATTGCATTTACATTCTGTTGTAAATACTTTTTCTGGCCTGCATACTGATTTGATAATATCAGATATATCAGAAAAGGGTTTGTCATTGAAAATATTAATACACTTTTGTCTTTGGGTTATTTTAAACATATCTGCAGCAGCCGGATTTATCTGCTTGATTATTCCATTACAGTTCACAGTAATGATTCCAAGAGGTGCCTGTTCAAATAAGCTTCTATATCTTGAACTCAAACGTGTCATATCTTCAACCATGGCCTTTAACTCGGCTGTTCGTATTGAAACTGTTTTTTCAAGAGATTCTGTAACTTTACGGTTTTGTATTTCCAATTTGGCTTTTGTAGAAAGTGCAAGTGCCAGTTGCTTGATTGTTACAGTATCAAACGGTTTGCGAACGAAAAGAAGCTTATCTGTAGTTCCAAACCTCTGAAGAATTTCGGGCCATGAATAATCTGAAAAGGCAGTACAGATGACCATTTCAATATCAGGATATGATTTCCATATTTTCTGTATAGTATCTATTCCATCCATACCTGGCGGCATTCTTACATCCATAAAAATCACCAGATACTGACGATTATCACATTCTGCTTTTTCAACCAGTTCCAAAGCCTCTTCCCCACTGTATGCATCATCAATTTCATATATACCTTCGTTTACAGGAATCGCCATTTCAACAGGGTTGTCAAACAATTCTTTTTCAAGCTGTACCATTTCAGTATGATTTATGCATTTTGGAGGACTAAGTATCTGCTTAAAGTCTTCATGGATTGCTGTATTGTCATCAACTATCAATATACGCCTTTTTTGTAAACCTTTTTTGCACATTTTTACTCCTGCCAAAGTGGTAATGTGATTATGAATGTAGACCCAAGGCCTGGACCGGGGCTTTCAACATTAATCTTACCATTCATTTCTCTTATATAGTTTGCACTGCTATGCAAACCAAAACCATGTCCGTTTATTTTAGTTGTAAATCCATGTGAAAAGATCTTTTTAATGTTTTCAGGTGCAACTCCATAACCTGTATCTCTGACCTTAAGTACAACTTCAGCATTATCCCTGTATGCATTAAACTCTAGTTCTCTTTTTTCCGGCGGAGTTTCAATCATTGCTTCTTTTGCATTGTTTATGAAATTTATAAGAACATGAATCAGTTTCGTTTTTTGAATACGTACAGATGGCAGTGATGGAAACTTCTTTATTACATTAATATTATAACGATCGATTGAACCTTTTTGCATTGTCAATGCGTCTTCAACAACTTCTTCAAGTGAGGCTGATTCTGTTATGGCCGCTGCATTGACATATGATTGTTGTGCTATTATAACCTCGTGTATGGCTTTAACCTTTGATGTCAGTCGGCTAATTTGTTCAATAATTTTGTCATTATATAATTCGAAAGAATCTTCCAGTTTAAGGTAGTATTGAAGAAGCTTTGGGCCTTTGGGATCTTTTGTCATAAAGTCAACAAATGATTCCTGATTCTGGCGTAAAAGGTTATTGGCTTTCTGTAGATTTATCTGCGGTGAACTTGATGTAAGCTGTTCAAGCATTTGTACAGATATATTAACACTGTTAAGAATGTTGCCTACATTATGCAGGGTACCAATAGCTATATCAGCCATTCCTGCCTGATGTGCTTTCAATACCAGTTCTTTCTGTGCGGCTTCAAGTGCACGTGTCCGTTCTTTTACCATTTTTTGCAGATTTGTAGTATAGTTTCTTATGGTTTGGCGCATCAACTCAAAATTCTGTGCAAGTATCCCCATTTCATCATTACTGTCTATTTTAACTTCAGAATCATAATTACCATTGCTTATAGTACCTGCTGCTTCACGTAAATCACACAAAGGACGTGTAATAGTTGCAGCTTGTTTCCTGCAACGATTCAGTTCCATAAAAAAGATTATTATACCTGCGCAGATAAAGGAGATCATATAAAACACGATATATCGGGTAAAATCATTACGCATTTCAGCAATTGCCCTGTTTGTAGATGCTGTACTGATACCGTATCGTATGGTCCCAAGTTTTTGTTCAGTTGATTTAACCGGAGCAGCAAATTCTATAATCTCTTCATTATGAATTTTTACATATCGATAATCTGGAAAATCAGTATCTGAAGCCCACTGGCTTATTTTATCATCGAGGTATTCATTAAGCGGATTGTCGCCGCGATTCTTATCAATATAAACCCATGGCCTCATATCGTTATCCATATAGATTCCATAAAAAATATCGGAATCGTCAAATACCGTAGAAGATACAAGTTCTTTAATTGCAGAGAACGCATTATCTTCAGCCATTTGTCTTAAAGCTATGCTGTTATTGCTGACCAGCAGTTTACCCTTATTGATTAATACATTTTTTGTACTTATCTGGATTTGTGATAAACGTCTACGGTATTCAAATAGAAATGTAACCAGTCCTGCCAATAATACGGTTATACCGATGATTAACATGCTTTTTGCAGTAAACCGCATCAGCTTTGTATTTAAACTGATAAAAGATTTTTCAAGAATAGATGTTTTCAAAATCATTCCACTCCAGTTTCTGCATCAATTCAGATATCAGATACTCAGAAAATTTGCAATCGCGCATAACAGAAAAAAACCCTTAAAGCTCCAGTTTATTAATTGTCTCTATTAATAAGGTCGATTGTTCCAGATACCAAGGTGAAAGATGATCCGAGTACTGAAAGTTATAATTTGTCATACCTGATTGAAGATATACCATAAAGGGTATATCTAAAGTTTTTCAGTTAGTTTTTCTTACAACAACATGCATCTCAACATCAGTACAATTTTTTACCATTCAGATATAATTCTATAATCGATTTTATTTTCCGTCCATTGAATAATCGGTTTATTGCAGAATTGGATTAAAAATTCCAGATATACTAAAAGTCATAAATATGCATGGATTTTAACTAAAACTGAACATAAAAACAGGTGTTTTCATTTTCATTTAAGTGGCAGCTATTTAAACATAGAATCGGTAGGACGGTACCAATTCGTTCACCATGTTTCATGTATTTAATTGTTTTACTAAACTATTCTTGAAGATATTCTACATGGCATTTAAATAATAGTTTATCTCAATTGAGTGCAGAGTTTATATTTTATAATAGTAAATGATTTTTGACCCGGATGACATCAGATATGAAATCCGCTTTTTATTTATACAGGTTTCCATAGTGCAAATATCCATAAGAAAGCTTCTTGACGGTTTTTTTCTTCTTCGAATACCACTTCTTGCTCCAGTTTGGACGATACTTATTCTTGGATGGATCACGGGAACAGAAAATATCCATCCTGGCGGTAACTGGTTCGCCAATGTAGACAATATTCACCTTAACAGTCTGTGGATCGTACTGATTGGCTTCTCCTTAATTGTTGCCTCGATATATGTAGTAAATCAGATTGTTGATATTGAGGGAGACCGTATAAATCATAAGTTGTTTATTTTACCAAATGGTTTTATTTCAATTAAAACTGCATGGATATTAGCAGCTTTTTGTACTGTTTTGGGTATGATAATTGGATTGTTATTCGATTGGGTTTTAACATTTCTTTTCACTTTAGGTTTGATTACTGGTATACTCTACAATTTGCCACCGGCTCAATTAAAAAACCATGCCTGGGGGGGGGTTTTATCGAATTCTTTGGGACACGGTATGATAACCTTTCTGGTTGGCTGGTACAGTACCAAATCTGATTTACCAATTTCAGTTTCTTTGATCAGAGATGGTTTTATCTCTTCTATTGCTCCTGCTTTAGCTAACGGTGCAGTTTTTCTGGCAACCACGATTCCAGATGCTGATGGTGATAAACTTACAGGAAAATGCACATTCAGTGTAAAATATGGAGAAAAAGTCACTGCTATTGTCTCAGCAATACTTTGTTTCGGAGCGTTTTTCTTCTCATTTTTAATGGAAAACCATTTTTGGGTAATGGCTGTTCCCGCAGGCATCAGCCTGCTTTTTTTCCTCATTTTTGCATTTTCAACAAAAAGAGAAGCTGCTTTTAAAGCATTTAAATGGCCTGTTTTTCTGCTTTCTGCAGCTGTTGCTCTTTATGTTCCCGAATATGGGATATTAATACTTTTAACATTTTTTTGCAGCAGGTTATATTATCGCTGGAGATTTGGAATAGAATACCCTACTTTCAAAGCCAAATGAAAATCAAGAATCTTATTTCAACTTTTTCTGATCTGTTTTTTATTTGCAGACCGATGCTTTTAATCCCTGTATGGGGTTTTATTGCTTTTGGATATTTCAGGGCTTCAGAAACGACTCTTTTGAAATGGGACCTGCCACCAAAAGTTTATATTCTTTCGCTGATCTTTTCGCTATCTGTAGGTGCTGTTTACATATTTAACCAACTTGCTGATATAGAAGTAGATAAAAAAAATGGGGGGCTTCCTTTAATTGCTTCAGGAATTGTTTCGCAGAAAACCGCATTATTTTGTGCTCTTGTATTAGCAGTTTTTTCAATTGTTTCGCCGCTTTTTTTTTCAGAACCGATTTTATCTGTTCTGGCATTTTTATCAATCATAACAGGTTTATTTTATAGTTTTAAACCTTTCTTTTTCTCGGGAAAACCTTTTCTGGATTTTCTGACAAATAGTTTTGGGTATGGTATACTTGCATTCGGAACCGGCTGGTTTCTTGGTGGAAAACAGCTTCATACAGTTAATTTTTTGTTAAATGCTTTTCCGTATTTTTTTCTGATGTCGGCAGGTTCAATCAGTTCTACATTACCGGATGTTGAAGGAGATAAAGCTGAAGGTAAAAATACAACAGCTGTTGTATTGGGAACCACGAATTCACATACTATGGCAATAGCTTGCTTGTGTATATCGGGGGCTCTTGCGTTCGTGATTAAAGATCCAGTAGTATTATTATGCTCACTTATATCATTTCCCTTTTATCTTCTCTTCTATATAAAACAAAACAATTTAGCCATAGAATCTACCTATAAAATCGGTGGCGCACTTTGCATGGCATGTGCCGGAATACTTTTCCCGGCAATTTTGGTTTTTGGAATGCTTGTTTTTATTCTGACATGGCTGTATTTTCGTATCCGACATGGGGTTTCTTATCCGTCTTTAGTACCAGACAAACATGAAAATTAAATATTTTGCAATTTTGATACTTTCCTGGATTTTTGATTCTTTTTCTTTCACATTGCCTGAAATGGCAACGATATACACACCAAAAGTAGTTTCCAATATTATTAATTGTGATTTTGAAAAAGCATTCGAATTATCAGATTCTCTCATGCTGGCTTATCCTCAAGATCCTTTGCCATCACTGCTTAAACTGACTGCAATTGGAATGAGAGATATGGATTTTGAAAAAACAGTAGATTCTATCAATTTTCTGGAAACTTATGACAAAACTGAAAATCTTATTCAAAATTATGAAGAAACAAATGGTATATCTTCATATTCCCTGACACTTGATGGTATAAGCAAGGCGATATACGCATCCTTCTATCTACGAACCAGTTCATATTTTGCAGCCTTAAATAAGGGTCTTGATGCAATCAGGTTGTTAAAAGAAGCTAAAAAAATGGATCCTGATAATACAGAAGCCAATCTTTTTTTGGGTCTGTATGATTATGGCCGTGCCGAACTTCGAAAAAAATTCTGGTGGGTTTTATTCTGGTATCCTGGCAGCAAAGAAGAAGGGATACAGAAACTATCTGAATGCGGTCGTTCTGCATTTATTACAGGAAATGCAGCACTTCTTTCTCTTTCTGAAATTTATATTAAAGAAAATCAACCCGAAAAATCTTTGCCAATTCTTGATATTTTGCAAAAAAATTTTCCGGAAAGCCGTTTTGTGCTCTGGGGAAAAGCAAAATATTTTGAAGCTGTAGAAGAATTCAGGAATGCTTCTTCTGTTTATCAAAAGCTTGCTGCATATTATGCCAAATTACCGGAAGGTAAATATAACTATCTTATGACATCTCTAAATCTTGCTCATACCCTGGTAAAATCGGGTATGAAAGAAAAAGCAGTTGTAATTTGTGAGAGTTTATTAAAAGAAGATGAGATAAAAAATAACAGAAGCATCAGAAAAGAAACTGAAAAATTACTGGAGAGCATAAAATGATCATCACTGTAGATAATAATATTTGTGATCAATGTGGAACATGCATAAGCGTTTGCAAAACAAATTCAATTCGATTAGAGGACAAATTGTACATCGAAAGCGCAAGTTGTTCCTTGTGTTCAATATGTGTAAAGGTATGCCCTTTTGGAGCTCTCAGTATTGATAAAAAGAGTGAAAAGATTCAAAGAGTATCGGAGAAAATTGATGAATAAACAGTTTGATATTATAGTTGTTGGAGCAGGACCGGCCGGATCTATGGCAGCTCTGAGTGCAGCTCTAAATGGACGTTCTGTTTGTTTGCTGGAACGAAAACCCCAGGCTGGTACTCCGGTTAGATGTGGTGAAGGCATCGGACACAGAAGCCTTGTTGAAAATATTGATGTTCGTCCTGATTGGATTAAATCTATTATCAAAAGATCTATAATGGTTGCGCCAAACGGATTAAAAGTAGAAATTGCTAATGTTGATGAAAGTTACATACTGGATCGTGAAAAAATGGACAATGATATTGTTAAAGATGCGATTGATGCTGGCGTAACTTACTATAATCAGTTTGCAACTACTGGACTTAAGCGTGTAGGTGAAAAGGAGTATGAGGTTTATGGAAATAATGTAATACTTAAATCCAACTGTATCATTCTTGCCGATGGAGTTGAATCAAAACTCGCACGGTTTGTTGGTTGGGATACAACTCTTCAATTAAAAGATATCGAAACATGCGCTTTCGCACGTGTAATATCTCCATTGATAGATAATGAAACCTGCATTTTTTATACTGGTTCAAAAGTAGCACCCGGTGGTTATGCCTGGGTTTTTCCCAGAGGAAAAGGTGAAGCAAATGTGGGACTGGGAATATTAGGTGTAAATAGTAAAGCTGGAAGTGCTCTTGAATCTTTAAATCGCTTCATAAATTCTGAATTTCCAGCTGCCAGAATTACCAATGCCCACTGTGGCGGAGTTCCTGTAACAAAATGGATTCGCCCTCTTGTCCGTGATGGTGTTATGCTGGCAGGTGATGCTGCTCGTCAGGTAAACTGTTTAAGCGGAGCAGGCATTGCTTATTCACTCTATGCCGGAAAACATTGTGGACAAATTGCTGCCAGGGCTTTCAGTAATGGAAGTATAGATTACTCCTTCCTTAACAAATATCAACAGGTCTGGGATAAAAGATATGGAAAACAACAAATCAGATCTTATTCACTTAAAGAATTTGTTACAAAAAATGCAGATGATGATTTTCTTAACAGGATTGCAGTATCCCTGTCAAAAGAAGATCCACAAAAAATGAACTATCTCAGAGTATTTGTCCGTACATTTTCTAGACACCCGGTTCTTTTATTTAAAGCATTCAAGTTATTCAGATAAGACTGGCTGTTTTAGTAAAAGTATTTAAACGCCCTGTTTACCCCGATTTTTCATCCAGTATATCTCAGTATAAAGCTGTTTATGTTTAATTTTAATAAAAGCTAAACTGAGAAAATTACTTCAGACCTCAAGTCTATGTGTTATAATATGGGTAAAATCGAAATATTATAAACCATATTATTGTTAAGCGATTAAATTCTAAATTAATCAAACTTGACCATAAGAACCAATGATGATATACTTACCACTGATTCTGTTTTGAGGAAACCGATATATGAATTTTTTACAGCGATTATCAGATATAAAGGGACTTCCGACATTGCCCAAAATCGCCTTGCGAATACGAGAAATAATTGCTTCAGATACAGGGAATGCCTCAATTCTTGCACGAATTATTGAACAGGATCCATCAATTGCTTCAAATATCTTAAAAGTTGCTAATTCAACCTTTTACAGTACTTCCGGAAACAAGATTACCTCAATTAAACTTGCAATTACACGTATAGGTTTTAATGAAATTGGTCATATCGCAATGGCAGTCAGTCTGATAAAAAATTTTTCTAGTAAATCCAATGTTCTTGATTATAAATATTTCTGGAAACACTCACTTGCTACAGGGTTCCTTACAAGTAACATTTATGAATCAGTAGATTTCTCTTTCGCTAACCGTCATTCTCTGTTTCTTGCAGGTTTGTTTCATGATATTGGTATATTGGTTTTGGATCAGTTTTTCCACGATGAATTTGAACGAATAATTGAACTTGCCTTAAAAGAGGAAATCTCATATCTTGAGGCTGAAAAAATTATAATACCAACGGAAAATCACGCTGTTTTGGGAAGCGCATTACTTGAGTTCTGGAATTTGGATTTGGCAATAATAAGTGCTATCCGTTACCATCACAATCCGGAAAAAGCACCGGATAGTTTCCGTTCAATCGCATCTGCAGCTTATCTGGCTGAGTACATTCTTTGTAATTCGTGTCTGGGTTCTTTTGAAGGCCAGATTTCTAATGGAAATAAAAAAGCCTTGCAGTATTTGAAGCTTACACCAGATAATATCGACAACTATCTGCGTCTTGCAGAATATGAGGTTGAGCGTTCCGATCTGGTGTTGACTTTAGAATCTCAGAATTCCACATTTCAGCTCAGGGCCGTTTAAACCTGGAGAGAATTATTAATGAATGTCTTCTATATTAATCATTGCTTATTAAGTAAAGATTCCTTTACGCGAGTCATTTTCACGGACTTTTGGATAAATGGTTCATGTCGGGTACCAGGCAGAATGATTCACAGCAACATTGTTGCAAATTAATCGTCTCCATTTAGGTTATGTAATATGGAATTTTAATAAAAACGGATAGAAGGATTTTGAATATGAAGATAATGTTGGTCGATGATTCCACTACTATGAGAAGAATACAAAAAACTCAAATCAATAGTCTTGGTATAACCGATATCGTTGAAGCTGGAGATGGTGAAGAAGCATTAAAGGTTCTTCAACAAAATATGCCTGTTGATCTCATTTTTCTGGATTGGAATATGCCTGTGATGGATGGCTTTACTTTTCTGAAAAAAGTACGTGCTGATAATGCCTATAGCAGTGTGAAAATTATCATGTGTACTTCCGAATCTGAAAAATCCAGAGTAGTTGAAGCACTTAAGGCTGGAGCCAATAATTATCTGGTAAAACCTTTTACACCTGAAGCATTGAAAGAAAAGCTGGGAATCTGAAACTGACATATGAATAAAATCGTGCTGATTTTTTCAATACCAGACATTTTTTCTTAGCAATAACCAGAGAAAAAACGGTGCACCCAACATGGATGTCAATATTCCGACAGGTAATTCGGAGGGTGCAATGATTGTTCTTGCAAAAGTGTCACAAATTACAAGAAAAGTTCCACCAAGCAGAAAAACAGATGGCCCAAGTTTTGTATGATTCGATGCAAAAATCATTCTGCATATATGTGGTATCATGAGTCCGACAAATCCTATCGGGCCACATACAGATACGATGCTGCCGATCAGGAGAGTTGAAACCGACAAAAGAACATATCTGGTTTTTGTAATGTTAACTCCCCTGCTGAGTGCGATATCATCTCCAGTCATAATATGATCAAGTTCGATTAATTTGCTCAAGATAACAATGGCTCCGAATGACAAGAATATAAATATGGTAATTAATGGTTCATACCCAAAAATGTCAAGGCCACCCATCAACCATCTTATAATGTGAAATGAGTCCCTGAAACTGCTGATGTATTGAATAAACATAAGACTGCTGGAAAACAAGAAACTCACAGCAATACCTGCAAGAAGCATTATTACGGGTGCAAAATCATTTTTCAGTTTTGACAATCCAAAAACCAGTAAAATTGACACGAAACTTCCGGCAAATGCTCCCAGAGTCATATAAGATATACCTAAAATAGTACCGGATAATCCGTATATTATTGTTAATGCAGCTCCGCATGATGCGCCGCTTGCTACCCCAAGAGTAAAAGGGTCAGCCATCGGATTCCGAAAAATCGCCTGGAAAACCATGCCGCTTAAAGCCAGACCTGCCCCGGCACAAAAAGCTGTAAGTACTCTAGGCAATCGTATTGACAGAATTATTTTTTTACTGAAAGGATCATTAATTACATCTCCTATCGAGATAAACTCCATACCGGTAAAAGGAGCCAGCAAAAGAACGGATAAAGAAAATATAATGAGTAAAAAGAATCTAACGGAAAAATGATTATTCATCATACCCAATCTCCGGAAATAAAACATTTCTACCGTTTGCATCCATGTAAACTTTATCGTATGTAAGAGAGTAAATGTCACTCAAAATATCGGGGCAGCAGGTCAAAAATCTCTTAACATCTCCGGCAAATACAACCCTGCCATCTTTAAGTGCAAGTATATGTGAATATCGGTTCAATGCTGCATTTATATCGTGAGTAATGGTTATCATTGTTGTTTGATAGCTTTGATGAATCCTTTTTAAAGCTTTATATATAAGCTCCTGATGAAGAGGATCCAGAAATGAAACAGGTTCATCAAGAAGCATAATCCGGGACCTTTGGGCTACTGCTCCTGCAATATATACACGTTGGAGTTCCCCACCGCTAAGGGTATTCATGAAACGACTTGATAGTGAAGAAATGTCAGTAAGATCAAGTGCATCCTTAACAATAATGTCATTTTCATCCGGATTAGAAAATAATCGTTTATACGGATACCGACTCAGTAAAACATAATCTTTTACAGTAAAGTATACATTTTCACGCCCTGATGCCTGTGGAACATAGGATAAATACAAAGCACGTTCACGATTACTGTACAGATTTATATCTTTGCCATCAAGAATTATTTTTCCGGAAGGTATCCTGATAAATTTTCCAATAGATCTAAGTAATGTTGTCTTTCCAGATCCGTTTTTTCCAATTATTGCCCAGGATTCTCCTGAATTCACATCAAATGATATGTCATAAAGGATCTGACCGTTTTTTTTATAAGAAAAGTCAAAATTTCTTACAGTTATAAGTCTTCTTGTTGAAGATCTATCCATTTTTATCTTTCCAGCAATTGACAATAGACCTGAATTTATCTGCTATCAAAACAATCCGGGGCCCCGGTATTGTAACAAAGTTATCTGATAAACTGTAAACATCTCCTGTTTTTACTGCTTTCATCATATCAAGTGATTCCCAATCTTTTACAATCGATTTTTCTGATATTCTTTCCATTGAAGAAGAACAATCAATAATAATATCAGGTTCAAGTCTTATTATACCTTCTACCGACATTGTCGGGTATAAAGCATCAGATTCATTACAGGCATTTACACCACCAGATGCAACGATAAGCTCGTTATAAAAACTTTTTCTGCCGGCAGCATAAACTTTTTCAACTTTGCCATTACCAACACCGTTTCTTCCAATACAGATTAGCACTTTAGGACGCTTGGTCAATGATGGTACTTTATTCAATTTCTTCCATATATCTTCAACCAGTTCTTCACCCCGTATACGTTCTCCACAGATCTGAGCAATAGACTTGATTGAATTTAATATTGCACTGCAGCTGTCACTATCTACTTTGAGATAGCCAATCTTATGTTTTTTAAGGAATTCGATAACATTAACATGCTCCTCCAGAAGTATGACCAGATCTGGTTTCAGTTTTAAAATCTGCTCATAATCAGGATTTACATATCCACCAACAGTTGGTAATTCACAAACTTCAGCAGGATATTTGCAGAATGAAGATACTCCAACTAATCTGTTCTGTAATGAAAGGGCATAAATAATTTCAGTAACGCTGGGAGCCATTGAAATTATTCTTGAAGGAGTATTCGTGCTTTTGTACTCATTTGCACTATCTGAACAGGAGTATATGATAATTGTTGATAATAGTATTATAACACTATATAAGATGGTTTTTTTATTTAAGGAAGAGAATAAAAGTTGATAAATGCGAATCAAAACAGTAACCTCTGATCTTACTCCACGAAGACCTGTTGGGTTATAAGTTTCACAGGCAGGTATCCTGACTCCCCTGTACCTTCCAGAAAGCATTACAATTTATATAACGATATCGGCGCATTCCTGAAAAGGTAAACATGGATTACAGTGGCGGGTCCGTTCCCGACTTGCACGGGATTCCCCTGTACATGAAACCTGAAAAGTAATTGAATCTCAAAATTATGTTCTGCTTGGCTGATTTTCAAGTACGAAATTCTATAGAGTATTTTTTTTTACAATAATAAAACACCTTGATTTTAATGTTTGTGTACAGTAAAATTACCTTTATGTAATAAAAATGTATCTAAAACAGACCAATTTTCAGAAGGACAACCATGTTTGATTTCTTTAAAAAACGTATAAGAAACAAAATAGCAGTCTTACCAGTTACACTTGTATTGATCATGACAATATTTTCTTTAATCTATTTTCCTGCAAATAAAAGGAATGAACTTCTGGGGGTACTAAACGAGCAGGTTACATCAATAAGTGATCTTTTGGCATTTGGTTTAGGCGTTGCTCTTGATACTGACCGTTTTGATGCTATTGGTGAGGGATTTAATGTTGCAAAGGGTGTTGGAGCAGTCTCATACATTCTGATTTATGACAATTCAAATAAATTCCTGAGCGGGTATAATCCGGATAGCATTAATATTGAAGAGAAATTACAAAGTTTCAACAATGAACCGGTTAAAAAAGGTTCGTATATTGAAAAAGCTTCAAGAATAAAATTTGGTGAACAACAATATGGAACTATAATTGTAGGCATATCGCTATCTTCTGTTAACTCTGATGTACTATCTTCATTTTTACTACTGCTTGTATTTGGAGTAGTGCTGGTCGTTATTTCAATCTTTGCCACTTTGGTATTTAGTTCACGCATTGTTCAGCCACTGGAATCTGTTCAATCTGCAATGAAGTCTCTGGGGAATCGAGACCTTACACAACACTGCAAGGTAAATACAAGTGATGAAACTGCTATTATGGCTGAATCGGTAAATACAGCCATTGATTCACTCCGTCAATCGATGAGCGTAACTTCAAATGGTGCAGATCGTATTTCCAACGCGGTTAAAACGCTTTCTTTGGTTTCAGAGAAAATGATATCCGATTCTTCAAAAATGTCAGAAAAATCTCAAAGTGTAACTAAAACGATTACTTCAGCAAAAAAACGCATAGAAAACATGCAAAATTCATCAAAAGAGGTTACTACTTCAATCCAGACAGTTGCAGCATCAATTGAAGAAATGAATTCATCACTTAATGAAGTGGCCAAAAACTGCAGTAATGAATCCCATATAGTATCCTCTGCATCTACAAAAGCGATTACAGCACAATCAGTCATGCAGGAACTTGGTGTTGCCGCCAGGGAGATTACAACAATTAATGATGTAATTGATAATATTGCACGGCAAACAAAGCTTCTTGCACTCAATGCCACAATTGAAGCAGCAAGTGCAGGTGAAGCAGGAAAAGGGTTCGCTGTTGTTGCTCAGGAAGTCAAGAATCTTGCACAGCAGACTGCCGAAGCAACAAGTAAAATAGCGAATCAGATTGAAGGTATTCAGGAGAAAACAGAAAATGCAGTTTCTGTAATAACTGAAATTACATCTGTAATTGAGGAAATTGACACAATATCCCAGTCCATTGTTGCCGCTGTTGAAGAGCAAAGTGTAACAGTGGCGGAAATTGCAAACATCGGAAGTAAATCATCAACCAATGCTGAAGCGATCTCTTCTGATGTTACAGCATGGGCAGAGGAGATGAGACATATTTCCGAAGGCTTTCTGACAGTTGACGAATCCGCTTCAGCATCATCAGAAGCTGCTTCAGACATTGAAAACAGCGTTAAAGAACTGCAGCAACTTTCTCAAGAATTAACAAACACAGTTAACCAGTTTGTATTATAAAGCATTCCACTCGTCGATCGAGTTTATGAAAGGAGATTTATTTACAGTACGATTTCACTATTTAAGTAGTTCCATTTAACTTTATCTTCAAAGGAGTTCTGAATGATAATTTTTAAAAAAAACGGCTCCAGGTGTATTGGAACTGTCCTGGCTGTCGTTGCAGTTACAACATCTTTGTTTGCTCAAAGCGAAAGAAAGTTTAATTTCTATGGTTTCGCAGATATGTCTATAACAAAGTACTTTCCAAAAGAAGAATCTATGGTCCGTAGTGTATACAGAATGGATGAAAAAACATATTTCAATCTTAACCATATAAACCTGTATGGAAGTTTTCAACCTAATAATCGATTGAGATTTCTTACTGAACTAAGTTTTCAGGACAAACCGGTTTACGATGCTCCGGTAAACGGTGTTATTTACAAAATGCCTCCGATTTTTGACACTGTATTCACAGAACCTGCTCTTGCTCCTAAAAACAAGGTTCAAAAAGGCATAGTGATGTATGAATGGGGGTCATTCTCTGTTGAACGTGCTTTGTTTTCGGTATTTCTGAATCGTTATTTCAATCTCTCTTTTGGTAAATTCATAACTCCAGCCGGAATCTGGAATGTTGACCATGGGTCACCGGTCATTATGACAATTGATCAGCCATCGCAGTACTCTTATGCAGAAATTTATCCAAAATCACAGTTGGGTATAATGGAAGAAGGTACCGCTTTTATTGGTGATGCAGATTTGTCTTACTCTGTTTATCTGTCTTCCGGAAGGGATGATCAACCGATATATAAGCCTAACGATCTTTCCGTTGGTGGTCAGCTTCGTTTCGGGCTTCCCGTTCTTGATGAATTGAGGATAGGTTTGAGCGGATATACAGGAAGAGTAAACACAAGGCTGAGATCAATGATAATGGACTATGAAGGTATTGAATATGTTGATGACATACTGCTTTTATACCGTGAAAACATAATTGGTGGCGACGTTCGGTTGTCAATAAATCCACTTACAATTCAGGCAGAGGTTAATTACAGTAGATCTACAGATTATATGAATAATGATTCAACATTTGGAACTTTGGGAACATATGTCCTTGGTTCTGTTGACATCCTTAAGAAAGAAAATGTCAGTGTTACTCCCTACGCATTCTATGAATACGTTAAATACATTGATCCTCTCA
>Ga0123335_1002840_pt1 | contig 25140 bp, 19 predicted proteins | sample BiotimSIPDNA_2_FD_89707 | JGI IMG/M metagenome (GOLD analysis project Ga0123335, IMG submission 89707) | Anaerobic biogas reactor microbial communites from Washington, USA - Biogas_R2 time_0 SIP DNA | ecosystem: Engineered > Bioreactor > Anaerobic > Unclassified | place: Washington, USA...
AGCAGCAGTACATCGACATGTGGCAGGATGCCACGGCTGACATGTTCCATCCCGGCTTCGTTATCGACAACGATAAAGCGGTAACGTTCTGAATACCTGTCGATCTGCTTCTTCAGGACGTCATTCACATAGCAGTAATAGCCTTTTCCATCCGGAAAGGAAAGTCCACCCTGCCGAAGATGCCCGCGGAAGGCTGAAATTCACGGTCGCGGTGGTCTTGTTTGCGCGGCTGAGGACGACTGCGGAGACCGAAATGTTTGATTTCTGCAAAGATGTTCTGTAGCCTAGCACTTCTTCGTTTCACCTCCTGCGGGCGGCTGCACAGCTTCCCCTTCCACGCAAGAAAGGAGCTCCCATGAAAAGTGGACATCTGGAACTCTACCCACCATATTTCCACCGTCTCGACCGACGCGAACTGGACCGCATACACGAGGCGTCACTCCGGATCCTGTCCCGCGTCGGGGTCAAAGTCGATGGTACGGAGGCTATTGAGCTGTTACATGGCGCCGGCGCCGACGTCTCCGACCCGGCGCGGGTGCGCATCCCTGAAGCGCTGGTCGAAAAAGCCCTGGAAACCGTTCCGCACACTGTGGTGCTGCACAAGCGTGACGGAACCCCCTTTGTCGAACTGTCGGGCAGAAGCTGTACTTTCGGGGGGACGCCCGACCAGCCCGACATCCTAGACCCGCGGGACGGGCGTAGGCGTCCCTGCCGGATCGCGGACGTGGAGGCCAACGCTCGCCTCATCGACGCGCTCCCGAATCTCACCTGGTCCTTCACCAGCGAGTGGGCCGGCTACCCACAGGGATTCCCGGCGGTTTTGGCGGGCAAAGTCTCTTTCATGATCCAACTCGTAAACAGCGACAAGCCGCTCGGATCGTCGATCGCCAACCTGCAGAATCTCAGGGACCAGCTCGAGGCATGCGCACTGGTCGCCGGAGGATACGAGGAACTGCGCCGCCGTCCCTTCTTCTTCGGATCGGTGGAACCGATCAGTCCGCTGGTCCATGGTCGAGACGCGCTGGAGAAGAGTCTCCTGCTTGCAGAACACGGACTGCCCAACGTGGTCTACTCCATGCCGATGGCAGGCGCCTCCGCCCCCGCCACCTTCGCCGGAACACTGGCTGTGATGAATGCCGAGATCCTGAGCCATCTCACAATCATCCAGCTCAAACGCGAGGGCGCGCCGATGATATACGGCGGAATGCCCAATGTTATCGACATGAAGACCACGATCTATCCCTACGGCTCACCGGAACTGAACCTGCTTGTGGGCGCTGCCACCGAAATCGCTCACTACTACGACCTTCCCATGCTGGGAACCGCCGGCTGCACCGATGCAAAGTTCATGGGGCTGCAGACGGGCATCGAGGCTGCGCTGCAATGCGTTGCCTCCGCCCTGTTCGGCGCCAACATGGTCCATGATGTGGGGCTGATGGATCACGCGACGATGATCTCTCCTGAACTGATGGTACTCACCAATGAGATCATCGACATGACCGGCGTTATCCTCCGGCGGGTGGAGATCAGTGACAAGACCCTGGCACTGGACGTCATTGACCAGGTTGGACCGGGGGGGAGCTATCTCGCTGAGGAGCATACCTATGAGCATTTCGGTAAGTTCTGGGTGCCACGAGTCTTCGACCGGAGCAGAACGGCCGGAAGCGGCACGGTGCGCCATAGCGAAGAGCTTCTGCGCGAAAGAACCCTCAAGCTGCTTTTCGACCATACGCCGCCACCTATGGATGAGGGACTGAAGGCGGAGCTTAAGAAACTGGAGAAGACCTGGTTCGACCGTCTGGGACTGGATCACGTCTATCCCGAGTAGACCGCTCTATAAGATATTGCATGCGTCAGTGACCACGCGGGAACGCCATGAGTGAGATGCGGGTGAAATGTAGTGCAATTTATTCGCATTTCCCCTCTCGATCTGCATTAGAATGCCTTGAAAATTCAATCATTGTATGGAGAGCCGTTCAGGAAGGATTTCTGTTCCGTTTACAGGTTTAACAAAGGAGGGTACTATGCAGGTCAGACTCGTATTCGCCGTAATCCCGCTTCTTTTTCTAGCTGCATGCACAAATACAGGCTCGCAGAATGCCGCAGAGCCGCAGGCTCCCTGCGACCGTGCTTGCCTGGAGAATTACGTTGACAGATACATGGACGCGATGCTTTCTCATGAGCCGGACGAGAAGCTTTTCGCCAAAGACTGCAGGTTCACGGAAAACGGCGTGCAATTGCCGCTCGGTGAGGGGCTGTGGGCCAGTATGGTGGGAAAGGGAACTTACAAGTTCTATGTCCCCGATCCTGACATCCAGCAGGTCGCCTTCATCGGAACTGCGCGGGAAGAGACCCGCACGCCCGGCGAAGGGAATCCGGTCGCGATCGCGCTGCGCCTGAAAATCGCCAACGGGCTGATATCGGAAGCGGAGCAGCTTGTGATCCGGCCTGAAACAGATTTACTGAATCCCGATCCCGAAGCCGCGACCAGTTCCGCCGGAGCAAATGTCGAGAAGATGGGGGCACCGCATCCTGTGTACGCCGAAGTCATTCCTGCCGCAGAACGGCCCTCCCGCGAAGAGATGATCAAGACTGCGAATATGTACTTCTCCGGGATGCAGAAGAATGACGGGAAAGGCGTCTACCCGTTCACTGACGATTGCGAGCGATACGAAAACGGCACCCGGGCGACCAATGTTCCATTGAAGCCTGGCGAAACAAGACCGGATCCGCGCACATCGACCGTTTATTCCTCCGCCTGGGGCTGCAAGGAGCAGTTCGAATCCGGGCTGATTCATTTCGTGACCCGCATCCGTGACCGCCGTTTCGTGGCGGTCGATCAAGAGCGTGGCATCGTATTCAGTTTCTGTTTCTTCGATCACGCCGCCGGGAAATCGCGCCATTTCAAAACCCCTGACGGCCGGGATGCAGTCGAGGGTCCGACTGAACCCTGGACCTGGCAGGTCGCCGAGTTGTTCAAGGTTGAAAACGGCATGATACGCAGAATCGAAGCGGTTCTGCAGCGCTGCCCTTACGGCATGAATTCCGGGTGGAGCACCTACGAAGCGGGCATGTCGGATCAGATCCAGATAATCAAGTAGAGGGGATTATTCGGACGCCGGATTCGGCAAGGCAGGCGGGAAGCAACGCGGTGACTGTTACACTGCTGCAGTGCTGAATTCGGCGGCCCTCGACCGGCTCAGGTCTTCGATATCGATTCCCCGCTCCCGGATCCGGTCCGCATTCTGGAGGACTTTTTCGGCGGCGATCCGGTCGATAACAAAGATCATGCGGCCGCCGTTGTTCGCCAGATTGTGTCCATACGAAATCGGGACCGAGCAATCGGGATCCATCAGGAGCGCATCGGCGACAGCGTCCGCCTTACGTTTGCCGTTGGCCAGCAGAACAACCGTGCGCGCCTCGTAGACAAGCTCGGCTCCCATCGATACGGCGTACTGCGGGCTCTCTTCCCTGCTGGCGAAATGCCCGTCGGTGATGGCATTCCCGATTGTATTTTCATCGAGCTTTATCAGAAGCATGCGGTTTCCCTCAAACGGAACCCCTACCTCGTGGAAGCCTACATGTCCGCGTCCTCCGACACCCACGATGTGCAGATCAATGCCGCCGCATTGCGCTATCTTTTCCGCATACGCGTCGAGGATTTCTCTCCTGATCCACCTGAGGTACTCTGACGCCGCATCTTTGCGGATAACGACGGCTTTTCCCCGGTCATTCCCCTGCAGTTCCCAGTCCAGGGGATACGCCAGCAACTCCGACTCAAACAGCTTCTGGTCTATGAGGGTACCCCAGGGAACGTTCACCTTCTGAAATTTCCTTTTCAGGGGTCCGAATAACTCCTGGATCATGAAGTAGCTGTAGCTCTCCTGGTGAAGGACACGCTGCTGCGCGTTTTCGCCGGGAAGCCCGACATACTCGTCAAGATTGAAACTCGTTACCCTGGTCGCGTCGAATTTTCCGGCATTTGCCGCGGCGGCGAGCTGCTTATACAAGCCGGTGGGGGAATTGCCGGTCGCCAGTCCGAGTACGTACTTTGATTCCGATTCAAGCTTCCGGCAGATATCCCGGATGACGAGGCCGGCCGCCACTTCGCTCATATGATCGAAATCTCTCGTAACGAGAACCTGAAACGGCATACCCGCCTCCGCCCGAAATCAGCCGATGCACTTCTGTACAACGTCGGCAAGTCGCTGTGTCAACCGGAGTGTGAGTTCTTCGGTAGGCCCTTCCACCATCACACGGCACATGGATTGTGTACCCGAATACCGGATCAGCACCCTTCCTTTTCCGTTCAGTTCGGCTTCAGCTTCACGAGTCGCGCTCTGCACCTCCGCGAGCTCTTCCAGCGGAGGTTTGGACTTGACGTTGACGTTAATGATCTTCTGCGGCGAGGGGGTCATGATACGGGCGAGCTCGGAAAGAGGCTGTTTGGAGCGTTTGATCGCCCACAGCAACTGCAGAGCCGTGATGATGCCGTCCCCGGTGGTGTGATGGTTAAGGAAGATCACATGGCCTGAATCTTCGCCGCCGAGAACTGCGCCCTTCTCCCGCATCATTTCCAGCACGTAGCGGTCGCCGACCTTGCTTACCCCTTCCCTGATTCCCATTTTCCTGAGGGCGGCGAAGAAGCCGAAGTTGCTCATTACGGTGGTGATCACAAGATTGTCCTTGAGCAGGCCGAGTTCCTTGTACATCCTGGCGCATACGGCCATGATGTGGTCGCCGGTCAACACCCCCCCGTTTTCGTCGACCGCGACAAGACGGTCGCCGTCTCCATCGAAAGCCAGTCCGACGTCAGCCTTGATCTCCCGCACCCGGGCAACCAGATCTTCGACATGTTGGGAACCGCAGTGATCGTTTATGTTCGTCCCGTTCGGCTCACAGTGAATGGCGTCAACAGCCGCGCCGAGTTCGGACATGATGATCGGAGCCATCTTATAGGTAGCGCCGTTGGCGCAGTCGATCGCGATCTTCATTCCTTCAAGCGCCTGGTCCTCCGGAAACGTGTTTTTGCAAAACACTATGTAACGGCCGGTCGCATCATCAATGCGATGGGCTTTTCCGATCTCATCGGCAGTGGGCCGTATATCCTTGATCCGGCCCGAGGTGATCAGGTCTTCTATCTCGTCTTCATCGGCATCGGGAAGCTTGAATCCGTTTCGTGAAAAGATCTTGATTCCATTATCCTGGTACGGGTTGTGTGAGGCCGAAATCACCAACCCGGCATCCGCCCTCATGCTGCGCGTGATGAATGCGATGCCGGGAGTGCTCATCGGACCGATCAGAAGTACGTCGACTCCCATTGAGCAGATGCCGGCGGTCAGGGCGGATTCCAGCATATAGCCGCTCACTCTTGTGTCCTTTCCGATCACGATCGTGTGCCTTCCCGCTTTTTGTTTCTTGCACACATAGGCGGTCGCGCGACCGATCTCGAGCGCCATCTCAGCCGTCATCGGGTGTACATTTGCGATTCCTCTTACCCCGTCAGTGCCGAACATACGTCCCATGGTTCTTTCCCCTATGTTGTAGCCCAAAGGATTGATGCCGAATCGACGATCTCCTGAAGCCAGGCCGCGCCTGCCCGCCGGGCGGCCGGACTGAGTGCATTCACTGCTTTCAGATGATCCGGACCGTTCACCTGATCCCATTCCTTAATGAAAGCCTCCCTGGCCGCCGTTCCTGCCGCTCTCGGCGGCCCGGCTTTCAGCCTCGCTTCGATTTCAGGCCACCGCTCCATCAGCGCCTGTTGCTGCGCCCTGAAGGAAGGATCCGGTTCCCGGGCATGTTCGATCGAATACTGCATCTTGCCGGCGAGTTCCCTCATCCGCTTGATCCGTTCATCCAACGCTTCTTCAATTCTCTTGAGAGCGCCCGCGTGACAGGCCAGGCTGAACGGATCCGAGGACATGGTGCAACTCCGGACCTCCCGGTACCACGCTCTTAATGCCCACAAATTCCCTATGAATACCAGGTTGTTAACGACGACCCGGTTGATGCCGCGGTAGACGCCCGGTTCGAAGGCGCGCATCTGGGGCTCGGGTATCGGGGGAACGAAGAGCTTCCGCTCTTCCAGTACATCCCGCCGGCAGATCATGCCCGCGGGAATCACTGTCCCGTACGCAATCCGGACCGGACCGACCAGCCCCCCCTGCCCTCCGAGGAAGACCGGCGCCTGATCCAGAAAGACTCCTCTCGGCACATCTCCGATCAGCGACGGAGTGGCTTTGTCCTGGTGCGGAGTGAAATTGAAATGAATGTATGAGGACCCGATTTCGCTGTGCTCTCTTCTGCTGCTCCCCCCCGCCATCAGAGCATCGCAGAAATTGATGAGGCTCCCGGCCGTCACAAATGACAGGAAGATGGTTTGCTTGAAACCGACAGCATGAGCGCCCCCGGCCTCTTCTTCGATCAGGGTTCCAGGCCTGACATGAGCGGCGCTCCCCATGCAGGCGCCGTTCAGAAAAGTCGCACCCGAAAAAAAGCCTCCCTTCAGTTCGACCTTGTGGCCGAGCTGGCAGTCTTCAACCGTTGCCGGAGCTTCCCTGCCGAGCTGCGATCCGGGACCTATGGAGGTGCCGGCGCCGCTTATCCTGCAGCCGCTGTGAATGATTACGCCCGGAGCTATTCGGCCCGGATCGACCGACTCATCGATCTGAACGGAAAAGGGATTCGGGAAGACTACTCCCGCGTTCAGGAGACGCTCGACAGTAGGAAATACTCTCGTTGCACCGCTCATTCAAAACTCCTTATTTCTGCGGGCGTTCAATTTATAGCGTAAGAGGACATCGTTCAACAATTTCATCGTCAGTTGCATCATTTTCTTCAGCCGCAGCAGACACGCTCAAACCTGCAAATAATTCCTTGGATAAGTCTTATATTGAACTCGGGTCCGTGCCACAATAAGAAATTATCGGGAGCGCCGCCCGCGCCCGGCTTTGATCCCCCCTTGAAATTGAAATCCCGTGGGGGATTGCACATGCTTCGAACCGCCCTGCCTGCAGTCTGCCTCCTTCTCTTTGTCACTGCGGATTCCGGTTACACCCAGGACGTAATTCTGGAACCGCTCGCATCCGGACTCTCGAGTCCCGTATATATGACAACCGCCCGCGACGGCACGGACCGCAGGTTCATCGTCGAGCAGCAGGGACGTATCCTGATTCTACAGCCGGATTCTTCAACGCCTGCGCCATTTCTCGACATTGTCGACAGAGTTCTCAGCGGTGGAGAGCGAGGACTCCTGGGACTGGCGTTTCACCCGCAGTTTCCACAGAACCGGTTCTTCTTCGTGAACTATACGAGGCAGCCGGATGGCGCAACCGTCGTGGCCCGTTACTCAATCCTGAACTCAGATCCCAACCGCGCTAATCCGGCTTCTGAAGTCGTATTCCTGACCGTTGAACAGCCGTTCGCCAACCATAACGGTGGCATGATCGAGTTCGGGCCCGACAACTTTCTCTATATCGGCATGGGAGACGGAGGATCGGGCAATGACCCGCAGAACCGCGCGCAGAACCCGGACGACCTGCTGGGAAAGATCCTGAGAATCGACGTCGACAACCCTTCCGGAGGCGGTCCATATTCATCACCCCAGTCCAATCCATTTTTCGGAGCGGCGCCCGGGCGCGACGAAGTTTTCGCACTCGGTCTGCGCAATCCTTTCCGATTCTCATTCGATCGTTCAACCGGAGAGCTCTATACAGGCGATGTCGGACAGAACGCGAGAGAGGAAATCGACATCATCACGCTGGGAGGGAATTACGGGTGGCGCGTGTTTGAAGGGACTCGGTGCACGGACCTCGGCCCCGAATCGTGTGCAACACTGGCCGCAATCCCGCCGATAGCGGAATACGGCCGTGAAGGAGGCCGTTGCTCCGTCACCGGCGGATATGTGTATCGGGGCACCCGTTCCACTCTGCCGTCCGGCGCCTACATCTTCGGAGATTTCTGCTCAGGCGAGATATTCATGTTTCACAACGGGGTGCAGACGGTGCTGGCCGATACGGAACTGAGCATATCTTCATTCGGTGAAGACGAATCGGGGGAGATTTACGTGGTAAACCTCCGCGGGACGATCAGCCGGATAGCCGGCAGTATTCCTGGGCAGGTTTCGCAGGCGCATTTCAGCGCCCCGCAACGCGGTCTGGATTCGTTGCCGGCAGCCCGTGTGGGACTGCCTTTCGCGGCCGGTTATTCATGGCTGCTGGGCGAGACCGGCAAATCGCTCCCCCACAGCCTCGCTCTGCTCTCCTCTGAACAGAACGGAGTTCTCATAGCGGAATCCGCGATTCCCGCATCCCAGCCTGTCAGGGCCGGGCGGATTCCGGCCTTGGTCGATGAATCTGCGGTCACGGGCATCGCGCTGACAAATCCGAACACCAGCGATATCACAGTCGCCTTTTACTTCACAGACTCCGCGGGAAGCGATTCCGAACTGCGCCGGATCACGATCCCGGCGAGAAGACATATGGCCGCCTTCTTTGACGAGGAGCCTTTCCTCGGAAGTGAATCGCTCGGTGGAACATTTACCTTCATGTCATCAGAGCCGGTCAGCGCGCTGGCGTTGAGCGGCACCATCAACCGGCGTTCGGAATTCATCTTTACCGCTTTGCCGATTGCCTCCCTCACATCACTGACCTCCGAAATCACCACGATTCCGCATTGGGAACAGGGAGGCGAAAGGCGAACGGAATTCGTTCTGGTGAATCCATCAGATCAGGCCGTGAGCGGGGAATTACAATTGTCGACCACGGAGGGGCTGCAATGGGACGTCCTGCCCTACTCGATACCGGCGAAATCATCACGACGGCTTTCGACCCCGATCGTGGAACCCGCGCCACGCTCCGGTTCCGCCAGGATAGTCCCGGCAGAGGGTCCATCTCCGACTGCGTTCGCCCTGCTTCAGACGCTGGCCGAAGAGGGACCGGTGACTCAGGCGGCGATTGCCGCAATAATGCCGGGCACCGCGTCTTTGGGTTTCGGAGATGCAGCGGCGGCAATCGAGACGCACGTCGCCGTAGCAAACACCTCCTCGTCTCCGGCAACCGTGACGGTGGAACTTACCGGTCCCGGCGCAAATGAAGATGCTCGCACAGGAACCATTCAACTACCTCCCTTCGGTCAAAGCGCTCTTACGCTGTCCCAGATACCGGGAGTCGGTCCGGTGACTGTTCCTTTCCAGAGGGCGGTAAGAGTCAGTTCATCAACTCCCATCGCGGTGACGTTCCTCAGGCACAGGCAGAACCAGCGCGGAGAAACCCTGATCACGGAACTGACTCCCATGGATGAATCGTCGGCGGTTCCGGCCGCGCAGCTGTATTACCCGCACCTGGCACTGGGGGATGGATTTGAGATGGAGTTTCTCTTCGTCAACTCACAACCCAAAGGAACCCAGACAGGCAGAATCTTCTTTTTTGGAGAAGAGGGCGGGCAGCTGCCGGTGACGCTTCAACAGCGTAACGAGACCGGCGTGTGCCGCGAACAACGGCGCTCCCGATGGTCCAGTCCGATCAGGGTGTGTTCATAAACCGAGTCTCGCGAAATCAACGAGGGCCCGCACATTATCGATGCGCGAGTCGTCCAGTGCGCCGGCCGCACTCATGATGTAGCCGCCGTCCGGGAACAATGCCAGGAGTCTTCTGCAGTACTGTTTCACCTGCTCGACAGTCCCTGAGGCGAGAAGAGACATGGGTACATTGCCCATGATGCAGACTCTATCCCGCAGAACAGCCGCCGCGCGCTCCATGTCGACGTTCTCGAACCAGTAGATGAGCTTCCCTTCCGGGACGTCCTTCATTGTCTTGAGCCGCGAATCGTAAGGCCCTTCCGCCAGCAGCACCGGAGTGAGACCTTCTTCAATGAGGGCCGTCAGGAGTTGACGCAGGGTGGGCCAGTAGAACCTTCTAAACTGTTCGAGAGACATGAAGTTGTCCGAACCTTTGTGCAGCGGAATGAAGACGCGCGGATTCCCGGACGCCTTAGCAGCCGGCACCGCAGTCTCCAGCATGATCGCAAGGAGCTTCTCACACGCAGCCGAAAGCTTGTGCGGTTGGCGGTACATGTCCGTCAGGATTCCTTTTGTTCCGCGGAAGTAGCTTCCAAGGATATCGAACGGCGCCTGCGTCCCGGAGCAATAGAACATGGGGAAACCGGCCGCCGCAAGCCTTTCCCTAAATGTCTGCAGGGCCGCTGCGACACGCACCGACTCTTCACCCGCCTCTTTAAGCGCCTCCAGCGCTTCAATCCCCTGAGACGTCGCCAGGGGCGCAAGCCCCGTGCTGAGCGCAAAGGAATAGCTGATGAGAGTCCGAAGCGGCGGCATATGACCGAAGACTGCGGTTTTCGCCATAGTTCGCGGCCAGTGGCAACGAATCAGGTAATCCGAGGGATCGAACAGGAACGCATCGTATTCTTGCGCTTTCATATATTCGCGCTCGGCGTACTGGTAACCGTAATCATCGGAAAGGCCGTATGCCGAGCTGTTCAATCGTTTCAGTATCGAACCGAACGTAATCGGAACCGAAGCCATGTCGGGTTGGAAATCGATCGTCGCCTCGAAATTCGCTTCATAGCTTCTCTCCAGATCGTAGCCTTCGTCCCTGCGGCTGATTCCCGCATACCGTGCCGCAAACGATCCGAAAACGAGAATTATCGGTGTCTGATCCGACTTTCTGAGCCGCAATGCGTTCTGAATTCTCTCTTCCCTTTGCCGGAACAGTTCTTCTGGTGACATGGACATGACAGCATCCCCCCTATGCCAGGCGCAGCCCATGATACAACAGGCTTGCCGGGATGCGCAGTGGATGACTGAAGGCAGGCGTCATTTCAGGAGATGAATGATCTCGCTGCGGGAGGCGGCATTCATCTTGCGCATGATGTTCTTGAGGTGATCTTTCACGGTGTGTTCGCTGACAAAGAGTTTCGCCGCAATTTCCTTGTTTGCCAGGCCTTCTGCCACGAGCGTCACGACTTCCACTTCTCTGTCGGAAAGGCCGTAGCGGCTTTTCGCCTTCTTCAGATTCAGGCTGTGCTGTTCCGTCACCTTTTCGACCAGAACCATGATGTGCGTCGGCAATCCGCCGCTCCCTTGAGCCCCTATGAGAAAAGCCCGGAGTGCAAGGGGACTTTCGCCCCCGTCCTTTCCCGCTGTCAGAGCAACACTGATGGTTCCGTTTCCGGACCCGCTTGTGAGTTCCTTACATAAGCGACGAATTTCGGGAGAGATTTTTCGAGGATTAGGAAGGATGCTCAAGGCCTCCTCATTTGAATAGAGGAGATTGCCCTTCAAATCCAGAATCAACACACCCGGAGAGGATCTCCCCCTCACCAGCTCGAGCATATCTTCTGCGCTCAATGTCCAAACCTCGTATTCATCTCGTCGGAGCAATCACCTTGAACCTGTAGGAAAATCCCTCTCCTGAAAATCCCCACTTTCGAGGGATTGAGACGGGGCGTGCGTCTGTCGTTTAATGATCACCGACAGCTGAAAGGATCTTGCTGATGGAAAGGCGCGCAATGGAAAGAGAAGCGCTTGATTGCCCGATCGAATTCGATCTTGGCGCCACAGCCGGAAAATCCGGTGTCAGGATTCACAAAGCTGATGCGCAGAACATATGCGCCGATGGACTCAGGATCAAAACAGATCACCCGCTGAAAACCGGGATGGTTCTGAGAGTTGCAATTCCGGTGCGCGGGTTCAAAGCGGTTATTCCGGCTTTTGCCGAAGTGGTCTGGGCGGTTCCCGCCGGGCTCGGCTGCTGTGCCGGATTGAGGTTTTTGAAATGAACAGTAGCATCCCCCCTACTTGCTGTAACGGGGAGGTTATATGACGACATACGCTTCTGAAATAAAAGAGTTGATGAACGTTTGCGACGTGGATTCGACCATTTACCTGCGGCAGCCCGTCAGGGAGGGAGGCCAGATCCGCCGCCTGACAACGAAGCAGCGGCGGGAGGTCGAAAAGGTATCGACCGAGCGCGGGTACCGCCGTTTTGTTGCAGAGATGATGACCACGATATGATTCTTTTTCTCCATGGGGGATTCGTCAGGGACGGCCGACTGGTCCGGTCGTCCCTGAGGGGACGAGCTCTCATGGTTCAGGACCGGGATCCGGATATATGATGTTGCTCCCATGCACCCTGGCCATGGGGGTGAGCACATGCGCTCTTGCACTTTTACTCCCGATGATATCGGTCACGGCAATTCCTCTGACCAAAAGAGCATCAGCGATCAGGGATCGATGACAGCGCCACGGCACCGCTTCGGCGCACATGATCGCTGTTACCTTTTCTGCCGCCAGAGTGATAAGCCTTTCCACAGCTTCGTGAAACTCCGCGGTCTGCATGTAATCTGCATAGCCCCTGAAAGACGCGTTTTGCCAGCCGGAATTGAGAGAGTCGGCGACCGGTCGCCTCAGTCCCCCGAGTTCTTTCATGTGCACATATGAAATGCGGCGGTTGCGGAGAAAACCGGCCAGCGTTTCTTTGTTGAATTGAGGATTGTGGCGCGAACGGGGAATGGTTCGGACGTCGATCACCCTGGCGATACTCCGGCTCTTCAGCAGCTCAACGAACTCCGTCTCGCTTCTCGTTGAATGACCAATCGTGTAAATGGTCAATTGATCGTTCATAATGGTTCCTGGAGAAATTGTAACCGGGCGAACATGGAGATGAAAGCGATGCGCTTACTGCTGCTCAGCAACTCGACGATGGCGGGTCAACCGTACCTGGATTATCCCAAATACGACATCAGGACTTTCCTGGGTGCCGAGCCTGTGACTGCTTTGTTCTTCCCGTATGCCGCAGTGACTTTTTCGTGGGACGATTATGAAGCGCGTGTCAAAGCCCGCTTCAACGAAATCGGCCATGACGTGATCTCAATTCACAGGTTCCAGGATCCAGTCAGAGCCGTCAACGACGCCGACGCCCTTGTTGTGGGAGGAGGCAACACGTGGAATCTGCTTCGCAACATTCATGATCATGGATTGATCGAGCCGGTTCGAAAGAAAGTCATGGAGGGGACTCCTTATGTCGGCTGGAGCGCCGGCGCCAATGTGGCGTGTCCGACGATCATGACGACCAACGACATGCCGGTCGTCGATCCGAAAGGGTTTCATGCGTTCAATCTTGTTCCGTTCCAGATCAACCCGCATTATCTCGATGCGAATCCGGCCGGACACGGCGGGGAGACACGCGAGGAGCGAATCAGGGAATTCGTTGAGCTCAACAGAAGCGTTTATGTTGCCGGCCTGCGCGAAGGATGCATGCTGATCGTGAACGGGCGGGAGATGACGCTGAAAGGGATCCATTCTCTCCGCCTCTTCAGATACAACGCCGAGCCAAGGGAAATCCCGCCCGGCCAGGACCTCTCGTTTCTCCTCCAGCGCAATCAGGAATGAGGGAGACCGATGCTCCTCACTGTGACGTTCAATGCGACAATGACCGCCACCCCAAAAAACTTTGCTGCAAAATGAGCAAAACTTGATCTGGATCAAGAAAGTTTCATTTCCGGCATAGATAATCGAATCAATTCAACCCTCCTTTACATCGGCTCTTCGCACGGAGGCGGCGGCAGATTGCGCGTTCTGCCGCCGCGCTGCCCCACCAACAGTCAGTGTGATTTGTGGCCGGCGCTGAGTGCGGAGGCGGCGAGCGAAAGATAGCCGATATCGGAGCGGCCGAGAATGGCGGCAAGTGATTCGACGAATGGAGAGAGATGCTCTTTCATAAATTTGCCGGCAGCATCTGCAGCGATCTCTGCTCTCCCGGCGTCGCCGCATGCAAGAGCGTACGACTGCTTCAGCCGCAGATAGCCGATGAAGCCGGCTTCAACCGAGACATGGTCGTCCGGCTCTTCGGTCTCGGGCGTATAGGCGAATGCGCTGTAATAACCTGACAGCTCCGCCAGCAGCCCCCCAAGATTCAGGTTATTGTGAAAAGCAGCTTCGCGGGGCGATGCCGGTCCGCCGGGACCGAAGACCGAATAATAGAGAGCCGGAGATGCTTCGGCTTCGGCCTTTTTGACGGCTTGCTGCAAGCCTGTATCCTCCGCCAGCGATACGAGTCCTGCGAGGGCCTCGTGCCAGCCGTCGGCCGGACATTCGAAAAGCATACCTGCCAGGCGCCACCATGAGGCATACCTCAGCAGTCTCTTCTGAACGGGATCGTCAATAACCGATTTTTCCATTTTCCTATTTCCTGAGCAGCGGGATCCAGCCCGTGCGCATCTTACGGGCGCCGGCCTCTCCCCCTGATCCTTCCCAGACCGCAAAAGCCACCTGGGTTCGCATGCGGGGCGCAAGCCCGGCAGGGAGTCTGCGCTGCAGCACAACTATCCACCCGTCTTTGCTCCTGATACCGTTTCCCTTTGATCGGCCTTCAGGATTCGGTTTGAGCGTCCCGGGTCCCTCAGATTCCATATCTTCCACTGCAGACTCTCGAGGGCCGTTCCTTCTGTTGCCCAGAGCATAAGCCGGAGCAAACCGGGTCGCCATTCCCGTCTGTTCCGCAGAACCTTGTTTGAGGGAAGGAGCCAGGAACGGATAGTGATCAACCGCAGCATTGGGATACAGATCACGTATGCTGTCTCCCCTGCCGTTGACCCACGCCTGCCAGTCGGCGCGCCAGAAGGTCACATCTACCGGGCGTTGTGCCTCTCCCATCTGGGGTGCAGGCGGATTCGCTCCAATCGTCCTGGGAAGCTGTACGGCACAGGCGTCTACTGCCGCACCAGGGCCGGGCATATCATCCACCCGGGAGTCGGTCCATTGGATACGAAAATTGATGTCAGACCCGTTTGTCAGGGCACGAACGAGCACCTGCGGCGTCGAGACCTTCATCATGCGCGGGTCGACAACGTCCTGCAGCAGCAGCGCGGCCGTGAACTCCGGCGCCTCGTCCCATAGAGCGTCTTCAGGATTCAGCGTGACTGAAGGAACCGCTATGGCGGTGACCTCAGTGGCAGCAACCGGCGTCTTTCTGCATCCTGTCCCCGCAAGGGAAAGCAGCAGTAGAAGCATCAAGGCGGATTTGACGAGAGACTTCATAACATCCTCCTCAGGGACAATTCGTCCTGACAATCCGGAACCTGGGATCGAATGCCTGTCGAACATGCACAGGCTCTGTGAGCGGAACCCGGACAACTGTTGAGCCTTTTTCATCCATCCCCGAGACGATCCCGTCCCGCCGTCCCCATCTGTGTACGATCGATTCAGTCGATCCGAAAAGGCACAGCAGTCCGGACAGGTCCGGATCGCCGGGAGCTGAACGATACACCTTCACTGCATGCGCGGCGCCGGGCCCGAACATCTGGCGCAGGAACGCCGCCGATGCGTGGACGGGCGGAATATAGTAGACGTTCGGCTCCAGTCCGAACTGCGGGAACAGAGGAAGCGCGACTTTCCTTATATGGACCAGGTAGTCGATCGGATTATCCTCTCTCGCCCGGGAAGGTTCCGAGAGGAAACCCGCAAGCCGGATTTTGCCTATGCAGTTGACGAAACACTGCGGCTGCAGCCCCTGCTCAATTTTCGGGAAGCACGCGATGCATTTCTCACCCACTCCCGTCATAGGATTATAGAAAGATTTCTTGTAGGGGCAGGCCCGCAGGCATTCCTGATAGCCTCGGCAGCGTCCCTGATCAAGCAGAACAATTCCGTCTTCCGGCCGCTTGTAAATCGATCCGCGCGGACATCCTGCGAGGCACGCCGGATAGGTGCAGTGGTTACAGATCCTCGCAAGGTAGAAGAACCAGTTCAGGTGCGGCAGCGACAGGCCGGCGCCCCTGTCGATCTGGCCCGCGCAGTCATCCTCGCCGGTGTTCGGATAGGAATAGTCTTCGGACCGCGGTTTCCATCCCACGACTCTTTCGCCCGCAGGAGCAGCTTCGAAAATTGTCTGTCCCTCATAGACGGCACCGTTCCATCGTTGCGGTCCTAGAGACTCCAGAAGCTTCAGGTCCCACGTAAGGGGATAGCTGCCGTACGGTTTGCTCTCGACGTTGTTCCACAGCATGTATTCCTGCCCCTGCCCTGAAGTCCACGTCGTCTTGCATGCAAGAGTGCAGGTCTGACACGCTATGCACTTGTTGATGTCGAAGACCGCGGCGAACTGTCTCTTGGGACGCGTCTGCGGATACCAGTAGGACATTTCGCGGCCGATCTGCCAGTTGTATACTCGCGCCATAAATTATTCCTTAGAGGGGCCGGAGAGAAACCGGCCTTTAAGATATCGGTCCATCGACCCCGATTCGTATCGCGGGCGTATCCCGAGCGCTGCAGGACGCCACAACCCGCTCCCGCCTATGCCTCCCGGTTCGGCGCGCGTTATCTTCACGATCGCCTCGCGCGGCGCACCTGTCGGGCAATGCACATCGGGAGCAAACCCTTTCCCAACCACCTGTCCGTACAATCCCTTGCGCGCCAGCGAATCGGTCATGAGCGTCGGATTGAGCCACCCGCGCGTCGGCGATTGGTGGGAGCCGGAGCGAAACATCGCCTGATATCCGGTCCTCGGGTTTTTCGCCAGACCGTCAGTCCGGTTTTTCTGCCCTTCCATCGAGCCGGGAGTCGCGCCGTACATGTTGAACCACATGCGCGTGACTCCCCTTGGGGTTCCTGGATAATACCGGGCACGGCAGAGGAGGCGTGCGAATTCCATATCACGCTTGTTGTTCTGCCAGCCTCTGAACGGCCGGTCCTCGGGGTCTGAGTCGATCCAGACATAATCCCCGTCGTGGATTCCCAGCTCCTTCGCATCCGAGGGATTGATGTCGACGTAACCTTCCGTGACAAAAGGAGTGCGTTTGTCGTGACGGTAGATGTCGCCGAACGGGCCGAACAGCACGGCGATCATATCGGTGTCGATAGGGGTTGTGTGCGCACCATGCCGGAATTTCGGCGTATGAAATATGAAGCGGTATCCCTGGTCGGCAAGGGGATGAGCCGTCCGGCGAAGTTGCGTCCATGGCATCACTACATTGCGACCGCAACGCGTCTCACAGGAAAGATCGGCCGGCGCAACGCCGTAAGCTTCCGGTCCGGCAGGCCGAATGGCTTCGTGTTTCGGAGCAACGATCACATTCGGCTCATAAAACGTGGAGTCGACAGGTTCGCGATGCACCGGGAGATTCTCTCCCGCTTCGATGAACTCGTCTTCCTCGCGGTAAAACTCTAGCCGTCCGGTCTTGGTGTACCACGGCCACGAGTCGGCGATCTGTTCATAGCCGATCGACTTCGGCGTCGTGCGGCTGTTCATGACCGCCGGCACACCCTGCACCGCCTTTGCCTCCAGGTCTGAAAATTTGTATCCCCTGGTGTTGGTCGAATTATCCAGGACGCGCTGCAGATAGACGTCTGTGCGGTTCTCCCTGACGAATCTCCAGTAATCCAGGAATCTCCTGTCGCCGGTCAGTTCCGCAAGCTTCGATCCCACGAGCGCCAGCACTTCGATGTCTCCGATGGTATTGAAAATGCGTTTGAGCGGAGTCCGTGGAAAGACCTGCAGGAACGGGTTTGTGACCGAAGCCGTCATATCGGGGTGTTTCAGTTCGGCCCACGAATCGACTCCAAAGACCACGTCCGCCCACTCGCACGACGTCGACCACCACCACTCCTGGACGGCTATCATCTCGATGCGTGGGAGAACATTGATCACAGTGTTGTAGTGCCATTTCACGTTGCCGAGAATCGAATTTGCATTTGCGAACCAGAGCGACTTCGTCGGCGTGGGCATATGGGTCGAACCTGTGAACATTTTCTTGCCGACCCGCAGAGGATGGTCTTCGTGGTTATAGTAATGCGCCGACTCGGGTCTCCAGTACTGTCGCCGGCGCGCGGGTTTCGCCGGGTCGAGTTCGATATCAAAAGGATTTTCATCCATGTACTGCTGAGCGCCGTTAAAAAGGGAGGCGCGGTGGTTGCCGGAAAACGAGCCGACATTTCCGCCGATCTTTCCCACATTTCCCGTGAGTGCCGCCAGCAGGAAAACATCCCTGTCTTTGTTGGCATTGTTGAAGAACTGATTCGGACCCATCCCGACGGTGAAGAGTGTGGTTCCCGGTGCGCGCGCGATGTGGCGTGCCAGCGATTCCACCGCACGTGCAGGCGCCCAGGTCAGTTCTTCCACCGTCTTCGGATCGAAGTGGGATGCATATTCCTTAACCAGATCGAACACCGGACGGCAGCGAACCTTCTTGCCGTCTGCGGTGGTCACTTCAACCGTGCCTTCCAGCAGGGCATCGCCGATCCGGGAATTCTTCCCGACCATATCGCGTGTGAGCAGTCTGGCCGAACGCGACCCTCTGTCCCACCAGACGTAATCTCCCCATTCTTCGCGCAGCTGCTCGGAGATGAGCATCCGGTCCTGTGCAGCGGGCGGAGGTTCGTTCTCGCCGGGCTTCAGCACCCTGGTGTTTTTCAATTCGGCGGGTTTTCCACCGAAAACATCTCTGGCCCGAAGATATTTCAAATCATCCATTCGAACCAGGATCGGCAGATCGGTCCATTGACGCACGTAGTCCGCATCATAGAGCTTCTCGCGCAGCACCACATGCGCAAGTCCGAGGGCGAGCGCGGACGTGGTTCCCGGGCGCACTACAATGACATCGTCGCCCTTACTCGCCGTCGCCGAATATTCGCAGGCAATCACGACGACGCGTGTTCCTTTCAATCTGGCTTCCGTCAGCCAGTGAGCGTCGGGCATCTTGGTGGCGATCCAGTTCATTCCCCATACCACCAGAGTTTTGCAATGCTCGACTGCCGAAAGATCGAATTCTATCGACTGCTGTCCGGTTACCATCGGGTGACCGGGCGGCAGATCCGTATGCCAGGAGTAGTTGTCGAATCCTCTCCCACCCAGGACCGCATCCGGTCCGACTTTGCGGATGTGGGCATCGAGCAGCGCCATTGAATTCGCCATGCGGTACAGGCCCAACACACGGCTGATCCCAAGCAGCGGCATCCCTCCGCGAAACTTGAGGGCTTGCGTGCCGACGCCGCGCATCGCCTGTATTACTTCTTCATCGTAGTGCTGAGCCCGGAGTCTGCGCTTCCCTTCCTCGCCGCTATAGGTCTCGGCGATATTCTTGAGAGACGCCGCGACAATCTTTGCAGCCTCGTCGTGAGAGACACGCACCCACTGATCTCGCCCCCGGTTGAAATACTCGCGCTTAGGCAGCCCGTCAGGTTCTCTGGGAAATCCCTCCTTATACCATTTATGAAATCCGGCCCGAACCATGCACTGGTTCACCCTCCGGTCTCCGTAGAACCGCCTGGTAAGCGCCAGCCCTTTCTGGCACACTCTTGGATCCCACCGGGCTGTGACACGATTTCCCGACAAGTCGACTGCTTCTCCATAGCGCATGGTAGGACCGATGCGTGTCACGACTCCCTGGCGCACGTATGCGTTCAAAATGCAGTTGTGCGTGTCATTGGGCGCACACAGAAAAGTGAACGTGGAATCGTACTTCCACAGATCCCGGTAGACGCGCTCCCAGTTTCTGTCCGGATACGAGGCGAGCGGATTCATCTGGGCAGGATTCTGAAGCCCCCACGCCCGCACCGAAGAGGAGACCAGAGCTCCGAAGCCCGAAGCCGAGAGCAACGCAAGAAACTCGCGCCGCGGGATCTCATTTTTCATTTTTCAACTCCTTCCCAGGAACGGATGTATGCGACGACGTCTTCAATCTCTGCAGGGGACAGCGTAGGGCGCGCCATCGAAGGGGTGAGGAATCCTTCCATAAGGGTTCGTCGTCGCCCGCCGCTTATCGTCTCAACCAGATATGTGTCGGTCGCGATGGCCAGCAGCGCTTTGTTGTTGAGCGCCGGCCCTTCCTTCCCCTCGCCTTCGGCGCCGTGGCACGTGGAGCATGCGCTTGCGAACAGGCGCTTCCCCTCGGCGGAATTCCCTGACAGCCAGCGGCGCGTCTTCGGATCGGTCCTGAACTCCACTCCTCCCATCTTCCGCAGATACTCTGCCGCCCGGCTGATCTCGTACTTCTTCAGCCCAGCTTCCTTGGTGCCCCACGAAGGCATCTTGCGGCCGGGGCGCCCCTGGGTGATCGTCTCGAGAATGAATTCATCCGATGCGAGCGCAAGGAAATCAGGATTTGCAATTGCCGGAAAGACCTGCCGACCGGGCGCCTGCTTCCCCTCCCCTTTCTTCCCGTGGCAGCCGGCACACACGGCGCTGAAAACGGTTTGCCCATCAGAAGCAAACTCCCTCTCTTCGAGCTTCTCGACCCGCATTCTTTCTTTCGATACGTATGTCCCGGGGAGTTCTCGCCTTCTGAGCGAGAGCGTGTACATGGTAAGAAGTTCGATCTCCTCGTCGGAAACATCGACGGCAGGCATCAGGGAATCGGCGACGAGCGAGGCGGGAGAACGAAAATGCTCTGAGAACCAATTGGCGAGAGTGTGTTTCCCCTGCACCTGCGCAAAGGATACCTGTCCCGGATCCTTCTCTCCTGCACGAGTGAGGTCCGGCCCTTCATCCCCGCCAAAGCCGCTCACCCGATGGCAGCCGAGGCAGCCGTTTGAAAGGAAGTGCACCTTCGCCTCCGCCAGTTTCGCCGCCCCGATGCGCGTTGACAGGTAAGTGGAAATCAGCCGAAGGTCCTGCTCTCCGATGGGTGCGAACGCAGCCTTCCACGATCCCGATTCCGCCTTCTCCCACTCGAGCAGGTGTTTCGAATACCAGTCCGGGTCATACCCCGAGAGCGCCGCCCGCGACAGATCGGGACCTTCCATCCCGAACCCATCCGGCCGCATGGTTCCTCCGCGCCCGTCGACGCGATGACAGGCAAGGCAGTCGAGCCGTTCAAATGCACCGCGCGCCTGCCGGAATGCCTCGAGGCCCGGCATGCCCAGACTGGCGTGACAGGTGCCGCAGCCGGCCTGACTGAACTGGAGCGGAATCATCGGTTCCGGCCAGAACCGCACCTCGCCGTGAGCGTCAAGCTTTTCGGTCGCAAGGCCCTGTCCGCTGTGACAGATGGTGCAGCCGAACTCCGAGGTGTCGTGAACGACATCGGCATGCTGAATCATCAGGCGGCCTCCCCGGACTCCCTGCTCATTCGGATCCATTCCGACGTGACATGAAACACAACGGTCGCTCGTTCCAAGACCCGGACTTACCACCTGGCGCAGCCTTACGCCGAGGGGCCCTTCGTCAGATTGCGTAGCTCGCTGAATTACACGCCACTCCCTGAATCCCTCCTGGGCCGCAGCCACGATCAGGAGAGCCAGTACACCGAGACTGGATCCGAGAAGTAAGTACTTGTTCTTGTTCATACGAGTTCAGTGTCCCGGCCACTCTGCAGGAGACCAGTAGAAAACCCAGTTCGGTCCGCGGAAGTACGCGCCGATTATGGTCAGTACGACGAATCCGCACAGGAAACATGTGAACAGGCCGACAGCGCCGGCCCGGGTGGATTGAAAGCGCCTGATGAGCCAGACGGAATAAGAAGCGTAAACGAGCGTCAGCACGGTTCCGGGATTCACGAATGTAATAAGAAGCTGGGGAGCATCCGGAAACCATTCCCTGATCCACCCGAACCTGATCGCGACCGCTTCCACGACGATTGCGGCCGAAAGTCCGAACAAGGCCGAATTCCTCGCCAGAGGCCAGCCTCCCGGCCCGCCGAACCATTCACCCGTCCCCGATTCCTCTCGCTCGACAAAGGGAATCAGTCCGAGGCCGATCAGAACGATTGCCGGAATGCCGAATCCTCCCATGAAAGCCGAGAACGAAACCATCTCCTGGAGGCCGAGGTAATACCATGGAGCCTTGGCCGGGTTTTCCGGGACGGCAGGATTTGCAATTTCCTTTAAGGGCGCGTCCCAAACCACAGAGAAGGCGAGGCAGAGAAAGGCCGTGAGCATCAGCAGCCCGAGCTCGGCATAGAACAGGTGCGGCATCGACGGCACAGTATTCTCGGGCCCGTTCCCCACCTGGGAAGTTCGTCCTTTCACAATCGCAGCAATCTGGTAGGTTCGTGCAGGAGCTTCCGAGAATACCGGATACGTGTCGCCGCCGGGCGGACTCAGTTTTTGATCCGCATTCACAGGGCGCGTCAGCCCGCCGTCTTTCCTGATGCGCCAGAAATGGACACCCATCAGCGCCGTCAGCGCCAGCGGAAGAATCATCACGTGCATCAGATAGAACCGGATGAGGGCCACAGGCCCGACGACGTCGGATCCAAGGAGCATGAGGCGCATCCACTCACCCGGATCAAATCTTTCCGTGATCCCAAGCGCATCGGTGACTTCCCTGGGAGATTGGGCGATGTTCGCTCCGATCGTGATCGCCCAGTAGGCTAGCTGGTCCCACGGAAGGAGGTAGCCGGTAAACGACAGGGCCAGCGTGATCACCAGCAGGCCCATCCCGATCAGCCAGTTGAATTCTCTCGGCTTTCTGTATGCCGCGGTGTAGAACGTCCGCGCCATGTGCAGAATCACCGCGACAACCATGATGTTTGCCGCCCACCTGTGAATATTCCGTATGAACCTTCCCGTAGGAACTATGAAATGTATGTCCTTGATCGACTCGTAGGCGACGTCAGGATACGGTTTGTAGTAGAACATCAGAAGTATGCCTGTGACGAGCGTGATAAGGAATGCGGCGCCACAGACGATCCCGAGGCCGAAGGTTGTAGTCCACCGCAGGCTCCATCGGTGGACCCTTACGGAATGCAGGTGCAGAAAGAGATTCCCGAAAATGAATGTAGACCGGGTGCGGTCTGTATTCGGCTTGCCGCTCCGGAAGGCGGAATCCACAATGCGGCGCGGGACAGCACGGAGGTTATCCCACATTTCAAGCAGTCCGGTCTGAGATGAGATTTTTCCGCTCATACCTGCACCTTGGTTCCCGGAGGTACGACAGTACCTTCGTCAATCACGAGTTTTTCACCTGCCGCACTCACCTTGAGCCAGGAAAGAGCGCGCGGCGCCGGTCCCCGGACAACCGTGCCGTCAGGCGCAAAGCTCGATCCGTGACAGGGGCATTCGAATCCTGCAGGCGTCGACCTGACGATGCAGCCGAGATGAGTGCAGATAGTGGAAACAGCCCACGTCCCCTCCTGATCCCGGAATACCGCCACGGAGCGGTCTGAAGGCAGGAATGCCTGGCCGGGCTGCAGACTATCGGGAAGCATGACGGTGAATCGCTTCGAGGGCGAGGAGACGACGGCTGCTTTGGGCAGTCGAGCCATTCCCAGCACCGCCAGCACAAGGGCGGAGCCCGCCGCCCAAAGGGCGGCCAATCCCAGCATGTCCCGCCTCGGTATCGGCTCGGGATCCAGGCGCGAGCGGGCGGGCTTGGATACAGTAGTCATCCGGACCTCCAGTTGACTGAAAACGTTGTGCGCTCCATCGTGATGGCATCCACGGGGCAGCGCATCGAACACAGCGCGCAGCGAATGCAGCGCGCCTCGTCTTTGAGAATCGCAGAATTCCCGTCGAGTTCCGCCGCCGGCCCGAGAATCGAATCGATTGCAGCATCCAGATCCTCGCCGCCTTCCAGCTGATCGAGAGACGTTAGCTTCAGACACTGGGTCGGACAGACGTCGGCGCATCCACCGCACAGGACGCAGCGGCTGCCGTCAAAAACCGGCGTTACGCCGCAATCGAGACACCGGCGTGCTTCACGCATCGCCTGATCGGCTGTGTATCCGGTTTCCACGACGTTGCGCGGATGCGCAAGCCTGTCGCTCGGGGGCAACACAGGCACGGCAACGCGACGCAGCGATTCGTAGCCGGCTTCACGCCGGTAGCGGCTTTGTACGAGATGCGCCGTCAGAGTCTCCTGGTGGAGCCTGCGGCCGGTGACATACTCATATACTGATCGCGCTGCAGTCTTCCCCGATGCGACCGCGTCGATGAGCAGGCGTGTCCCGTGAGCCAGGTCGCCTGCAACAAACACGCCGGGAGCCGTCGTCGCAAGTGTTTGAGAGTCGATCTTCAACCAGCCGGGCCTTGTCATTTCGATATCGCTCCCGCCCTCGGAGAGGAAAGAGACAACCGGAGTCTGACCGACTGCCAGCAGTACGGTATCGCAGTGCAGTGTCTGACGCTCCGTGTCATCGAAGAGCGGCGCGAATCTCTGGTTTTCATCGTACACCCTGAGGCATTTGCGGAAAATCACTCCGGTCGGGAGACCGTCGCGGTCGCGGCTGATCCCGACCGGTCCCCACCCGTTGAGGCGTTCAATCCCCTCTTCATCTCCTTCGATGATCTCGGTAGTAGTGGCGGGCATCTCCTCCAGTCCTTCAAGCGACACAAGGCGCACGCGTGACGTGGCCGGCAGACGCGCGGCGGTGCGGGCGGCGTCATAGGCGATCTGGCGCAGAACGGTCCGGGCAACGTCGTAGGCCACGTTTCCTCCCCCGACGACAACAACATCCTTGCCAAGTTCGATTGGCAGTTCGAGAGCAACAGCCCGAAGCAGATCCACCCCTCCGAAAACACGCGGTCCGTGTTCTCCCGGAATCCCGAGTCCGCGAGACGATTTCGCTCCGACAGCGAGAATGACCGCGGCGAAGTCGCTGCGCAGCTGCGCAAAACTAATTTCCTTTCCGACCGTTACGCCGCATCGGATATCGACGCCGAGCGCACGTATCACGTTCACTTCCGCCTCGATGACGGCGGGGGGCAGCCGATATGCCGGCACCCCCAATGCCAGCATGCCTGCGGGAACCGGCTCAGATTCGAAAACCACTGGATTGAAACCCAGAAGAGCAAGGTCGTGCGCTGCGGAAAGGCCCGCAGGTCCGGCCCCGATTATGGCCACCTGTTCCCCTTTCGCAGGCTGGATTCTCCCCTCCAATGCCGCTCGCAACAGCGCTGCCATCTCCTCCGGTCCGCTGCAAACCGAAGGACTCGCAGCACGAACGGTGCGAAGCACGTCATCATGGCCCCGCCGTTCCGGTCCGGCTATTGAGCAAGCGAATCCTTTCAGCGCCCGTATCGATACGGGCCTGTCGTTGGCAACGAAATGCCCGTCGTCATCGACCCTCGGCACCTGGCCGCGCCTGCATGCAGTCTCACAGGGAGCTCCGCAGATTCTGCCGCAGATCGAAGCGAAGGGATTCGGGCCGCGGGCGATAAGATATGCTTCCTCGAAACGCTGTTCG
>Ga0123335_1002843_pt1 | contig 25118 bp, 19 predicted proteins | sample BiotimSIPDNA_2_FD_89707 | JGI IMG/M metagenome (GOLD analysis project Ga0123335, IMG submission 89707) | Anaerobic biogas reactor microbial communites from Washington, USA - Biogas_R2 time_0 SIP DNA | ecosystem: Engineered > Bioreactor > Anaerobic > Unclassified | place: Washington, USA...
AGCAGGTCGGACCAGGGCAGCATCACGAACATCCGGCTTAAGGGATGGTCGTCGTCGACCAGGCGGTGTTCGAGCCGGCTGAAGGATTTTTCAGCGATGGCTTTGACGGTCTGCGGATCGACGACGTCGTCTCTTGTGCCGTGGTAGAGGACCACGGGAATCGTAAGCGGGCTTGCCGCGGCGTCGGCGAATTCCTCCAGTGTCAGGGCGGGGGCCAGGAGGATCAGCTTTTTCACCCGCTGCTCGTTTTCCCGCGCAAAGCAAGCCGCCATCAGGCCTCCGTAGCTCGACCCCACCAGAACGAGAGAATCCCGTCCGCTTAACACGGCGTTGAGCTTTTGCATCCGGGCCGCAAAGTCCCCCGAATAATCCTCGATGATCATCTGCGGAAAATGTTCCCGGAAATACCTGGCCTTGTTGCCCTGGGAGGTGCTCTCCAGGCCGTGAATGAAAACCCGTGTGTCTGCCATTTTTTTTTGCGCTCTCCCTCCGGTATCCTGAATTTGATATTGCCCGGATTATGCCATTGTGTTACACCTTGCGCAACAGATTTTCAGCAAGGAGACAAAACAGTATGGCTTCGGTATTACCTTTTCAGGCGGTTCGACCACGGGCGGCTTATGCGGCCGAGGTGGCGGCCCTGCCTTATGATGTGATGACCCGGGAAGAAGGGCAAAAAGCGACGGCCGGCAAACCGCTGAGCTTTCTGCATGTGGAAAAATCGGAAATCGACGCGCCGGACGGCACGCGGCCCGACGATCCGCTGATTTACGAAACGGCGAAGAAAAACTTTGCCAGGCTCCGCGCGGAAGGCATTCTGCAGCAGGACCCGGCGCCCTGCTTCTACGTGTACCGCCAGAAGATGGGGGCGCAGGCGCAGACGGGAATCGTCGGCGTGATGAGCGCCGCCGAATACGACGCGGGAAAAATCAAAAAGCATGAATTGACCCGCCAGGACAAGGAGGACGACCGCATCCGCCACGTGGACGGCGTGAACGCGCAGACCGGCCCCGTTTTCATCAGCTATCCGGCGCGTCCCCGCTTACACACGCTCGTGGAGAAAATCGTCGCCGGCCCGCCCGAATACGATTTTACCGCCGACGACGGCGTGGTCCATACCGTCTGGGTCGTAGCGGATCGCGCGGCTATCGGAGAGATTTCGGCCGAATTTGCGCAGGTGGACGCGCTCTACATTGCCGACGGACACCATCGGGCCGCCGCAGGCGCCGCCATCGCGCGCCGGCGCCGCCTGCCGGACCGGGCGCAGGAATCCGACCGGGTGCTGGCGGTGTTTTTCCCGCACGATCAATTGAAAGTCATGGACTACAACCGCGCGGTGAAAGATCTGAACGGCCTGACGCCCGCGCAGTTTCTGGAAAAGGTGAGCGCCCGCTTCGCCGTGGAAAAGCCTTTTGCCGAAAAGTCGCCCAGGCGCCTTCACGATTTCGGCATGTACCTGGCCGGCGCGTGGCATCGCCTGACCGCCAAAGACGGCGCTTACGACGCCGCGGATCCGGTGGCGAGTCTCGATGCGGCCATTTTACAGGATGCCCTGCTGGCGCCTGTGCTGGGCATTGCGGATCCGCGCACCGACGACCGGATCAAATTCATCGGCGGCATCCGCGGCATGGCGGAGCTCGAAAAGCTGGTGGACCGCGACGGTTACGCCGTGGCCTTTTCCCTCTATCCCACCACGATGGAGCAGATCATGAAAGTGGCCGACGCCGGAAAGATCATGCCGCCCAAATCGACCTGGTTTGAGCCCAAGCTGCGCAGCGGACTGTTTGTGCACGCGCTGTAGGGCGATTATGTTTGATTGCAAGGAGGATGGAATGAAGAAAAATGGATTGAAGGGACTGCTGGTTTTTATTGCAGCGGCCGCGCTCGGCCTTGCGGGCTGCGCCGCCCCCGGCATTTATTCCGTCAACATGGGATACGATGCACAGCGCGCGTCGGTTCCCTCCTACCTGAAGCCGGACCAAAAGGCGTTGCAGTCCATCATCAGTGTGGCCGAATTTTCGGACACGCGCAAAATCGGCGATCCGCTGGTGATCGGGCGCGTCATTGAAAAAAACGGCGTCAAGGTGCTGGTGCTGCCGAAAACGACCAAACCCACGGAAGCCATGGCCCAGGGTGTGAGAGCCTATCTGCGCCGGGCCGGCTATAACGTGTCGGGTCTTCTCGGCCGCTGGGATTTGCGCGAGCAGACGATTCCGCAGCCGCCCAACAGCCGCCTCCTGATCGGCGGAGCGATCGAGGAACTCGAGGTGGATTGCCGCCGGGCCTTTCCGACCAACACCTACACGACCAAAATCCGGTTGACGCTCTATCTGGCGGACACGGCCCAGAAAAAAATTCTGTACCGGTCCACCGTGGAGGCGACAACGTCCCTCGAACATGCTTTGTTTTCCGAAGCGCGCCTGGGAGAGCAGGCCAGCGTGGCGCTGGGAGACGCGATTGAGAAATTGTTTGAAAAACACGAACTCTCCCAGCAGATTTCGGAGCTGTTGAGACGTTAGGACGGACGGCCCGGACCCGCCGGGCCGGTCCGGGTTTTTCACGGGGCAGGGGGATCATGAACGCCCAGGGCAAAACGCGTTTGCACAGAATTCTCTCCGTGTTCATGGATTATTTCGGCATGGGCCGCGCGGCATCCCTCGTGGCCATGATTGCCGTTGCCGGAATTGTCGTTTTTGCCTGCTTCTGGTTTTTTCATTCCGCGCCGCCCAAGACCCTCACCATCACGAGCGGCGAAAAAGGCAGCGCGTATTACAGCGTTGCCGAAAAGTACGCCCGGATTCTCGCCCGCGACGGAGTGACGCTGGTCATTTTGCCGTCGGCCGGATCCACGGAGAATCTCCGGCGCCTGGCCGATCCTTCCGTTGACGTGGACATCGGTTTTGTCCAGGCGGGGCTGGCCGGAGGACAGAAGACCGACCGCCTGGTGTCCCTGGGCAGCGTGTCCTATCAGCCGCTCTTGATTTTTCACCGTTTGCCGCAGTCCGTCGAGGTGTTGTCGCAGCTGGCCCAAACGCGCATCGCCGTCGGGCGCGAAGGCAGCGGCACGCGCAGCCTGGCCCTGGCGCTTTTGGCCGTAAACGGCATCGCGCCGGGCGCGACGACGACTTTTTCGGACGCCGAAGGCGAGGAGGCGGCCGCGGAACTGCTGGCCGGCAAGGTTGACGCCATTTTCCTCATGGCCGATTCGGCCTCCTCGCAAACCATGCGCACGCTGTTGCGGACGCCGGGCATCGGCCTGGTGAATTTCGCGCAGGCCGACGCCTACGTCCGCCGGCTTCCCTATCTCAACAAGCTCACCATGCCCAAAGGCGCGATGGATTTCGGAAAGAACATTCCGTCCCAGGACATCACACTCGTCTGTCCCACCGTCGAACTGGTCGCCCGGGACAACCTGCATCCGGCCCTCTCGGATCTGCTGCTTTCGGCGGCGGCGGAAATTCACGGCCGCCCCGCGCTTTTTCAAAACCGCGGCGACTTTCCCGCGCCGCTGGAAAACGAATACAAAATCAGCGACGACGCCCGGCGCTTTTACAAATCCGGCAAAAGCTTTTTTTACCGCTATCTGCCGTTTTGGCTCGCGAGTCTCCTCAACCGGATCCTGGTGGTCTTCGTGCCGCTCCTTCTCATCCTGATTCCCGGCGTGAAAAGCATTCCCGCCCTCTTGCGCTGGCGGATGAGTCTGCGCATGAACCGCTGGTACCGCCTCTTGCTTGCGGTGGAGCAGGATGCGCTCAAGCCGCAGGAATTCCGCGGCGCGGACGCTCTTAGCCGCCGCCTCGACGCCATCGAAAGGGAAGTCAACAAAATGAAGGTGCCCGCGTCTTACGGCGATCAGTTCTATCTGTTGAGGACGCACATCACGTTTGTCCGCAACAAACTCAGACAGGAGGAATGATGAAAATCCTCAATACGGCGCCGATGACGGATGCCACCCTCAAAAGCATTCTGGAGAGCCGGGCGCCCGGCCTGGCTTTTACCGTCATCGAGGGGCACAGGCTGCCCGAAGAAGAACTCGCGCGCCGGATGGCCGACGCGGACATGGTTCTGGGCGACTACACGGGCGCTACGCCCATTACCCGGCGGGTTGTCCGGGAGGCCGGGCGGCTGAAGCTCATCCAGCAGCCCAGCGTGGGCTACAACCACATCGACATCGCGGCGTGCGCCGAATTCGGCATCCCCGTGGCCAACACGCCCGGCGCCAACGATCTTTCCGTCGCCGAGCACACGATCATGCTGGCTCTGGCCTGCCTGAAGCGGCTCACGTTTTACGACGCCAAAACCCATCAGGGCGAGTGGCTCTTCATGCACGCGCAGCGGACCGGCGTTTTTGAACTGGCGGGGAAAACCTACGGCCTGCTGGGCATGGGACACACCGCCCGCGCCGTGGCCGAAAGGCTCGCTCCGTTCGGTGTGAACCTTTTGTATTACGATCTCGTCAGGCTCGGTTCGGAGGAAGAAAAAAAATATCAGGCCTCTTTCGCCCCGCTTGACGCGCTTTTGAAAACCGCCGATGTGGTGAGCCTCCACCTGCCGCTCTCAAGAGAAACCGAACGGATCATCGACGCGGAAAAACTGGCGTGGATGAAGCCGTCGGCGATTCTCATCAACGTCGGGCGCGGCGCCCTCGTGGATGAAGCCGCGCTGGCGGAGGCGCTTCGCGCCGGAACGCTCGCCATGGCCGCCTGCGACGTCTTTTCCGAAGAGCCGCCGCCCGCCGGCCATCCGCTGCGGGGGCTTGCCAACGTCATCCTGACGCCGCATCTGGCCGGGTCCACCCGCGAAGCCGGCGGCCGCATTATCGACATGGCGCTTACCAACCTGATCCGCATCCTGAAGGGGGAAGCGCCCCGCTGGGTGCTGAACCTCTGAGGAGGCGGGATAGACCGAGCCTGCGCCGCCGGTATTTTAATTGACACCCGACAGCGCTTTTCCTATACTTCCGTAAAGCCAGAATGAAATGTTCTCCATTTCCATCCCGGCATATTCTGGAGGTTGTCATGGAAAAGCTGTTTTATCCCGAGTCCATCGCCATCATCGGCCTGTCATCCAAATCAAGCAACATTCCCCGCCTGGTCCTGGAAAACCTGATCCGCTGGGGCTACAAGGGGCGCATCTTCGGCGTCAACCCGCGCGCCACCGACGCCCACGTGGACGGCATCAAGATGTACCGGGACGTGCGCGATCTGCCGATCGTGCCGGATCTGGTCTTCGTCATGATTCCCGCGCGGCTCGTGCCCGACGCCGTCGAGGCCTGCGGCGCGGCCGGCGTGAAGCGCATGGCCATTCCCACCGGCGGCTTCAACGAACTGGGCGAGGAAGGAAAAAAACTTTCCGATCAGGTCGTCGCGACGGCCAGGAAATACGGCATCCGGTTTGTCGGCCCCAACGGCGTGACGGTGGCCAACACGGCCAACGGCCTGTGCCTGCCCTTCGTTCCTTCCTTCAGCCCGCCCAAAGGAGGTCTGTCGATCATTTCGCAAAGCGGCGGCGTGGGACTGATGCTCTGGAATCTCATGACCGACGACAATGTCGGCATGGCCAAGTTCGCGAGCATCGGCAACAAGCTCGATCTCGACGAGGTGGATTTCCTGGAGTACTTCGGACGCGATCCGGAAACGAAGGTTATCGGCCTGTACCTGGAAAGCATTCCCCGCGGCGAACGGCTGATCGCCGCCGCGGCGAAGATCGACAAGCCGGTGATCGTTTTGAAATCGAATACGACCGTTGCCGGCCGGAAGGCGGCCATGAGCCACACGGCGGCCCTGGCCAACGACGAAGACATCATCGATGCCGCCTTTGAACGGGCCGGCATCATCCGCATCCGCCACTTCAACGACTTCATCGCCATGGCCAAGGCTTTCGAACTGCCGCCGATGCGGGGGAAAAGGATGATGATCATGTCCCCCGCGGGCGGCTTCACCGTCATGATGGCGGATCTGTGCGAGGAGAAGGGTTTTGTCTTTGCCGATCCGGGGCCGGCCTTTTACGATGAGCTGAAAAACTCCTCCAACGCCGGCGTCATCAATTTCTCCAATCCCCTGGACATGGGCGACATTTATGATACGCAGGTCTACTCCAGCATTTTCTACTCGGTCATGCACAACCCCGGCGTGGACGGGGCGGTCTTTGTCACGCAGTGGCCGGAAATGCCGCGCGGCGAGGACGTCTTTTACAGGATGTTTCACACGGACCTCTCCAAGGAGGTCGCGGGAACGATTCTGTCTTCGGGAAAACCGCTCGGCGTCTGCCTTTTCGGCTTGTCCGCGACGATTTCCCGCATCAAGCAGAACCTGGACTTTCCCATCTTCAACAACGCCAACGAGATGATCCGCGCGTTTAAACGGCAGTGCGATTTCTACGCCAAGAAGGCCGCGCCGCCGGCCGTTTATACGCTGCCGGCAGGCGTTGACCTTCCTGCCGCAAGGAACTGGATTGCGAAGAACTCAGGCGTTCGGGGGGAAGAAACGTTGGACCTGCTGGACTTCTTCGGCATCAGCGGCGCACTATCTGATGTCGCCCGCGATGCCCAGGCCGCCGTGGCGGCCGCGGAAAAACTCGGCTATCCGGTGGTGCTTAAAATCGTCTCTCCGGATGCGATCCACAAATCGGAAGCGGGCGGGGTCCGGACGGGTGTCCACAACGCCGCAGGCGTCCGCGATGCCTTTGCTGCGCTTCGGGATAATCTTTATCGCTACAAGGCCCGCGCGCGCTTCGACGGCGTGCGTGTCGCCCGGCAGGCGAAAGACGGCTGCGACATGTTTATCGGCGGCAAATACGATCCCTCGTTCGGCCCTGTGGTTTTCTTCGGCTACGGCGGCATCTACGTCGAGGTGTTCGCCGATACGGCAAGCGTTCTTTGCCCGGCCGGCGCGGGCGAGATCGAAGAGAAGCTCCGCCTTCTGAAGTCCTGCCGGATTTTACAGGGCGTGCGGGGCGGCAAAGCGGGCGATATCGCGGGTTACGTGGCGATGATCGAGCGCGTGACGCACCTGATGTCCGCATTCCCGCAGATCCGCGAGTTGGACATCAATCCGGTTCGGGTGCCGGCCGACGGTTCGGGCGTTGTGGCGCTCGACGCCCGGATCCGCATTGAAGACGTAAGCTAGGCGAGGGCTTTTTCCGTCTTCACGACAACCACCTGGTATTCTTATGAGCAGCCGGCAGCTTTGACTTGCTGATCAGGCAGTTTCACTAAAAAGTGGAAAGACAGCGCAAAACCTCTCACGAATTGGCGAACCGTCCTGTCGAACACCGGCCTGGCCCGTCATCCTTCCTGGTTCATAAGCAGATCCGACGCCGCCCGGCGCGGTGGCTGCGTTCATTGCAGGAAAATCAATCCTTGCCGGCGCGGGACGACGTTGCCGCGGGAGAGGTATCGCGGTCTTGTGAGAGGGATTTGATCTGACGGATATCCTTTAATCATTGTTCTTAAAATATTTTTTTCTTTTGGATATGCGGTCAGGAATCGCGCTGCGGCCGGCTTTGCGACAGGGCCGTCCGGGCCCCGACGGTACAAAATTGAATCAAAAAAATTTGCAAACCACAAATTTGTATTTGACAAATCCGTGGTTTGCAAGTAGGCATACGGCAAATGATTGCCGTATGCCGAAGGGGATCTGTTAAAGACTGTCGGGGCAGGCAAAAACTATGATTAAAAGGGAGATGAAAACATGTCAGTCATTAAAGACGTAGTTGAAAAAGTGAAGCGGACGGACCCGGACCAGCCGGAATTTCACCAGGCGGTAGAAGAAGTGATGGAGACGCTGGAGCCGACGGTCAAAAAGCATCCGGAATTCGTCAAGGCCAACATCTACGAGCGGATCGTGGAACCGGAGAGAACCGTGATTTTCCGGGTGCCGTGGATGGACGACAAGGGCAATGTGCAGGTGAACCGCGGCTTTCGCGTTCAATTCAACAACGCCATCGGCCCCTTCAAAGGCGGTTTGCGCTTCCATCCTTCCGTGAACCTGGGCATTATCAAATTCCTGGGGTTTGAGCAGATCTTCAAAAATTCGCTCACCACGCTGCCCATGGGCGGCGCCAAAGGCGGGTCGGACTTCGATCCGAAGGGCAAATCCGACGCGGAAGTCATGAAATTCTGCCAGTCCTTCATGCGGGAACTGTTCCGCTACATCGGCGGCGAGACGGACGTGCCGGCCGGCGACATCGGCGTGGGCGCGCGGGAAATAGGATATCTGTACGGATACTACAAGAAAATTCGCAACGAGCACACGGGCGTGCTGACGGGCAAAGGCCTGGAATACGGCGGAAGCCTGGTCCGTCCCGAGGCGACCGGCTACGGCACGGTGTATTTCGCCGCTGAAATGCTGGCCACGCGCGGCCTGGATTTCAAGGGCAAGACCGTCGCGATCAGCGGCGCGGGCAACGTGGCGCAGTTTGCGGTGGAAAAAGTCAACCAGATGGGCGGCAAGGTCATTTCGCTTTGCGATTCGTCGGCGTGCATCATCGACGACGCGGGCATCGACCAGAACAAGTGCAGCTACGTGCTGGATCTGAAGAACGTCCGGCGCGGCCGCATTTCCGAGTATGCCGGCCAGTACAAGGGAACGGCCTGCTACGAAGGCAAGAACGTCTGGGACGTCATCCGCGAACAGGGCATCAAGGTCGACATCGCGCTGCCCTGCGCGACGCAAAATGAAATCAACGGCAAGAACGCGGCGGCGCTGGTGAAAAACGGCTGCTACTGCGTGGCGGAAGGCGCCAACATGCCTTCAACGCCGGATGCCGTCCGGATTTATCAGGAAAACAAGATCCTTTACGGCCCGGGCAAAGCGGCGAACGCCGGCGGCGTGGCCACGTCGGGCCTGGAAATGAGCCAGAACAGCCTCCGTCTGTCCTGGACACGCGAAGAAGTGGACAACCGCCTGCTGCTCATCATGAAGAGCATTCACAAGGCCTGCTTCGACACGGCGGAAACTTACGGCAAGAAGGGCGACTATGTGGCGGGCGCGAACATTGCCGGCTTCACCAAGGTGGCCAAAGCTATGCTGGCGTACGGCGTGGTGTAAAAACGTAAGGAAGCGCAAAGTCGCGGGGAGCGGCCGCCCGGAGCTGTGCCGGGCAAGTCCGCTGTTTCCCGCAACCGGGACTGCCGTCTGAACGGGCGGTAAGTGCGGGTGCTTCGCGCCGCAGCAAGAAAAAAACCAGGTGCTTAGCCGGATGGTTATACATGCCTGGTGTATTTGGGTTTCCCGGTGAACGCAACGTTGTTTGCCGGGAAACCTCCTCCTCGAAAAAAGGGCCGCGATGGTTTTTCCATCGCGGCCCTTTTGCCCTCCCCCGAACCCCCTCCAGAGGGGGACAACCATTTGTTCCCCGCCGGCAGAGGATAAAGGAGTGGTGTATCGGATCGGCGGGAAACTGTGCAACCCTTTGCAGGGAGCGGTCGCGATAACCTGAAGGTCACAAGACCGTTCCCTGCAAATATATCAATCCCGGTACAAGGCGGACCTGAAGGTCCGCCCTACATTGAAATGGCTGTGAGCTACGAGCTGTGAGCTACGAGTGATGTAGGGCGGGGCGTGAGCCCCGCCAGGAACAGCCCTGAACGTCCATGTCTTTGTGTTTTCCCTGGGCGAGTCAGCGCAAGCGGACCTGAAGGTCCATCCTGCATTAAATGGCTGTGAGCTGCGAGCTATGAGCTATGAGCTACGAGCTGTTCCCCGACTCCCTCCGGGGGGGGCAACCCGGCAGCTTGTCGTCTTTTATTATCCCAGGAAGCAAATCATCTTCTGCGTTACCACATCGGACAGCAGGCGCAGGTCTTTTGCCCGCACGTCATAGACGTGGACCACGCCGGACCAGCGCGCGTCGTCGGGCATCAGGTCGGTGAGAACGTTGGGCTGCTTCTTCATCCAGGCCGTATTGAAGATGACGCCTTCCTTGCCCGGGTAAATGGCCATGTAGAAGATATCCATTTCCACCATGTCCTGGAAAAAGTGCGTCCCGAAGGACAGATCGGGAATCAGCGCACCGTCCTGATAGGCGATCTCGCCGATGGCGGTGATGTTGTTGATTTCGGAAAACTTGACCGGAACGCCCATCGCCGGCGTGGTGGTGCCCCAGCGGCCCGGCCCCAGCAGGATTGTCGGCATCGCGTCGCGGCGGCCGATCTGGCGGTTGAGTCTGCCCACCAGGCGGGCGATTTCGTATTTCTCGGGAAAAGTCAGTTTGGCGTAACCCTGCGGATCAATGTAAATGATGCGCGAGATGGCCTGATAGACGCTGCCGCCCATGAAATTCGCCTCCTGCCGGATCAGGATTTTCGTCTTCACGATTTTTTCCGGCAGCTCCACCCGGCTGTAATGTCCCTTGGTCTGGAACGGCCGGCACTGGAGCAGGTTGATCCGGGTTTTTCCCTGCGCGTCGAAATTGACGGTGAATTCGATGTCCACGGGGTAGCGGTAAATCGATTCCAGGGTCTTGAGCATCTTGGCCATGGTTTCTGCAAACGGCGTGCGGGCCAAGAGGTCGTCAAACGTGAGCACCCAGACTTCCCGGGAGGTCCGGCCCAGCGACCGCAGGTATTCGCCGGCGGCCGTGTCGCGCGTTGCGAGCAGATCCAGGTGCGCTTCGACGGCGTCCGTAAGAAACTGCTGCGCCGGAAGCGACTGAAACTCGTTTTCCCGAAGGTTAAGCAAATCCACTTCCCGCTGCGTGAAGCGCTGCATATCCTCCTTGTTGGCGTAAGGCTTTACCAGGGGCGCATCAAGGGCGACGATCCGCGGATAGTCGTTTTCGACCCGGTTCACCGCGCGCGTGCCCATGCCGAAGACGATCCGGAGCATGCCGGCCTTCGGGTCCATGCCTTTCTGCCAGACGAACGTGTTGTAGGACAGGCCGACGCCCGCCAAATCCGGGAAGAAGTAAATGTCGCGGTGCGATCCGGACACCCGCTGCACCAGGAGCGCCATCTGTTCGTCCTGACTGGCCATGCCGCGCTGGAGGCGGTAGGTGAGCGCGTCTTCATTCATCGTCGAGGCGAAGATTTTGCGCACCGCGTCTTCAAAGGTGCGGTAGCGCTCTTCCGGCGTGCCCTGGTTGACGCAGAAGTAGCTTTCGTATTTACCGGCGAAGGCGTTGCCGAAAGCGTCCTCCAGAAGAGAACTGGACCGGACGATGATCGGCGACTGGCCGTAATATTCCAGCATCAGCTGAAACTGCTCCTTGACTTCATCCGGGAAGACGCCGTGCAGCATTTTTTGCTTCAGTTCGCGGGCGACCTCGAAATAGCCCTCGTCGGTTTTCTGCGCCATGAGCAGCTTCCACCAGCCGTTTTGCACCATGTAAGAATAAAAGATATCCGAGCCGATATAGAAGGAATCATGGATTTCCAGCTCCGCGTTCCAGTCGAACGTCGGGTCCCGGCGCAGGATGTTGCGGGCCAGCAGCATGCCGACGGATTTGCCGCCGATGAATCCCGTGCCGATGAGGCGCTTCTTGATTTCCACCAGATCCTCGAGCGAGAAGTATTCCTTCACGAGCGCCAGCATACGATTTTCGCGGCCGATCATGACGCGGGAGAGCGTCTCCACCATTTCCTGTTTTTCGGCGGCGGCGCCGGGGTCTTCCAGAATGCCGGTGGCCTTGAGGAAGATGCGGTCCCAGTAGTCCAGGTTGCGCACGCCGCCGGTCGCGTTCTTGTTGGTGAGATAGGAAAGAATGCTTGCCGCGTCCGCGCTGTTTAAAATCGGGACGAACTTTTCGCCCTCCATGACATGCGGCAGATACATCGTCGGTGTGTAGCGTTTCCAGGCTTTCAGCGGATGAACGCAGATTTTGCCGTTGTTGTTGTAGACGTCCAGGAGCACCTGCGTGGTTTCGCGGATGCGCGCCACGGTTTTGAAGGAATGGCGGCTGCGCAAAAGCGCGAAATAGGCGACCGTGTTGAGCTCGAAAAGATAGGGGCAGGTGATGACGAAAAAGTTGCCGATCATCAGGTCGGTGGCCCAGGCCAAGAGCAGATCGGAGAGAGAATCGAAAACATAAAAGACGTCGCGTCCTTCGTCCCGGATGATGTTGTGCACTTCGGTGGAGAAGGATTCAAATCCCCGGTTGGCGTTCAGTTTGTAGATTTGGCTCGCCTCTTCGGCCTGAAGCAGCGGGGCATGATTGGCAAACCGCATGTAAACGACGCGCTGCCGGCGGGAGCGGGCCGCCCGGACGTAGGGATCGACAAAACGCCGGTAGTCGGCGATGTCGTCCACCTGCAAAACGACATTGTCGCCCATTTGCAGATAGTTGAGAATTTCATCGAGGCCGCTGATGCCGGTGGTGACGCGCGTGTATGGTGTCATAACGAATTTATCCTTTTACTGGTACAAATTTGTACGCCGCAAACGGGTTGATCCGTCCGGCGCCGATCGAGCAATTTTTTCCAAAAGCGTTTTAATCTCACGGTTTATGAAAAAAATGCCTTCCTCCGGCTGCCACGTGGAGGGCCTTCGCCCGCCCTTTATTGGCAGATATGGGAAATTAAATCAATAATTGTGCCAGGAATCGCCGTTTTTGCGATTGGCCCGCCGCGCGCCTTTTCTTCTCGAAAAATTTTCAGGAAATCGGCCTGAATTATGGTATAAGCCATGAAACAGCCGCATCAATCATTTGTCAATACCAGAGGAGGTCTTTTATGAAGTCGCTTTACAGAGTTGTCTTGGCCGTCGCGGTCAGTGGAATGCTTCTTTGCGCCGTTGCCTGTTTTGCCCAGCAGAAAAGTGACGTCAAGGTGGAAATGCCGGACAGGAAGAACATCGTTGATTCCCGGGTCATTGAAACGGTCGGCGACAAGGGAGTGGTGAACTACGAGGAAGGCTATATTGAAGCGGTCGGCACGGGCGCGCCGCCGGAGCAGTATTACGGAAAACCGCAGGCGCGGCCCATGGCGCTGCGAGCAGCCCAGGTGGACGCCTACCGGAATCTTCTCGAAACTGTGCAGGGCGTGCAGATTGACTCCAGAACGACCATCAAGGACTTCGTCGTGGAAAGCGATACCATCAATACCGCCGTCGAGGGCATGGTCAAGGGCGCGCAGATCGTGAAAAAAGAATATCTTTCGGACGGCACCGTTGAAGTTACCGTCCGCATGCCGCTTTCCGGCGTCGCCAAGGCGATTCTTCCCCAGGCCATTGATGACGACAAGAAAAAGGACATGAAAGACCATAAACCCGTACCCTTCTCCAAAAAGCCGGCCCCGAAAAATGAGGTTTACACCGGTCTGGTTGTCGACGGACGGGGGCTTTCCGGTCGCCCGGCCATGTCGCCCAAAATTTTCGACGAAAACGGCGCGGAAGTTTACGGCACGCTGATCGTCAAAAAAGACTACGCCGTTCAGCAGGGCATCTGCGGCTACACGCGCGATCTGGCCGCCGCGCAGGGCAACGTCCGGGTGACGAACAATCCGCTGACCGTAAAGGCCATCCGGGCGCAGGGCGCGGGCATGTCGGAATTCATCATCACGAACGACGACGCGGGCAAGATCCGCTCCGCCAAAGATAACCTGACCTTCCTGGAAAAATGCCGGGTCATGATCGTTCTGGATTGATCCACCGGTTGTTTGTCTATTGTGGGAACGGTTTTTCACTCCGGCATCGGACGGATAAAACCGTTCCCACCTTCCCCTCATCCCCTCCAGATGGAGACCACCTCCCCCGAACCCCCTCCAAAGGGGGACAACCTTTTGTCCCCCGCCGGCGGGGGATTAAGGGGGTGGTCATGCCGGCGAGCGCCGGGGGGCGGTCTTGAAAAATTCTTGCATCACCCGGCAAATCACGCAATAATGTCACTCATCGACCGTCCCGGAAGGATCATCGGACGTTCCGCGCGGGAAGGAAACGAGGCGGCATTTGCCGCCGGGCGCTATCGGCAGGCATACTCGATAAACAAAACCTTCTTCCCGCAGGAGTTTACAACGTGAACGTCCTTTCCCGCCTGAAAACGTCTTATGTTCTCGCGATCGGCACCGCTGTTGTCTTCCTGTTGCTCACCGCGCTGGTTCTGCTGCTGGTGAACCAGAGCATGAAACAGCAGGCGCTTTTGGAGGCCGAGGCCAAGGCACGCATTCTTCTGGATCGCAATATGGCCGTCCATACCTATTTTTCCCACATTCTCAAGCCCAGGCTGTTTGAGTGGACGGAACCGTTTCGTCCGCCGGACTACTTCGATCCTGCGTGGATGTCCTCCACCTATGCGATCCGGGAAATTCACAAGTACTTTGCGGCGCTCAATTCGGAAACGGCTTATTACGTGAAAGACGCGGCAATCGATGCACGCAGCCCGGAAAATGAAGCGGACGCCTTTGAAAGGGCTTTTCTGGAGCAGTTAAACCGGGGCGGAAAGCAGGACCACCAGGCCGAAGTCCGGCAAATCGACGGGAAACCCTTTCTCACCGTTTTGCGCAAAGGCGAAGTTTTGGAAGAATCCTGTCTGCGCTGCCACAGCCGGCCGGAAAACGCTCCGCAGAACATGTTTGCGTTTTACAGCCGGGAAAGGAGCTTCAACCGTCACAGCGGCGAAGTGGCAAGCGCCATCTCTCTGAGAATTCCCCTTGCCGACGCTTACCAGGGCATGTACCGGGCCTTCTGGAAAACGGCCATTGTTCTGGCCGCCGTTCTGGCCGTCCTGTTTATCATTCAACTTTACCTGTACCGCCGCTTCCTGACGAAGCCCCTGGCCATGCTCCGCGACAAGGCCGTCGAGATCGCCGGCAGCCGGGAGCATTTGGGAGAAACCATTCCGCAACCGGCCGTTTACGAACTGCGGGAGCTGGCGGACGCTTTCAACGATATGTCCGCCAAGCTTCGCGCCGGCCGGGACCGGTTGGAGGAGCGCGTTCTGGAGCGGACCCGGGAGCTTCACACCGCCAATAACCGCCTCCAGAAAGAGGTCCGGGAACGCACTCAGGCGGAAGCGGAAGTTTCCCGACTCAACAACGATCTGGAGCGGCTTGTCCGGGAGCGCACCGCCCAGCTCGAGTCCACCCTGCGGGAGCTGGAGAGCTTCAGCTATTCCGTGTCGCACGATCTGCGCTCGCCGCTGCGGGCCATCGACGGATACGGCTATACCCTCCTGGACGAATATGCGGACAAACCCCTGGACGAACAGGGCAGGCGCTACCTGGAGCGCATCCGCAAAGGCGCGCAGCGCATGGGTAATCTCATCGACGATATGATCGAGATGGCGCAGGTTACGCGGGCCAGGTTTTCGAGACAACCGGTGGATCTGAGCCGCCTGGTTCGCAAAGTCGCGGAAAAGGTCCGGCAGAGCCGTCCCGGACAACAGGTCGAGGTGCGCATTGAAGAAGGACTGGTGGCCGACTGCGATCCGGACCTGATGCGGATCGCGCTTTGGCAGCTTATGGACAACGCCTGGAAATTCACCGCCGCTGTTTCCCATCCGAAAATTGAATTCGGGCGTGACATCCGCGACGGAAAACAGGTCTTTTTTCTGAAAGACAACGGCGTCGGATTCGACATGGTTTACGCCTCAAAAATTTTCACCGCTTTTCAGACGCTTCACCCGTTCGATGAATATCCGGGGACGGGCGTCGGCCTGGCGGTTGTGCAGCGGATCATCCGACGCCACGAGGGGGACATCCGGGCGGAAGGCGAAGTCGGCGGGGGAGCAACTTTTTATTTTACTCTGGGTTCGAAATAGCAGCCGCGTGCCGGAATATTCGTCCGGTCAGGCGCCGCATGGAGATTTTCGCGGACCGGCTTAGGGAACTTTGCCGGCGCGCTGATGATCGGAAACAACAGACCGAGAACTGAAAAAAACATTCTTTACCGAGGCGAGTATGGCGTTCAAAAAGCTGGGGGGATTTCCGTTTCGCGTGGCGGCATTGTATGGCCTGATTGCCGGTTTGTGGATCCTGCTTTCCGACCGGTTGATCAGCGAAGTCACAACCGATTCCACGCAGATGACCTTTTTCCAGACCTACAAGGGCTGGGGCTTTGTTCTGGTCACGGCCGTTTTGCTGTATGTATTGCTGTACCACGAGTGGAACAGACTGCGGCGCGAAATATCCGCGCGGCGCAAGGCGGAAGACAACCTGGTTCGGCTGAATCTCGAACTTGAAGAGCGGGTCGCCCGGCGCACTGCCGAACTGGCCCAGGCCAAGGAGCGGGCCGAGTCGGCCGACCGCGTCAAATCCGCCTTTCTGGCCACCATGAGCCATGAACTGCGCACTCCGCTCAATGCCATTCTCGGGTTTACCGGCCTTATGCTCCAGGAATTGCCCGGCCCCCTCAACGACGAACAGCGCAAGCAACTGGCCATCGTGCAGAACAGCGGAAAGCATCTGCTCGATCTCATCAACGATGTTCTCGATATCTCGAAAATTGAAGCGGGCCAGCTGTCCCTGTCTCCGACGGTCTTCGACCTCCGGCAGTCTCTCGAAAAGACGCTCAAGATGGTTTCGCCGCTGGCCGGGCCAAAAGGCATTGCCATTGAAGCGGCGATCGCCGACGAGGTGGGCGCCGCCCGCAACGACCAGCGCCGCGTCGAGCAGGTTCTCATCAACATCCTCAACAACGCCGTCAAATTCACACAGGAAGGACAGGTCCGCCTCTCCTGCCGCGGCGACGGGGACCAGTATGTGATTGACATCTGCGACACGGGCGGTGGAATTGCGCCGGATGAACTGGAAAACATTTTCAAGCCCTTTCACCAGAGCGAGACCGGTCGCATGGGCCGGCACGAGGGCACGGGCCTGGGGCTTTCCATCTGCAGGAAAATCCTCGATATGATGGACGGCACGATCGGCGTCGCGAGCACGCCGGGGCAGGGCAGCACCTTTACCGTGCGTTTTCCCCGAGAGCTCAAGACGCCGTAAAGTCCGCCTCCCGTCTTGCCAATGGCGAACCGGACATCCATAATAGCTTCACAGGAACGAGTCGTTTAATGGAAAGCCTCTTAACCAACAAAGAAAGGAGGTTGGACGATGGACTTCATAAAACGCATCCTGGCCGTCAGCTGGTCGACCAAATACTGCGGCAAAACCGTGCAAAGCTCAATTTCCCTGGCCCGAATGTACAACGCCGAACTCTTCATCCTGCATATCTTCGATACCAAATGGCTCCAGGGATTTAACGTGCCGATGATCACATTCGAAAAAGAGCACAAAAAAGACATGGAAAAATACAAGGCCGAGCTGGACATCCTCATTGAGGACGAGCGGAAAAAAGGAATGCCCATCCGGGAATTCATCGAAGAGGGGAACGCCGCGGAGGTCATTCTGAAACTGATCCGGCAGCAGAACATCAACCTGGTGGTGCTGCGCGGACACGAAGGGAGCCGCCTGGAACGCATGCTCGTCGGGGGAAGCAACGACGACATCCTCCGGGCAATGCCCTGTTCGATCCTGCTCGTCTGAAAAATTCCCCCGCTGCCGGACGACAAATGATGTCCACCCTCCGGAGGGGATCAGGAGACCAAAACAGCTCATAGTTCATAGCTCATAGCCCATGGCTCGCAGTTATTTCAATGTAGGGCGGACCTTCAGGTCCGCCTCCGCCGGCGGGGAACAAATGATATCCCCCGCCGGCATCGTAGTAAGCAGTTGCGATAACCTAAACGCTGTGGGGAACGGTCTTGTGACCTTTAGGTTATCGCGACCGTTCCCTACCAAACCTTCCATTTGTCTACCGCCCATCGCCCAACAAAAAAATTGATTTATCGGAAACTGCGTATATAATGCTTGGCGAATTTCAGAAGCCGTATCTGCCGTAACCCGTTTTACCATATTCGCGCATTTAGACCGCGCAACCAATCCGATCAGGATTGAAACGCGCGCAATTTTCCACGGAGGAACCGGCATGTCGTCGAAAATCATTTACGAACGCATCTTTTGGTTTCACAACCGCATCAAGGATGACCGCTTTCCCAATACCAGGGCGCTTTCCGAGCAATTCGGCGTCTCCCGCAAAACCGCCCAGCGCGATATCGAATTCATGCGCGACCGGCTTGGCTTCCCGTTGCGGTATGTCCCCGACAGCCGCGGCTACGCCTATGAAGACAATACCTGGGAACTGCCCGGCTTGTGGCTGAATGAAGATGAACTCGTTTCGCTGGTGCTGTCCTACCGCCTGGCCTCGGCCGTGCCGGACGCAAGCGTCAAGACGGCCCTGCGAACCTTTCTCAACGACGTCATTGCGCGCCACGCCTGCGCCGACTTCAATATCGATGAAATCAGCGAAAAAATCTCCGTCAAGAACATCGCCTATGCCCGGCCGCGCGAATCTGTTTTTCACCGGATGCTGGAAGCCCTGCTCCGGTCCAGACCGCTCAGGATCGAATACTACTCTCCCCACAACAACCGGTCGAGCGTCCGCGATATCCTGCCTTTGCACCTGCTCAACTACATGGGAACCTGGCACATCATTGCCCATTGTCACGTCAAAAAAGAACTGCGGGACTTTGTCCTGTCGCGCGTGAAATCCGTTACCGCATCGACGGCGTCCATTGCCGTTCCCGCGTCTGCCAAACGGGTCAAGGCGTTCATCCGCCGGACCTTCGGCATTTTCCGCGGCAGGGACACATCCGAAGTCTGCCTCAGTTTTGCCGGGGACATCGCCCCCTGGATTGCCGAGCAGAACTGGCATCCGGCGCAACAGATGACCGTCGGAAAGGACGGCCGGCTCTGCCTGACCGTTCCCGTAGCCGACTTCCGGGAAATCAAGCGGGAAATCCTCCGCTACGGATCTAAGGTGGAAGTGCTCTCGCCCGCCGCCCTGCGGGAGGAAATCAAGAAAGAAATTGGAATGATGAAAACTATTTACACGTAGGACTTCAAATGGGGCGGAGGGGAAGTAGAATAGTGACTGTTGGATAGCGGATGGCGGATAGTGAATGGTGTCCTCCGCCGGCGGAGATGGCGCGAAGCGCCGGAGGTGGATGGTGGGTCAAAATGGCAGCTCAGGCTCAATTAGGTAATACCCAATCAATTAGGTAATAAATTGAGTATTACGTTCCTGAGGTGTTCGGAGTCTTTCCCGGAGGTGCGGCATTAGAAAGAAATATTTTTTCGTCGGACGCTGCATGTCCGATCAGTTTTGCTATGATGAATAAAAATGGCTAGTTTGAGAAACCGCGACCGACTTGTCTTTTTTGATGTCGAAACAACCGGGCTTGACCATAGAAAAGGTCACAGAATCATTGAAATAGGCGCCATCGCTATGGAAAGCAATCAAATCGTGTCCGAATATCAAAGTCTTATTCATGTGGATGTTCCCATTCCCCGGCATGTTTCAAGGATTCATGGAATTACGAATGATATGCTTGCAGGCCAGCCGGAACCGGAAAAAGTGTTCCCGGAAGTGAAAAATTTCATGGCGGATAGCGTTCTGATTGCGCATAACGCCAAATTTGATATAGGGTTTTTGCGATCGGAATTTAACCGGTTGAAATTGAGCTTCACCAATCAAATCTTTTGCACACTGGAAATAAGCCGCAGACGTTACCCGCGCCTGTCGAACTATAAACTTGAAACTCTTTACCGCCACCTGGTCGGGCCGGTCCCTGCGGATGCCCAAAGGCACCGCGCGCTAGCTGACGCCCGCATGGTGGCGGCTGTCTGGATGGTGATGGGTAGAAAATGACTGATTTGACACCTTCATATTACAAGTATTGGGGAAAAGCGGACAAAGAAACGGGACAATATCATTTGTTGCCCTATCATTGTTTGGATGTGGCGGCGGTGGGATGGCTCTTGTTCAACCCGGCGGAACCACTCTGCCAACGTTTAGCAAAGCAGTTAATAGTTAATCCCGAATGGCTTCAGCGGTGGATGGTATTTTGTTTAAGTCTTCACGATATCGGTAAGTTTGCCATTGCTTTTCAGAGCCTGGTTCCTGATCAGTCCACATCACTCGTGCCTTCAAATTCAAGAATGCCTTATTCTGAACGTCACGACACGCTTGGATTTATTCTCTGGCAAGATGTGTTATCTAACAAATGGTTGGATAGTGGTGGACTGAGCCTTGAATCTCGTCATTCCGGCTTGGCAAAACTACTCCGCAATCTTGACCCCTGGATGGAAATCGTTACTGGGCACCACGGCGAACCACCCAAACGAATGCCGATACGCCACCAGAATTTCTTTACCGTTACTGATGAAGATGCCGCTTGCTATTTCCGAGAGGATGTTGCTGCTCTTTTTTTGAAGGATGTTAATGGTGCGGTTCTTGTAGAAAAAGACCTTAAAAAACGTTTGAAGTTCGTTTCATGGCAGTTGGCTGGCGCAGTTGTCCTTGCCGACTGGCTTGGTTCAGGACGCGGCGCAGAATCATATTGCCAGACTAGAGTATCTCTGGATGAATATTGGCAATATCATGCGTTACCGTTTGCAAAGCAGGTTATTGCTAAAACAGATCTAGCTCATTCAGAAATAGCACCATTTATAGGTACCAGTCATTTATTCCCTTTTATCAAGTCCCTTACACCTCTGCAAGATTGGGTCGAAAAGCGGCAGTTGGCTATAAGCAACCAACTCTTCATACTTGAAGATGTTACCGGTGCGGGGAAGACTGAGGCTGCGCTAGTTCTTGCGCATCGGTTAATGGCAAATGGCTTAGGTCATGGTATCTATGTGGCTCTTCCGACGATGGCAACAGCCAATTCTATGTATACGCGCCTTGGAAAGGCCTATCGACGTCTTTTCGGTATGGACGCGCACCCGTCAATGGTTTTGGCGCATGGCGCACGGCATCTTTCGGAGGAATTTCGTAATTCTGTTGGAATGCCTGAATCAGCACCTGCAAATCAGTTCTATTCAGAAGATGAAGAACCCATAGAAGCTTATTGCAGCGCATGGCTTGCCGACAGCCGCAAGAAGGCCTTATTGGCTGAAATAGGTGTGGGAACGCTCGATCAAGCCTTGTTGGCGATTCTACCGGCAAAGCATCAATCGCTTCGAATGTTAGGGTTGGCCCAAAAGCTTCTCATCGTGGATGAAGTGCATTCATACGATCCATACATGAACCAGTTACTGCAAACACTCATCGAAGCACACGCCAGGCAGGGCGGAAGCGCCATCCTTCTTTCGGCAACCTTACCACACCAGATGCGTGAAAAATATGTTCGTGCCTTTTGCAAGGGCACGGGTATAAATGTGCCAACACTCGAAGAATCGCCTTCTTATCCTCTTGCAACACACGTTCCAACTCTTGAACAATCTGAAACTGCGCTGACAACGCGGCATGAAGTTGAGAGAGCGGTTTCAGTTACTTTTATCGATGAGATTGATGATGCGTTGAATTTGCTCCGTGATGTTGTCAAGAAAGGACAGTGTGCCTGTTGGATAAGAAATACGGTCAAAGATGCCCGCGCTGCCTATGACACGCTTGTAAACCAGGAATGGGTAGATAAAAATAAGCTGACTCTTTTTCACAGCCGATTTGCAATGGTGGATCGCCGAAGGATAGAAACGAAGACGCTTGATCTTTTCGACAAAAATTCCACTGCGGAAAAACGCCAAGGTCAAATACTTATTGCCACGCAAGTTGTGGAACAGTCGCTTGATCTCGACTTTGATGTGATGATCTCGGATCTTGCCCCCATAGATCTGCTTATCCAAAGAGCCGGGCGACTGCACAGGCATGTACGAGATGCTGCCGGTAATCATCTTAAAACAGAAGGGGCTATCGACCAGCGCGGCGAGACTTGTCTGTATATATTTGGACCAATGCCGACAGAAACACCGGCGGAAGATTGGTTGAAATCAAAATTACCGGGAACGCAGGCTGTTTACCAACATGTTGGGCAGCTATGGCTTACCCAGCAGCGGCTTTTGCCATCAAAAAAAATATGCATATCGCGTGATGCACGTATGTTGATCGAAGGGGTTTATGGTGAACAAGATCAGGCATTTATCCCTGATACATTGTTAAATTTTTCCTTCAATGCCGAAGGTGAAGCTGGAAGCAAGCGGGGGATGGCGCAACTCAATGCCCTTAAACTGGAACAGGGTTATACCCGCACAAGTGCAGAAGATAGCGGCGGGTGGGACAAGGAAACGAGAATCCCAACACGCCTTGGCATTGACACCATGACCGTTGCACTTGCCCGAATAGATGGTGACCATCTAAAGCCTTATGCTCAAGAGAAAGAATTTGCCTGGGAATTGAGCATGATCGATTTACCCAAGAAAAACTGGGGGAAAATACAGGAAAATATTCCCGCACGGCTTCATGGAATCATCAAACGCTTGAAAGAAGATATCAAGATGTTGAAATGGATTGAAGTGTTGCCACTGACGGAAGAGATTACCCGTTATTATGATTCAGATACGGGGTGGGGATTAAACAAGGAGGTAAGTGATGAATCTGATTAGCGATGAATGGCTGCCGGTGATACGGGCCAGCGGGAAGAAGGACAAAATTGCACCCTGGCAAATTGCCGAGATGGATGATCCTGTCATAGAGCTTAATGCCCCGCGTCCTGACTTTCAAGGTGCGCTCTATCAATTCCTGATCGGGTTGCTTCAAACATGTTTTGCCCCAGAAGATTCTGATGAATGGGTGGAATATTGGAAGACACCACCAGATATAAGATTGTTACAGACCAGGTTCATGAACGTTGCCTCTGCATTTAGGATTGAATGTGGCGATGAATTCCCTGCGTTACCCGTGTTTATGCAGGAGCCCTATCTTGTCGCAGAAGAGAAAAAAGAGATATCGGGACTACTCATTGACGCGCCTGGTGATAAAACGATACGGGAGAATCTTGATCATTTCATTAAACGCAACAACGTTGTGAATATTTGCAAAGCCTGTGCAGTTACAGCATTATTCACACTTCAAATCAACGCGCCAGCAGGTGGTGTTGGACATAGAGTGGGACTCCGCGGTGGTGGGCCGCTGACGACACTCATATTACCAACTGAAGAAACGACACTATGGTGTAAGCTCTGGCTAAATGTCCTGGATATCGATAATTACGTCAACGGTATTGAACAGCCAACACAGGATGTATTCCCTTGGATGGGGAAGGTTCGTATATCAGATAAGGGTGGCGTGGATACCCGTCCAGAAGATGCTCACCCACTGCAAGCTTATTGGGGAATGCCACGTCGAATCAAACTCATCCCATCAGAAGCTGCTCATGGGACATGTGATCTTTGTGGTGTTCACGATAGTAAGTTAATCAAGGATTATTTTACACGTAACTATGGCATCAACTATGTGGGTGAGTGGGTACATCCACTTACACCATACCGATTTGATGCAAAGAAGAAAAATCCACCGCTATCCGTCAAAGGTCAAAAGGGTGGATTGGGATATCGCCATTGGGTTAGTCTTGTTCTTGCACATTCAGACGATGCGGACAGCGTGGCAAAGATTGTTAAGATTTACATGTCCCAACGTGCAAGAGAAATTGGAAGTCAACGAGTTGCCCGTCTTTGGTGTTTTGGATATGACATGGAAAATATGAAGGCCCTGTGCTGGTATGATCACACATTACCACTTTTTCATCTCGATTCTGCTCAACGGGATAACGTCCTTTCTTGGGCCAGTGATTTAATCAATGCAGCATGGGATGTTACTAAAAACCTACGCGGACAAGTCAAGGCTGCATGGTTTCGCCGACCAGGGGATGTGAAGGGTGATATGAGCGCCCTAGTGCAGGAATTTTGGGAAAAAAGTGAACCCGTTTTTTATCAGCTACTAGAACAACTTACTAACTTTCCTGGCGATCAACGCCTAGTGCCAGCAATAATTTATGCTGAATGGCTAACGAAATTGCAGACGCTTGCTTACAATCTCTTTGATGCGTGGGCATTAAATGGCACGGCTGAAGATCTTGACATGAAACGTATTATTGCAGCCCGGAATGAGTTAAAAAGCAAATTGAACGGGAGCAAACCTATGAAAGCATTAATCGCAAAAGCCAATATTGGAAAGGGAGGTAAAAATGCAGCAAACACAACAGTATCGCTTCCTTAAAAACAAAGAAACCCACGAGAATTTACGTTTTTGGTGGGAGTCACTCGACAAAAATCGTGGTGATCGCGCACGCTTGCGGCGTGCAGAAAGGCCGGATGATGTTCTGCTGACCGAAGCATTCTTCCGTTTCCTTAAACAGATGCCGGAAGAATGGTCTGCGCCGAAAGAACTTTTCACGTCGGCAATAGTAGCAGCAGCCCTATCGCATATTGAGGTGCCACAAAACAGTGAAACGTTTGCAACCCAACTTGCCTTGCCTAAGCAGGGTGGAAAAAACGCACGCATGAGCGAGCTGCGTTTTCAACAACTGCAGAAAAGCCGTGATCCCGAAGAGTTCTTCAGGCGCTTGTTGCGGGCAATTAATCTGGTGGAGAATAAAGTCAATATTGTTTCACTGGCTGAAAGCATTCTTCACTGGATGAATGAATATCGTAATGGTGCTGATCGCGATCCGCAAAAACGGATCACCATCAGATGGGCTACAGATTACTATACTGAAATATTAAAGCATAAATAGGAGGAATAAAATCATGAGCCGTTTCGTACAACTTCATCTATTGACTTCGTATCCACCCGCAAACCTTAATCGCGACGACCTTGGCCGCCCCAAAACCGCAAAGGTGGGTGGTGTTGACCGGCTTCGCACGTCGTCACAAGCAAACAAACGCGCATGGCGAACATCAGAAATATTTGAATCAAACATTAAGAATGGTATCAGGACAAAGATGATTGGTGTTGATGCATTCAACAAACTTTCTGCCTTCCCAGCATTAAGTCGTACTATAAAGGAGGATATCGCAGGGAATATTGCACAGGTTTTTGGTAAATTGAAAAACAACTCCTTGGAACTTGAAACATTGGTGTTCATTTCAGACACAGAACTCTCCAAAATTGATGATATCATTAACAGCTACAGTAATGGATTAAGTGGTGCAACAGAAGAATCAAATTCTTTAGGTGTTAAATTATTCACAATCCTCTCTTCCGATATACAATCAACATTAAATCCTTTGATTAGTGCGTATTCCGACGCAAGTCGCCACTCGATTCCGATTCATTCCGCCACCTGATTCCGATTTAAGTCGCCACCGGATTCCGAAGCATTTCGCCACCCCCTGGGAGGTGAGGAAAGGACGCTGG
>Ga0123335_1002844_pt1 | contig 25098 bp, 19 predicted proteins | sample BiotimSIPDNA_2_FD_89707 | JGI IMG/M metagenome (GOLD analysis project Ga0123335, IMG submission 89707) | Anaerobic biogas reactor microbial communites from Washington, USA - Biogas_R2 time_0 SIP DNA | ecosystem: Engineered > Bioreactor > Anaerobic > Unclassified | place: Washington, USA...
CCAGTTCCGCTTCGGTCTGCGGCGTCTCGACGTGTTGCAGCCAACGTCGCGGCAACCTCATCGGCCCGACGTCCAAAAGTCCAGCTTTGTTGCCATGCACTCGATGCCAAAGGCTCGACCATCGCCAGGCATCCGCCGTTTCGACCATATTCGCCCGCTGCGGATTTCGCTCCACATAACGCAGCACCTCGATTGAGCACATGGTAGGCGTATCCTCCGGTTGAGACTCGCAATCGTCGCGGCATGGCCAAAGATTACCATTTTCCGTCGATCCTGCCAAGATAAAGACTCCCGACCCCTTTAACCCTTTAACCGTTTACCGACGCCGGCCGGACTGCTGGGTTGGCGTGCGGGTGCGCGTCGGCGCGGCCGGTTGAGTTTGTCTGCTTCGCGGTTGCGTAGTCTGTTGCCTGGTCGTCCTGGCGCGCCAATCCGTAGTCCGGCTGGTCGTGCCGCGAGCCGCGCGGCCGGCGTCGGCTGGCGAGCCGGTCGTCGTTTGCACGGCATCGCCCAACAGGGCGGAAAGGGCCGAACTGACCGCCGCCGGATTCGACTGGCGAAGCGTCACCACCTCGACCATTTCATCTTCTTCCGAGGCCGCCTGATCGAGCAGGCCGACCAAGTTGCGCACTTCCTCGAAGAGTTTTTCGGGGGCGGCCACGACCAGCGAGTTGGTTCGGGTATCCACGCCGATGGACATTTTCGGCGCGGCGTCTTGGTTGCTGCTCGCTCCGGCAGCGCCTCCCCTGGCGTTCATCCCCGGCATCATCATTCCTCCCGGCCTCCGAGCAAACATCTGCTGCATTATCTGTTGCGGGGTGACCGCGCCCCCGCCGGTCATGCGGTCCTGATACACGTCCTTGATAACTTGGGCGATTTCTGAAGCCGACGTGTGCAGCACCGGAATCATCCGCGGTTTCGGTTGCACGGGCACGTCCTCAGGCCCCTCGCGGCGATCGAGGATCGTCAGTATCTCCTCGATCATGTCCACGTCGGCCGGTGCCGCTTGCACCAGCAGGGCGTTGAGCCGGTCGTCGGGCGTGATCGAAATCGGACCCACCGGCGTCAATCGGCTGATAGCGCTCAGGGCGGTGGATAGGCCGGAGGTGTCCGGCTGGGCGGCGGGCGCCGCGGGAGCGCCGGGTTGGCGTGTTCCCGGAGGACCCTGGAAAGCGATGGGCGATGATAGCGCAAATATCTGATTGAGCCGCTCCGCCACGGCTGTCGCCTGAGCGTTGCGCAGATAAAACACCGTCAGCTTCGGCTGGCCGCTGGACGACCTGCCCTGGAGCGAATCAAACAACGCTTCGAGCCGGTCCAACGCTTCCAGATCGTCCGAGGAGATGTAAAGCCCCTCGGGGCCGGAAAAGATGAATATCGGCGGACGTTGCGAAGCCTTGGCGGGGGGCGGCGCGCCCTGGTCAACCGCTGCGTCCTCGCTTCCGCCCTGAAGAACCGCAAACCTCACGGGCGACGGGGTTCGCTCGTTCGCGCGGGTGGAATTAACCGGCGGCGGGCGGGTAAGCCCGCGCTCCGTCTCCTCGGCCGGTTCCCCGCCGCGCGGCGAGCCGGGCATGGGCGTGCGCTCGTCGATCAAACCGCGGCGTGCGGACGGATTGCCCGACGAACCGCGCTGCTGATCGGGCGGCAAGGCCACCCGCAACTCGTTCTCGCCCAACGCCGGCCAAAGAACCTTCAGCCGTTCGATCATTTGCCGGGTTTCAGCGTCGGCTATCGGCAGCAGGCGGAGTTTGCCGCCCGACCACGAACGGCTGGAGCCGGCAGTTTCGCCCAGCTTTTCGAGCAATTGCCGAATTTGCGCGATCTGCAAACCGCTGCCGCGAATCAACAATTGGCGGTTGGCCAGATCCGCGTCAACGCTCGGGGCCTTGTCGTCTTTATCGCTAAACAGGCGATTGATGGCCAATACGGCCATCTGCGGCTCGACGGTTCGCAGCGGAATAACTTCGACGGTCTGCGCGTCGCGGCGCATTTGTTCGACAGTGGCGCGAACCGTGGCTTGTTCGGTCGGTCGGGCCAGCGCAATCAGCTTGCCCGTCTTCGGATCGATGGCCAAGCGAACGCCGGGAAATTCCGCCAGCAACGTCTGCATGACGCGAAGCACCGAATCGGGATCGGCCGGTGCCAAGTCGTAGACTTCGAGCTGCGGCGCCGCTTGCGGCCCGGCTTCCTGCGGTTCGCCGAAGGCCGGCTGCCCCAACATCTCCAGCGTTTTGGCGACCTGGCGCAGTCGATCGGGCCGACCGGCGACCAGCAATCGCAAACCTCCGGGATCGGCGGCGAATCGCAGCGTGCCGTCCGCCGTGGCGTTCGAGCCTTCCTTGATATCGAACATCTGCCGCAACAGGGCAAGCGCCTCGGTCGGTCCGATAGTCGAAAGATCAAACCAACGCAACTCATGTTCCGCCGGGTCGCGGGCCTGCTCGGCGCGTTGCAGTACGTCGCGAATCTCTCGCAGTCGGCCGCCGGTCTCGGTGATCATCAGTTGCTTCGCCTGCGGGAGAACGACGATCTTGCCCTGCGGACCGAGCAGCTTTTCAACCTCTCGGCGAGCCTCTTCGGCGTCGATGTTCAGGAGTTGAAAGCGGGTGGAAATCAACTCGTAGCTGCCTCGTTTGTCCAACTCTTCCAAGGGCACTTGAGTGACCAGCGAAGCGGGGACGCCGTCGGCCAGATTCACCAGCATCAACATCCGGTCGCGGAGAACGAGCGTGTATCCCTTGGTCAAAAGGACGCTGTTGAGCAGATCGATCGCTTCGGCCGGAGTATAGGTTCGTTCGTCGCGATAGTTGAAGGTGCCCGTCGGGGGAGAGTCGAGAATCAACGAGTAGCCCGCCTGTTCGGCGAACCAGTCCAAAACGTCGGCCCACGGCTGATAGCGGAAATTGAAACGGAGCCGCTTGGGTTCCCCCGGTTCCGGTTTCGCGGCCGGATCGGCGGAAGCCGGCTCCGGCGCGGCGGGAACTGCTTCTCCCGACGATTTTTCGACATCTATCTCCGCAGCGGGCACGGCTGGTTCCGACGGCTTTTCGACATCTATCTCCGCAGCGGGCGCGGCTGGTTCCGACGGCTTTTCGACGACATTCGGCGCGGCGGGAACTGTTTCGCCCAACGGCTTTTCGACATCTACCTCCGCGGCAGGCGACGATTCTTTCGTCGGTTCTCCGATAACCTCCGTCGCGGCGGCGGGCTGATCGGCCGGAGTTGATTCCGCTACGCAACGACCGGCACAAATCCACGCGCCGACGGCCAAAATCGTAATAATCAAACTGTATATAATGCGTCGCATTTAATGTTTCTCGCTCCGGATCGGCCGGAAATCAATCGTTGCTAACAGAAAACCCTCCTTGTCCCCGGTTCCATTATAGTTAGCCCGCGTCGAGGCCGCAAATTAGTTGCCATTGCACGTCTCTAACACTCTCTTGCGATTCGCCGGCGCAATTTACTGCATCCACCAGGGTTTTGGCCGTCCTTCGTTTGAAGTCCCGCCGCGTTCGGCCGGTGGGTTTGGGCGCGCCGGAGCCGATCCGGACGGGGCCGCGCCGGATGATGGCGCGCCGGCCGTTGCCGAGTTCCCGCCGCCCGGGTTAAGACACTCTTCCGGCGTGATTATTCCATCGCGATTCTTGTCGTAGCGGAAGAATTCTTTCACCTTCGCATCGGTCCACTCTTTAGCGAATTCGGCCATCGACACTTGACCATCCATGTCTTCATCGCGTTCGATAAACCAACTGGGCAACCCCTTGGGCAGGCGTTCTTGCGGCGAGGCAAACCGGGGGGGAGCGCTGCTGCTCGGCCCCGCAGAGGCTCCGTCGGTTGGCGGGCCGGGTTCAGCCCCGCCGCTTTCACTGCCGCCGGTCTCGCCGCGCCAGCCTGGCGGACGATCTCGCTGTTGCGCGGATTGGTCTGATTGGGCGGCTGTCTCATCCGGCGGGCCAAAACCAGGAACCTGCTTCACTTGATGCTCGTTGCCAAAACCTGGTACCAAAGATTCTTCTTGTCCCTGCTTGTTCCGTGACGAGTCTTGCTCGGAACCATCGCCGCCATCCCTCCTAGAGGCATTATCACCGGGTCTTCTACTCAACGCCGCCCCCAATTGATTCAGTACGATCCCTTTGGCGGGGTCTTGACCAAGTCTGGCGGCAAGGAAGCCGAACATCTGGCGGTACTCGGGCGGGACTTCATTCTCGCGGACGACGCCGTCGCCATCGGCATCCATTCCCCGTAAGAATCTTTCGATGCGAGCGGAGCGGTCATTGTCCCTCTCGGTTGGATCGCCGCGTTGGGATCTCTCACAGCGAGATTCATTTCGGCCCTCCATTCGACCTTCTGCACGGCTACCATCGCGATCACCGCCGCGGCCTTCCCGGGCTTCACTGCGGCTATCTCTCCACCCCCCCCGCGGCTGAAACTGGCTGAACGCAGCCGATGAATAGCCGATAATTAAAGCGGTCAGCAAGACGAGAATCGTGTTTCTTCTCATCTCGGACACCTCCTCATCGAAGGGCCAACATACCTATTCGCGCATATAATTAGCGCACAGACTCCACTATAATCAAACACTGCGGGCGACGATAGGTTTCGGTATTTTCAGAAAAATCCAGAAAAACCCCGCTCGCGGATGGGGTGATGCTTGCCAGACACCCACCATTATGGTGTGACGATTGTGGTTCGATCTGACAGCTACAATGCGCTGAACTACCGAAAAAATCACAATTATAAAAATTCTCCGATACTTTCTTGCCGCTGCGGTGTTACATAAAATATGGTTGGTTATGTATCCCCGTCCCAGAAAATGGAAAAGGAGCGTTTCATGCGAGTCGTATCGTTTCGAGTTTATGGCGTTATTGCGGTTGGTCTCGCAATCGTGCTGGCCGCAACCGCCGCACAGGCCCAGGGTCCGCAACGCGGAGGCCGACCATCCGCTAGAGGCGGTATGGTCATGGGCCAAATGGATTTATTCCGACTGATCGGGATCGAACAGGTGCAAAAGGAAATCGGCCTGACCGACGAGCAAAAAGCCGAGTTGGACAAACTCCGCGAAGAGATGCGCCGAGATCGTGGCGCCCGCGAAGGGATGGAAGGCTTGCGCGACCTCAGCCCGGAAGAGCGCCGCGAACGCATGGAAGAAATGCGAAAGAAGTTCCAGGAAGAGGCCGCCAAACGCGCTAAGGAAACCGAAGCGAAATTGGCCGAACTGCTCAAGCCGGAGCAACTTCTGCGACTCAAGCAGATCCAGTTGCAATTGGGCGGCGTCTACGTTCTCCAACGGCCGGAAGTCGCCGAACATCTCGGACTGAGCGAAGACCAAAAAACGCAACTCAAAACCATCTCCGACGAATCCGCTGAAGAAATGCGCAAACTGTTTGGTTCCGCCAGGGGCCAGGACGTCGATCGCGAGAAAATCCGCGAGCAAATGCAACAGCTAAACGCGGATGTGCAGAAAAAGTCCATGGCCGTGCTGAACGACGAGCAGAAACAGAAGTTCGCCGAAATGATGGGCGAGCCTTTTGAACTGGACCGCTCGGCGATGTGGCCCCGCGGCGGCGACCGACGCGGCGAAGGTCGCGACGGCCAACGCGGCCAACGCGGCCAACGCGACGGCCAACGCGGCCAACCGCGCGGCGAACAAATCTAAGCGGCCAGTCCCGCTTGATGAATGTTTTTCCGATGCTTCGCGCAAATTGCATCGTGGGGCATGTCCGCGGGTAACACTGCGGGCGTGCGCGCGAATATGCGGTGTTTTTCAGCCGGGGGCAGTTTGCCCCCGGCTGTTGTTTGCAGTTTCAAAAGACGTTTTCTCGGTAAGCATAACCTCCGGGAAAAAAGGCTACGGCTATGCAACTGACCAAGCTGTTTCTCAACGCCGGACTGCTCGACCAGCAGCAGATAGACCTGGCGCGCCAAGCGGCGTCCGACGGCCGGCGGCTTGACGAAGCGGCCGTCCAGTTGGGATTTATCACCGAGGAGCAGTCGCTACGCGCCATCGGCGATGCGCTCGGGCTGCCGTTCGTCGATCTCCCATCGGCCGAAATCGACCTCGAGCTGCTGGAGACCTTTCCGCCCGCGGTGATCTATCGGGAGTTCCTTTTTCCGTACCGGCAGGAGAACGGAACGCTGTTGGTGGCCACTTCCGACCCGTTCAACCTCTATCCGTTGGACGAACTCGGGGCGGCGCTCAACAAGCGGGTAGCGCCGGTCTTGGCGCTGCGGTCAGAAATCGCCTCGCTGATAAAAACGCACCTGGGCGTGGGCGGCGAAACGATCGACCGCCTGATTGCCCAAAGCGACGCCGAGGAAATCAGGGTGGTCGACGAGGCCGAGGACGACGGCTCGGAACTCTCGCAGATGGCACAGGAACCGTCGGTCGTCCGGCTGGTCAACGAAATCCTCCTGGAGGCGATCGACATCGGCGCCAGCGACATCCACATCGAATCGGAACAACACGATTTGCGGATACGCTACCGGCTCGACGGCGTGCTTCAGCCGCAGCCGGTCCCCCCGGAGATCAACCGCTTCCGTGCGGCGATCATCAGCCGGCTGAAAATCATGTCGCGGTTGAACATCGCCGAGCGCCGCTTGCCCCAAGACGGCCGCATCGAATTGAAGGCCGGCGGACGCGAGGTCGATATCCGCGTCTCGGTCATACCCATGATTCACGGCGAGGGGATCGTGCTGCGCTTGCTCGACAAGAGCCGCATGACGTTCTCGCTTTCCAACTTGGGCATGAGCGACGATCTGTGCCAAACCTTCCGCCGCCTGATCTGTCTGCCGCACGGAATCATTCTGGTGACCGGCCCCACCGGTTCCGGCAAGACCACGACGCTCTACGGCGCTTTGCAGGAAATCCGCAACGACCAGACAAAAATCATCACCACCGAAGACCCGGTCGAATACAAGCTGCCCGGAATCAGCCAGATCCAGGTGCATCAGAAGATCGGTTTGACGTTCGCCAACTCGTTGCGTTCGATCCTCCGCCACGATCCCGACGTGGTGCTGATCGGCGAAATCCGCGACTTGGAGACCGCCGAGAACGCGATCCAGGCGTCGCTGACCGGCCATTTGGTTTTCAGCACGCTGCACACGAACGACGCGGCCGGGGCCTATACCCGGTTGATCGACATGGGCGTCGAGCCGTTTCTGGTCTCCAGCACCGTCGAGGCGGTAATGGCCCAGCGATTGATCCGCACGCTATGTCCATTGTGCCGCGAGGCGTTTCGGCCCGCCAGAGAGGATTTACCCCAGGATTTCCCCTTCGAGCGGTTGTCCGGGCAAGAGGTGATCTATCGCGCGGCGGGTTGCCGGGAATGCCGGCAGATGGGTTACAAAGGACGCGTCGGACTGTTCGAACTGCTGGTCTCCACCGACCACATCCGCCAGTTCACTCACGACCGCGCCAGTTCTTGGGAGATCAAAAACGCCGCCGTCGGCAGCGGCATGAAAACGCTCCGCCAAGACGGTTGGGAGAAAGTGCTGGCCGGCAGAACGACCATCGAGGAGGTTGTGCGGGTAACGAAGCGAAACGAGGTGAGCGGAGATGCCGCAATTTAGTTACATCGCCCGAAACGCCGACGGCCAACAAAGCGCCGGCACCATCGAGGCCGCGTCGCGGCACGAAGTGCTCGCGACGCTGGCCGGCCGGGCACTGTTTCCCATCACGGTCGAGGCCGAGACCAAGACGGCGGTCTCCTTCCTCCGCCGGCGCCCATCCGGTCAAGTGTTGGCGACGACGCTCGGGCAGTTGGCCGACCTGATGAAAAGCGGCGTCCCCCTATTGCGATCGCTCGACGTGCTCAAACGCCAGGCTTCTCACGCCGGCATGCGCGAGGTGCTCAACGATTTGCACCGCCAGGTGGAGAGCGGCGCTTCCTTGGCCGAGGCCATGCAACATCACGAAAAAACATTTCGGCGGATGACCGTCAGCATGGTCCGCGCCGGCGGCGAGGGCGGATTCCTGGAAGAATCGCTCGCCCGAGTGGCTGGATTCATCGAAACCCAAGAAGACCTAAAAGGGCGAACCATCGGAGCCATCGCCTATCCGGCGGTGCTGGCGGGTTTCGGCGCGTTGGTCATCGTTTTCTTGCTCGTGTTCGTCGTCCCGCGATTCGAGGCAATCTTCGAAACCTTGCGGCAACGAGGCGAACTGCCCGTGCTGACCGATTGGCTGCTGGCCACAAGCCATTTTCTCTGGCGATGGATTTTCTGGATCACGGCCGTTTTGGTACTGCTGATCGTAGCGGCGGCGAGATGGTTGTCCACCGAGGGGGGCGGTCGATGGCAAGACCTGACGAAGCTGCGGCTTCCGGTGGCGGGCAATATTTTCCGCAACCTGGCCATCGCCCGCTTCTGCCGAGTCCTGGGAACGCTGCTGTCGCACGGAGTGCCCATCATCCGCTCACTGAGGATTTCCAGCGAATCGGCTGGAAACCGCGTGCTTGCCGAGGCGGTGGTCGCGGCTACCGAAAACATCTCCGCCGGAGAAACCTTGGCGCAACCCCTCTCAAAGTGCCGGCATTTTCCCGACACCATCGTGGAAATGATCGCCGTCGCCGAGGAATCGGCCAACTTGGAAAAAGTGTTAATCGACATTGCCGATTCGCTCGAACGGACCACATTCCGCAAACTGGATTTGGCAGTGCGCTTGCTGGAACCCGTTATGTTGTTGATAATGGCCTCCGTCGTGCTGCTGCTGGTCATCGCCCTGTTGTTGCCGATGTTCAAAATGAGCATGACGATGCAGTAAATCAATCAATCGGACAATATTTGAAGAAAATTTGGAGGAACAATCATGTGCAAGTCGCGCAAACGCACGCGCCGCGGCGGTTTAACCCTGATCGAAGTCTTGCTGGTGCTGATGATCCTGGTGATCCTGGCCTCGCTGGCGGTGGTTGCCATCGGTCCGATGCAGCGCGGCGCCTACATCAGGGCGGCCAAGGCGCAGATCGACATTTTCAAGACGCCGTTGCAGGCTTACCGGCTCGATCTGGCCGCGTACCCGAACACGTCGCAAGGTCTCGAGGCCCTGCGCGCGTCCCCCGCCGACCTTGCCAACCCGACTAAATGGCAAGGCCCGTATCTGGATCGGGAGGTGCCGCTCGATCCCTGGGGGAATCCGTATCGGTATGAATATCCGGGAAAATATCTGATCGACGAGCCGGACATTTGGTCCTACGGACCGGACGGCATCGACGGGACCGAGGACGACATCGGCAACTGGATGCAGGAGTGATGCCCGTGAAGTTTCGTTCATTGGAGAGAAAGCAGCGGCCGGCGCGCCAAGCCCTCACGCTGCTCGAGGTGCTGTTGGTGCTTGCCGTTTTAGCGTTGCTGGCCGCCGCCGCTTGGCCGTCGCTGGAGCGTTCCCTGGCCGACCAGCGGCTGCGTAACGCCGCCGACGTGGTCCGCGCGGAATGGTCTCATGCCCGGGCGAAGGCCATGTCTTCCGGCGTCGCGCAACAGTTCTGCCACGAGCCGGACGGCCGGGGCTATTGGATCGAAGCGCGCGACGAGGGCACGGCCGTCGCGAACGCTGACGCCGCCGCGCCGTCCGCGGCCGCGGACGGTTTCGCCGACGCGCGCCGTCCCGGGCAGTCGTTCCTGCCCGACGGTATCTTTTTCTTCACGGAAAACACCCCGATCATTTTCTATCCCGACGGTGCTTGCACCACGGCGCGGATCGTTTTGCGAAACGAAAACGACCGCGGCATCGCCTTGTCCATCCGTGGGCTGACGGCCGTTTCCGCCGTCGGCGAAATATTCCAGTTGGAGGAGGTGGCGCAATGAACAAGGCCGCCCGCCCGGGATTAACCTTGCTGGAGGTAATTCTCGCCCTGGCGATTCTCGGCGGCGCGATCGCCGTGATCTCGCAGGCCTCGTGGAGCGGCTTGGAAAACGCACGGCGGACCAGGGATTTCGTCCGCGCCGAATTGCTCGCCGAAAATCTGATGAGCGAAATGCTGATTGGCGCCCGCCCCCTTGAGGCTGCGCCGGAGACGGCTTTCGATGAAGAGCAATGTCCCGACGAAGCCGACCGCTGGACGTTTTCCATCGAAGTCTCGCCCGCGGCCGTCTCGGGCTTGCTGGCAATATGCGTGACGGTCCGCGAGAAGACCGATTTGCCTCACGGCGTGGAGTTTTCGCTCCTGCGTTGGACGTTGGATCCAAACGCCGAAACTAGCGAATCGGAGTAGCAACGTCGCGCGGCCCGTCGCACGGTCGGTTTTTACGTCATCAATCAAACAAACTCATGGCGAACGATTCTCGCAAACACCGCCGACGCGGCTTTACCCTGTTGGAAGTCATCCTGGCCGGAATGCTGACGGCCGTAGTCATGCTGGCCGTCGCCACCGGTCTGGAAGTGCAGCTCCGCGCGTTCATCTCCGGCCGCGAGAGCGTCGAGCGGGCCCAACTGGCGCGGGTATTGCTCCACAAAATAGCCGACGATTTGCGGGGGCTGGCGCCGCTGCAAACCGACGACGCCGGCGGGGCGCCGACGGCCGCCCCGATCGACGATGACGACGAGTTCGACGACCTCTGGGAAGACGACTGGGGAGCGGATTTCGAGTTCCTCGACGAGGAAGAAGAACCGTTCGTCGCCGACGACGATTCCGCGGCGGTTCTGCCGCCCATCGGGCTGCGCGGCGAACTCGACTGGCTCAGGATCGACGCCCTGCTGCCCATCCGTTCGGAACAGCCCCCGGAATCCGGCTTGTTGCCGGCCGAAGAATCAGCGCCGCAAGTGGCGGGCGAACTTCGCTCGATCGCCTATTACTTCATCGAGTCGAACGCGCTGTTTGCCGAGGCGGCCTTGCAGTCTCCCGAAGAACCGCGCGGCGGACTGGCGCGGCGAGAACTTGACCGGATTGCCGCCGTACGCGCGGCGGAACTCGGACAACTCGACGATCACGACCAAGACGCGCCCTCGTTGGCTCCCGAGGTGATCGGCATGGAATTCCGCTACTTCGACGGCGCCGAATGGCTCGAATCATGGGACAGCGCCGAAACCGGCTCGCTGCCGAAGGCGGTCGATGTTCGGCTGTTCTTCGCGGCGAAATCATCGCGGGGCGCAATACCTTCATCGACGCCGGCGACGGCGACCTCCGGCACGGACGAAACGCCGCGGGTGCAATACCGCTTGATCGTGCCGATACCCGGAGGAGGATCATGACGTTAGTCATCCTTCATTGCCGTCCGCGAGCACGCCGCAAGGCGCTGGTTTTAGTCGTCGTCTTGGTGGTTGTAACGTCGCTGAGTCTCGGCGCGCTGGCTTTTTCGTTGCTGATGGTCGGCGAGCGGGAAGTTGCCCAAGCCGCCGGGCGGCGGATTCAAGCACTGGCGCTGGCCGAGTCGGGCATCGAAGCGGCGAGGCAATTGCTCGGCGAACAGCCCGACGCCCGATCGCCCGACGGCGCATGGTTCGAAAACGCCGAACGCTTCCAGGGCGTCCTGATCCTCGACGGCGAGACGCCTCGGGATCGGGGCCGCTTCTCGATCGTCGCCGCCGACGGCGGCGAGATGAGATTCGGATTGGAGTGCGAATCGTCGAAGTTGAACCTGAACGCCATTTTGCAGGACGGCGGCGACGCGACGGCCGCCCGCCAACGGCTGATGGTCCTGCCGGACATGACCGAGGAAATCGCCGACGCCATTCTCGACTGGATCGATGCGGACGACGAGCAGCGGGAATTCGGCGCCGAGGCCGACTATTACCAATCGCTCGACGTTCCCTATCGCCCTTCAAACGGCCCGCTCCGCTGCCTGGAGGAGTTGTTGCTGGTGCGCGGCGTAACGCCCCAACTGTTATACGGGGCCGACAGGAACCGAAACGGCCTCATCGACGCGGACGAATCGGCCTTGGACGCCCAACCCGGCTGGGTTCGCTTTCTGACCCTGTTTAGCCGAGAAAGCAATCTGAATCCCGACGGCGAACCGAAAATCGACCTCAACCAGGACGACGCCGAAACCTTGTATGCCCAACTATGCGAGGCTTTCGACGAAGAATGGGCTGTCTTCATCGTCGGATACCGGCAACAGGAAGAGCTATACGAGGATGAGGAAACTCCGCCGGCGGAACAAAACCCACCGGCCGGCGAGGAGTCGGATTCCAACCGGCAGCGCGATGAAAACGAGGAAGAAGAGGAAGAAATCGAATATCAGGATCGGCCGGCCGGACAACTTGACCTGACCAAGCCGCTGAACCAAAAGCTGGACAGCCCGCTCGATTTGATTGGCCGAAAAATCAAGGTAAACTATCAGGAGAGCGAAAAGGCCGCGGTGGTCTCGCCCCTGTTTGCCGATCAATCCGAAGCGATGCGCGAATATCTTCCCAAATTGTTCGAGTTGGCGACCACCGAGGGCGAGAATCCTCCGGCCGGGCGAATCAATCTCAATCTCGCTCCGATCGAGGTGCTGTCGGGCGTGCCCGACGTCGACGCCTCGCTCGCCGAGGAGATTGTTGCCCGCCGCCCGGCCGCTCCCGCGCTCGCCTCGCCGCACCATCGCCATCCGACTTGGCTGCTGATCGACGGCGTCGTGCCGTTGGACAAGATGAAGGCGCTCCTACCCCGCCTGACCGCCGGCGGCTGCGTATATCGCGCGCAGGCGGTTGGATTTTTCGATGAGGGCGGCGCCGTCATCAGACTCGCGGTGGTGATCGACGCCGGCGAGTCGCCCCCGCGGATCGTTTCCGTACAAGACATGACGCCTTTCGGCCGGGGGTTCGATCTGCCCGGCCTAGGCGCCCAACCATAATACAACGACCAGGCAATGTCCCGAAATCTCGCTCTTGAAATCGACGGCCCGGAAGCCAGGGCTTTGCTGCTGACCGCCGCCTGGCAGGTGGACAAGGCGCTGACCATTCCGCTGCCGGCCGCCGCGGGCGACGAGACGGACGACGCCGCGCGGCAGGCCGTGGTCGAGTGTTTGTCGGCGGCGGGAATCAGCCGGGCCGAAACGATCGCCTTGTTCGCCCGCGCGGACGTCGAATTGCGGCTGCTCAATCTTCCTCCCGCCCCCGAGAGCGAGCTGCCCGGTCTCGTCGGTTTTCAGATCGCCCAGGAATTACCCAATTTCGACGCGGACACCCCCTTCGATTACCTGCCGTTGAACGACGCGCCGGGCCAGCCGTGGCGGATTCTGGCCGCCGCGCCGAAGGCCGAGGCCATGCGGCGCGTCCGGTCGATCTGCCGGGACTTGAAACTATCGCTCAACCGCGTCGTGCTTCGCCCCGCGGCGGCGGTTTCGCTCGTGCTGCGCGAGAAACCGGAACTGGCGGATAAATGCTGCTTGTTGATCGAGGCATTCGGTCCCCAAATCGAGTTCGCGGCGATAACCCGGGGCCGAATCTCGCTGTTGCGGAACGTGATCCTGCACGCCGCCCCGGCGGACGACCCCCAAGCCGCCGAGGATTTGATCGCTCAACTACGCCGAACGCTTGTCGCCGTGGCCGACCAAGAACGGGTGGAGACCGTCGAGCCGGTTGTGTTGATCGGCGCCAAGCGGGACCGCGACGCGCTGGAGAAACGGATCGGCAGCGCGACCGGATCGCCGGTGATGACGATCGATCTACAGTCGAAAACGGCGTCGGAACGAGCGTGGCACGCCGTTCCGCCGCCGGATCGCGAGCGTTTCGCCGCGTTGTTGGGGGCGGTCGCCGAAGAGGCGGAAGAGCTGCGGCCGGCATTCGATTTTATCAATCCGCGCCGCCCGCCCGAACCGCCAAGCCGTCGGAACACCTACGTCTTGGCCGGATTGGCCGCCGCCGCGGTTATTTTGGCCCTGGTGGTTTTCAATTGGCTGCAAACCGGCCGACTGAAGGCCGAGCTGAGCGATTTGAAAAACAAGGCCGCCGCGATGGATAAGGAAATCAGGGCGGCTGACAAAACCGTAACCGCCGCCAGCGAGGTCGAAAGCTGGCTGCAAGACGAAGTCGTCTGGCTGGACGAGCTGCGCTGGCTCTCCGAGCAATTTCTGCCGGCGGAAGACGCCATGCTCACGAAACTTAGCGCCGGCAGCACCGGCGGGCGGCGCGAATTATGGCTGGACGGACTCGCCTCGAGCGAGGACGCCGTCGCCGCGCTCGATCGCGGACTAAACGACGACTCGCATCGAGTGGCCGGCAAGACGAAAAGCGCGAATCCTTCGGACGGGCGATATCGCATTCAATTCCGCTCCTCGGTGCGGATCGAGCCGAGGAAGCCGCAATGAAACTGAAAAAACGAGAAAAAACACTGGCTTTGGTCACGGCGGCGATGCTGGCCCTCTTCGGGTTGCAATACGCCTACTCCGCCCTGCGCGGACCGCGCAGTTCGCTGTTGCGCCAAAAAGCGGCGGCCGCGGCCGACGTCCAACGCAAGCAAAACACCCTGAAAAACATCCGCCTGGCCGCCGAAAAACTCGAAGCATGGCGCGAGCGCTCCCTGCCGGCCAACGCCGACACCGCGCAATCGCTCTATCAAAACTGGCTGCTTCAAGTCGCCCGCGACGCGAAGTTTACCGGCACCACGGTCGAATCCGCCCAGAAGCGCCGCCGCGGAGACGTCTATCATGCCTTGCGGTTTACGGTCCAAGCCGCTACGACGATCGACGGTCTGACGGACTTCTTCCACCGATTTTACGACAAGGGCTACCTGCATCAAGTTCTTGCGCTGACGGCTACCCCGCAAGACCGCGGCAATACGCTGCAAATCCAAATGACCATCGAAGCACTCTCGCTTACCGACGCCAAACAGACCAGCGAACTTAGCGAGGCGGCCACCGACCGGAAGCTGTCGTCGCGGGACGTATATCTGAAAACGATCGGCGGCAGGAACCTATTCGCGGCCTACCGACCGCCGCCGCGTCAGCCGTCGCGTCCGCCTTCCGCGCCGTCCTCCAGGCCCGCTCCCCCGCGATTCGACCACGCGCAACACGCCTACCTGACGGCGGTTGTGTCCGTCAACGACCGGCCGCAAGCCTGGATCGTGGCCAGAACGGAAAACAAGCGGTTCCAACTGGCCGAAAACGATGAGTTTCGCGTGGGCGACGCCCAGTGCAAGGTGTTGCGGATCGGAGAGCGGGAAGTGGAAATCGAGATCGACGGGCAGCGGCGTCTGCTGCACATCGGCGAGTCCTTGCGCGACTCGAAACCGCCGCCTTCGCCTTAGAATTAATTAGTTTCTGTTGCGGAAAGCTCCAAATCAGTAGGGTGCGTGCTTGCACGCACCAGATTTCGCGGCAAAACCAGACTGGTGCGTGCAAGCACGCACCCTACGAGGGTTTTCCGCAACAAGAACTAATTACGACCGCCGCGTTTTTTACGCTCGCGGTCATCGCACCCGGCAGCGGAAACGTAGAATGCCGCCTTCGCCCGATCCGAGCGGTTCGCGCAGGGTGCAGCTTACCGCCACCGAATCGCCTTCGTTCGGTTTGGTCGAGAACTCCGCCTCGACGCTGCACTGGGCGCTGTCGGCCATGTATTCCAACCGCGTGTTGAGGCTGTCGATGATCGTGACGTTTTCCAACGTTTGGTTGCCGATGTTGTCGAACCGGATGGTGAAGTAGACGTCTTCACCCGGCTTGGCGAAGGGCGTCGAGGCGACTTTGATCAGGCGCAATTTCGGTTCTCCCGGCGGCGAGGAAACCGTATATACCGAAGCGGCCTTGTCGTACTTTACTTCGGCCATCGCTCCGGTGCGGTCGAGAATTACCTGAACCGCCTGGACGTGCTCCCAAGCGACGGCCGCCGTGGATGCAGTGGCGAGGAACGGCATTTCGGCCTCCTTGAAGATGCCGAAGCGGATAATCGACAAATTCTCGTAAGCCTTGAAGGCGTCTTGGAAGCCGCGCGGATGTACCGCGCTCGACATCACGCCGTCGCCTTGTTTGGAACGCATGGCGACGGCGGGCCGCGCGGCCGATTCGCCGGCCGCTTGGATGTTTTGTTCCGCGTCGGCCACGATTTGCAGCGCGGTGGGCGAATCGATGTGTTCCGGCAGATGTACGCCGCCGGCCTGTTGGCGTTCTTCGTGCGCGACCAGACTGACCACTTGGCGCACGGCGCCGAAACGCGGCGCGTAGAGATAGACTTTATTGCTCGGCTCGACGATCGAACGGCCGTCGGGCGTGTTGGCCACGGCCACGGTGTCTTCCATTTCCACGCCGCCGACGATGCCTTGCCCGCTCACGGCGGCCTGCACGTTGATGTCGCCCCCGTCGCGGATATACTCATCCGGCGGCCAGGGCCGGCTGATGCCCGGCGGCGCCCAGGGGCCTTGCGGCTCGTAAGCCAGCGGCGTCTGTTCCATTTGATTGTCCCAACCCCCGGCCGCCGACCGATCGATCATTCCGACCGCGGCGGGCATTCCGGTATAGGCCGACTGCGGGAGCGAATCGCCGTATCCGGCCGTGTGTCCGTGGAAGGGGTCCACGGGGCATTGCCGTCCGCCCGGCCCGCGGCAGGAACAGAGTATCAGCGTGCAAACGGCGACCATGAGCATTCGCCACGGCCGGGGCCAGAGACTTTCGCCGGGTTGTGCGTGCAAGGTGTAAGTCATTGTCTCCGCTCCGCTGGATATGCCTGAGCAACCGGCTGTTTGGCCTTCGCGTCGGCGGCCGAACCCTCCGCACCGCGCCTTCCGCCCTCGGAACTCGGCAGCCCCGGCGGAGGCGGCAAGAAATTTACCTCGGGCCGCGCCGGTATGTCGATGAACGGCGGCGACCCGAAAAAGAAGTGGGCGTCTACGCCTTGTTCCGGCAACCTTGCGCCCAATCGGAGGATCGCTACCGGACGCCCCAGCCCGTCGGCCACGGCCAAGGGGTCTTGTCCCGGCGCGGCCTCGAACCAATTGTGGTCCGGCAGGTTTCCGCGAGTCGGCGTGGCGCTGCGGGGGTCTTCGAGGTAGATCACCCGCGTGACGAACTTGCCCGATAACGCCAGCTTCAGATCGGCTTCGGTCAGTTCGATCGGTATGGCGAAGCGCACTTCCTGGCCGGGCGGGGCGTAGATGCGGTCGATCACTTCGATCGTGGGAAAAACTTCCAGACCTTCGGCCAGAGGGATATTCGTTACCCGCAGCCGATATACCGCACCGATCAACATGCCGGCTTTTCGAGGCGCCTCCGCCGGCGGCTCGAATTGATTATCCATCGCCAGCGAGATCAAGACCCCGGCCGGGGCCTTGATCTCAACCGGCTGATAGAACCCGGGCAATGGTCCTCCCCGCTGGAGTTGCTGGCTGCCAATCGCTCCCGGTGGCATAACGCCGTGATGCAGGTAATGGGCGTTCGGTTGTTGGGCGAATAGCGTCGCCGCCGCGCCCAAACAACAGAACGCCGCCGCCGCCGCCAACATGCCGACATATATGTCGCGGCGGCGCGCCTGCTTCGCCAGAAAGCGGATCGATCGGATCATTGTCACGAGTTGGTTAAAGTGCCGTTTATCGTCAGGCTGCCCACGCCCCGCGACCGAAATGTCGCGGAGCGCTTTCTCTTGAAAATCCGCCCGCCGTTAATTCTCGACGGGACATTCCTCGCCGGAATTATCCGGGCAATAATCGCTTTCCGGACAGGCCGGACCGACAACCTCGCGGCGGTCGAGCAGCGGTTGCTTGTAATAACCGACTCCCTTGCGGGTTCGCTCGACGATCCGCGCATGGCTGGCCGGCTTCGGATAGCTGAATCCCGGCTTTTGTTTCACGTCGATGCGGACCTTATCGGTCGGATCGGGCAGCCTTACCCGAGTGTGGTTCTTGATTACGTGCTTTTGCAGACCGGCCGGTATTCCCAAAGGAATGTGCGGCGGACCGGGCAAACCGATCGGAGTGCCGCTCATCGGCATGCCGTATTGCGGGCCGGTTACGCCGCCGATATACCCGCTCGGCATCGTCGTCGGCGTTCCGGTTTGCATTCCCATGGGCATCGGCGCGGCGGGCGCGCCTTGATAGCCCTCGTCATACCCGTTTTCGTAGCCCTGGGAATATTCTTGATCTTGATACGATGCCCTGGCGACGTCGCCTTCTTGCATCACGTCGGCGGGCATTTGCAGATCCTTGTTGCCCAAGCGGACGATGGCCAGGATCGCGCCCCGGCGGTCGGCCTCGATGATCGGGTCCACGCCCGGATCGAGTCGGGTGCTAACCAACGTCTCCACGCCGGCCAGGGCCAACTCTTGATACTCCGGATCGGGCAAATAGATCACCTTCGTCACGAAATTGCCGCTGAGAACCTGATCGAAATCCTCGGGCGTATACTGCACGGGGATGGCGTTGTGGGCCAGGAACGCCTCGGTGCGCGGCATGGACGGACCGACTTCGAGAGTCGGATATAATTCAACGCCCGGCCGACCCGGTATGTTGGTCAGCTTGAGCCGATAGATCGCTCCCTGCGGGAAGTTGTAGCGGCCGGGGCAAACCAGCGGTTCCGAGTCGAACATGCCCGGCGCCATCACGTCCCAACTAACCACCATTCCCTCGGGGCCGACGAAAGCGACCTGGGAGGTGATGTTTGGCGAAGGCATGTCGGGCTGATACATCATCACCCCAGGCCCTGGTCCGTCAACGCCCGGCCCCGGGTGCATCAGCATATTCGCCGGGGGTAGGTTATTCTTGTTGCAAGGTGTTCTGCACCCCGCGACGGTCACACACGCAACTAACAACAAAACAAACGAAGACCTCATGGTGTCCCCCCTAATTAAGGCAGCCGAGGCCGCGACCAAATGGTTCAAAACGAACGAGTCGGGAATCTGAAAATCACGTCGTTTCAAGCAAACACTCCCCACTCCGGCACTTTTGAACCTCTAAATGTTGTTCACTATTGGCATCCCGCGAGAAAAACCTCGCGCAAGACGCCCGCCTGAAATCTATTGGTCGGCGCGATATAACTCGATTCTTTGGAAAATCCCGCAGAACTGACAAAATACATCTTGGCCGGTCTTGACGACGCAATACGCCCAGACATCCCAGTGTTCCATCCGGGTTGAATTTACGGATGCCACGGTTGGCTTGTCCAACCGTGTTTCCGGCACTTCAGCCCATTAAGTTGCTCGCTATATACAATTCACGGGAAAACATCGCGATAGCCCCCAATCCCCCTGGTTTACTCGATGTGAAATGTGGATTTCAGGGGCAATCCGACCTTGACGGAGCCGGCGGATGTTCGCTATTCTCCGCCCCCTATTCGGAATGGGACAGCCACTGCCCTGTTCGCGGCGTAGCGTCTTTTGCCATTCAAGCCAAATCATGTAGTCTTCGATTCAGGCCATGCAGCATCGACATTCAATCCATACTTTCTCCTTTGTGATAATCGCGGCGCTGACGGCGATTTTCCTCGCGAGTTCGGGATGCGCGGGCAGGGTGTATCGGGTCGCCAATCTGCCGCCGGACCTGACGGCGCCCGCCCCCTTGGACCTTGCCGCCTTGAACCTCTCGAACCTGACGGATCAGTCGATCAGTTCCGAAGTGATTCAGCCGGGCGACGTGCTCGATCTGACGATGATCACCGATTTTACAAAGCTGGAAACAACAACCACGCCGGTCCGAGTGGCCGACGATGGAACCATCACGGCCCCGCTGATCGGCCGTTTGCTCGTGGGCGGCATGGAAATCAAACAAGCCGAACAACACGTCAACACGCAAAGCATCGTCCGCGGCATCTTCCGCAATCCGAACGTTACGCTGACGATGAGGAAGTGCCATACCTGCAAGGTCACGGTGGTCGGGGCGGTGAACAAGCCGGGTACGCACGTGCTGCCGCGCGGATCGACTTCGTTGATGGCCGCCCTGCTGGCCGCCGAAGGGCTGGCCAAAGACGCCGGCACGGAAGTCGAAATCCGCCGCACCGATTCGCGCGACGTGGCGCGGTCGATGTCGCAACCGCACCAGCCGTCTTTCGCTCCCGACGGACTCGCCTCGCCGGTCTCTTACGAGCAGCCGTCGCCGCTAGTGTGGAAAGTGGACCTTCTCACGGCCGCAAGCGGCGGGATGAAGCCGCCCGATCTTAGCGACGGCGACGTGGTCCACGTATCGAGGCGAAAATTGCAACCGGTGCACGTTATCGGATTGGTGCGCGCTCCGGATGCGTTTGAATATCCGCCCGACGAGGAACTCAGGGTCTTGGACGCCTTGGCTCTGGCGGGCGGCTGTTCCAATCCGCTGGCCGAAAAGGTCTTGGTTATCCGCAATTTGCCCGACAAAGGCGAGCCGGTTCGCATTGAGATCAGCATCCAAGACGCGAAGAACGGCCGCGATAATCTGGTGCTGGCGCCCGGCGACATCGTTTCGGTCGAACAAACGGCCGCGACCGCCGCCGCCGACCTGATTAAGACATTCGTTCGCGTAAGCCTGGGAGGCACGCTCTCGTGGTTCTAAGCGTAAAGCAAAAAATCGACGCCTTCTCGCTCCGACTGGTCGACGCCTGTCTGGCAGGTTCGATCTTTGTGGCGCCGCTGTTGCTGGGCGGTAGGCATGAGTTGGGGCAACTCGTTTTGACCGTCATGGCGGTTGCGGCGGCTTGGGCTTTGGCGCTGCGGCAGTCGTTCGGCGGCGGCGACTCGCGGCGGCCGACCGCGGCCGCGCCGCTGCTGCTGCTCGGCGCCGTTTTGCTCGCCGTGCAGATCGCGCCCCTGCCGCCCTGGCTGTTGAAGGCCCTTTCGCCCCACGCCGCCGACGCGCTGCCGCTGTGGTTTGCCGGCGGCGATCCGGCCGCTCGGCTCGGCCAGTGGCGATGCCTGTCTTTCACGCCCGGCGAAACGTTGTCGTCGTTGGTGATTTTTCTCGACTATGCCCTGTTGTTTCTGGTTGCCTCGCGGCGAATCGGAAAAATCGAGGACGTCGAGCGGCTGTTGCGTTGGTGCGCGCTGACGGCCCTGCTGATGGCCCTCATCGGGTTGCTGCAACTGTTCTTCGGCAACGGCAAGTTCCTCTGGTTCTACGAGCACCCCCTTTCGCTGGCCGCCGGAGTGGCAAAAGGAACTTTTACCAACCGCAACCATTTCGCGCAGTTCATGGCGCTGGGCATCGGGCCGCTGATCTGGTGGATTCAAGACTCCATGCGCCGCTCGCACGCCGAAGGCGGCAAAAAAAGGCATCACTCCGACACCGGACCTGGACGCGGCGAATTGACGACCTATCTCTTATGTCTGGCCCTGGGGATAGTGCTGTTCGCCGGTCTGCTTTCGCTCTCGCGCGGCGGGATATTGGCGATGTTTGTGGCAGCGCTGGTTTGCGCCGCCGTTTGTTATCGGACATCTTCCTTCGGAAAACGCCTGCTCGCGTCGCTGATCGCCGCCGGCGCGTTGATCGGGGCTTCGCTCGGAATCTTCGGCTACGAAAAGGTCTGCAATCGGCTTGAAACCTTGGTTTCCGGAGAGTTGGACCTGATCGATCAATCCGCCGGGCGGCGCACGATCTGGGCGGCCGCGCTCGCCGCCTCGGCCGATTATCCCGCGGGTACCGGTGCGGGCAGCTTCCGAAAAATCTACCCGATGTACACCGATCTGTATTCCGACGCGCGGATCGACTCCACCCACGCCGAGAACAGTTATCTGCAATTATTGTTGGAAAACGGCGCGGCCGGGGCGATTTTGGCCCTGGCGGGGATCGCGCTCTGCGGCTTCTGGTGCGTTGCGGCGGTCCGATCGCGCGCGCAGGCCAGAAACAAGCTGTGTATCGCGGCGATTGCCGGCATGTTGGCCGCGTCGCTGACGCACGCCCTGTTCGATTTCATCTGGTACGTGCCCGCCTGCATGACGATGGCGGTCGTCGCGGCCGCCTCCGCGGAGCGGGTCTGGCAATTATCCCGCGGCAAAAGGGCGTTAGACGGCGGCCGCCGGGACGGCGCGCCGGCGCTTGGCTTTAGCCTGTCCGGCCCCGCGGCGATCGGGTGGCCGGCGGCGCTGCTCGCCTTGACCTTGCTGGGCGGATGGATGATCGCCGAACGATTCGGACCGGCGGTTGCCAGAAAATACTGGGACGATTATTTCGTCGCCCGAAACGTCATGAACGTCCGCGCCACGCCGGAGCAAAACCCGGAAACGGAAAACGCCGACACCCAAAGGCGTTGGATCGAGTGTTTGGAAACCGTCGTGCGTTGGTCTCCGAAACATATTCCGGCCCGGCTCGCCCTGGCCGAGGCCCATCGCCGACTGTTCGATTCGCTGCAAGCGGAGTCGGAAAACCGCATGCCCCTGGTGCATATCCGCGACGCGGCGATCCGCTCGCGATTTCCCTCGCGCGAGGCGCTCGACGATTGGTTGACGCGGGCGATCGGCGACCACTGGCGGCATCTTCAAAAGAGCCTCGATCATACTCGCAAGGCGTTGGCGCTCTGTCCGCTCGAAGGCCGGGCATATATCTATCTGATCGAATTTTCGTTCCTGAACAACATCTCCGACTCGGTTCGCCGGGACTATGTGGAACAAGCGTTGCGAGCGCGTCCCTACGACGGCGACGTGTTGTACACGGCCGCCAAGGAGGCCCTGCTGGCCGGCGACGCCGCGTTGTGGCTCGATTATGCGAAAAAGGCCGTCGCCTCCGGCCCGCGATGCCAAGAAATGGTGATTCGCGATCTGGTCGACGCCACTCCCCCGGCAAATCTTCCGGCGGTGGCCGATTTCATCGTGCGCGAGTTCGGCGCCGATCTGGCGGGAATCCGCGTGCTGCACGCCGAATGCGCCCGGCATTGTTCGCCCCGGCAATTACAGGGACTTGTTCAACTTCGGGCGATAAAGGCCGAAGAAGAAGCGGCGGCGATGAAAAACGCGCAGGCCGCTCCCCTCTGGATCGAAGCACGAAAACTTTATGCCGACCTGGACCGGCACGGCGACGCCCTGCGTTGCGCTCGGAACGCTGTGGAAGCCGACCCGAACAATTTCCAGGCACGTTATCTCCTCGGCCTCGATTTATTGAATCACCAGTTGTTCGAGGATGCCGAAAGGCAGCTCAGATGGTGCTATCAACGGCGGCCCGACAATAAATCCGTGGAAGCCAAGCTCGGCCAAGCGTTAAAAGGAAAACTCGACGGACGACGCGCGGAACGCGGAAACGAAATACTGCGATGAACCGATCCGAACCATTTATCGACATTCATTGCCACCTTTTGCCGGGTTTGGACGACGGCGCTTCCGACTTGGATAAAGCGCTGGCCATGGCGGAAATCGCGCTGGCCGACGGCATCGAGGCGATCGTGGCCACGCCGCACCAATTGGGGAACCATGCCCTCAACTCCGGCGGGACAATCCGCGAGGCGGCCGTCCGTTTTCAAGGTGAACTCGACCGGCGGGGCCTGCCCTTGCGAGTGCTGCCCGGCGCGGACGTCCGCATCGAACCGGGTCTGGTCGAGAAAATCCGCTCCGGCGAGGTCCTCACGCTGGGGGACCATCGCCGCCACGTCCTGCTCGAATTGCCCCACGAGGTATACTTGCCGCTCGAACGCTTGCTGGACGAGTTTGCTCGCGCCGGATTGGTGGGGATACTATCGCACCCCGAGCGAAACCGCGGCATCCTGGGAAAACCGAAAGTGTTGCGGCCGCTCGTCGAGCGCGGCCTCTTATTGCAGGTTACGGCCGGCAGTTTGACGGGCGGCTTCGGTTCGCAGATCGAAAAGTTCACCGAAACGTTGGTCGCCCAAGGGTTGGTCCATTTTATCAGCACCGACGCGCATGGAGCAAAATCGCGCCCGCCGATCATCGGCCGGGCATTCGATCGCGTCGTGAAATTGGCGGGCGAAGAAACGGCCATTGACTTGTGCTGCCGGAATCCTGGAAAAGTGGCTAACGGCGCCGCCGTGAGCGGGGGACGCCGCGGATCGAAAAACTTTGCCCAAACTAGCTGGTTCAGGTGGACGTTTTCTTCAGAACCGGCCGGCGTCGGGACGATATAAAGCATAATATTATGGACCTAACTGGGGGCGTGCATAATCCCCACAGCACCTAAGTTTACCAAAGTCGCTCGCAATTAGGCATTTAGGAAATCTGGGTAATCTTTTCTGTAACCAAGGGAGACGGATATGAAAACCGGACGGATCGTTAAGTGTGTGATGCTCTCGATTGCGACGCTTGGGCTTTGCTTCCCTCAGGTCGTCCTGGCCGCCAACCAGACGCCGGCGCCGCCGGTAGTGGATGTCGCCATGACCGACGGAGGCGTGCTGCAAGGCCGCGTAGTCGATCTGCAAGGAGGCGGTGTGGCGGGTGTTCCCGTTTCGGTGAAGACCCAAAACAAAGAGCTAGCCCAAACGACTACCACCGAAGACGGACATTTTACCGTCAATGGTCTTCGGGACGGGGTTTATCAGCTCGCCGCCGGAGAGGGACAAGGCGTCTATCGCATTTGGGCGGCAAAGACGGCTCCTCCCGCAGCGCAAAAGAACGCCATCGTCTATACCCAAGGCGGGTACGGCGGATGCGGCGGGCTAAAGATGTTCCTCAGCAACCCAATCGTCATCGCCGGTTTGGTTGCCACCGCGATTGCCGTGCCCGTGGCACTGGCAAATTCCGGCTCGTCAAGCCCGTGAGCATGAACACCGATTAAACGGCGGAATGGATGCCGCCGCGAATAAACACGCCAAACCAGGGGCGGCAGTTTTACTGTCGCCCCTTTTTGTTTGCTAGGTATGTTTTATGACTTGAAGGTGGAAGTCCTTTGCGGGCAGTTGTGATCGGAACCGCGAGGAGAGTGGTCTGTCGAATTCGACTTTACCAGTTGGACGCCGCCGCCGGCTTGTCTCAATGCGTCCGGGAATTGGCAACGCATGATATATGTATTTACTGTCATGTGGTTAATGGCGTAATAGCCGGCGGCTAACAGCCGCCGGAACGTGGTGGAAATAGCGAGTTTTCTCACCGGCGGCTGTTAGCCGCCGGCTATTTTCCACTGCATTATCAACCTGACGCTCAATAGCCCCCGGTGAACGCGCCGGGGGCCACGGCATGGAGCGTGCGGGAAAACGTCTATGGTGCGTGCAAGCACGCACCCTACCTGATGTTTTCCCTGGTTCCCAAGCCCTGCTTGGGAACCCACTGCCCCGACGCTCTGAGGTTGTGAAAAAACTGTAGGGTGCGTGAAACGCACCACAACCGGTAGTGCATGGTGCGTTTCACGCACCCTA